>Ga0302236_1001277_pt1 | contig 18166 bp, 14 predicted proteins | sample AAG_UR_Gly_MG_FD_193509 | JGI IMG/M metagenome (GOLD analysis project Ga0302236, IMG submission 193509) | Enriched activated sludge microbial communities from anaerobic digester in WTTP, New Holstein, Wisconsin, United States - AAG_UR_Gly | ecosystem: Engineered > Bioreactor > Anaerobic >...
TTACGGAGAAAAAATTTATCAGTTGCGTCCGTCCGGGCGTATTGCTGGTTTTCGCCAGCGCCCTGCGGTCCACAAGTGCATTAATCAGAGATGACTTGCCGACGTTGGAACGACCGGCAAACGCTACTTCCGGCATTACAGCCGGAGGATACTGATCCGGATGGACGGCGCTTTTGATAAAACTGGCATTTGTTATTTTCATCTTGTCATCACCGGAAGCAGAAAAACCCCGGGGCACGATAAAGAGCTTTTTAAAAAACTTCTTTAATCCCTCTCGAATGAAATTCCATACTTGTCGAGCTTCCTTTCCAGCGTCGGCCTCGACACACCAAGTATTTCACAGACTTCCCCTTTGTTTTTATCCGTTTCCCTGATGATCTTGCGGATATATCTCTCTTCCACCTGGTCGAGTGTCAAAAATTTACCCGGCTCGGGGTGTTCGAAGATCTCCGCTGTCGCTTCATCTGATGAAGAAGCCGACGGATCGTCTTTCCCCAGCTCGGGGAAATCATTGACCCCCAGCACCTGCCCCTTGGCCACGACAGCGGCTCGCACCAGAATATTTTCCAACTCCCGGACATTGCCGGGCCATTGGTAAGCCATGAATTTATCCATCATTTCCGCGGAAACGCCGATAATTTTCTTGTGCAGCTCAAGGTTGATCTTCGATAAGAGGTAATCAATGAGCGGCGGGATATCCTGACGTCGTTCCCTCAGCGGCGGCAGGTTGATGGCGACAATGTTCAGGCGGTAGTAAAGATCGTCACGGAACTTTCCTTCTTTAACCAGTGCCTTGAGATCCTTGTTTGTTGCGGCCATGATACGGGCATGCACTTTCACCCGGTCTTTTCCGCCGACCCTCTCGAATTCCATCTCCTGTAAAACGCGCAGCAGTTTGGCCTGCAGATTGAAGGACATCTCTGAAATCTCATCCAGAAACACTGTGCCGTACCTGGCCAGTTCAAATTTTCCCAGTTTACGGGCGATGGCCCCGGTAAAAGACCCCTTCTCATGCCCGAACAATTCCGATTCGAGCAATGTCTCGACAATGGCCGAACAATTAACGGCGATATAAGGTTCGTCCGGTGAAGTGTTGTTGTGAATTACCTTGGCGATCAGCTCCTTACCAGTGCCACTTTCGCCATGGATCAAAACGGTGGTGCGGCTTTTGGAAACAACTCCGATCGTCTTGAATATTTCACGCATTTCGTTGCCGGTGCCGATAATATCCCCCACACGGAAACTGCGGGACGGTTCCATCAGAAGGCCGTCAATTTTCTTTTCCATCTCCAGTGACTTGAGGGCTTTTTTGATCGCGATGTCGAGCTCGTCCACATTAACCGGCTTATGGATATAATCAAATGCGCCGCCCTTCATGGCGTTGATGGTTGTTTCCATATCATGAAAGGCGGTGATCATGATGACTTTGACGTTCTCATTCTCCTCTTTGAGCTCTTCCAAAACGGTAAACCCGTCCACATCCGGCAAACGGATATCCAAAATGACTACATCCGAAGGCTCCTGCACGTAAGCATTCAGGCCGTCCGTACCGGTCAGCGCCGTTCTCACCTGGTAGCCTTCTTCAGTCAGATACAGATCAAGCGTTTCCACAATGGATGCGTCGTCATCGATCACCAGAATACTTGCCATAGACATAACCTCTGCGATTTAGTTCCCCTGCGGCTTTTGGCCCGCTTTTTAAAAGTGATGCCTCACGACTGTTCAGCCGGCAAAAAACATCTTCCGCCAAATATGAAATCATCACTCTTTACAGGGCAAGGTTATACAAACCTTAGTACCCTTATCCTTTTCACTGATAATTTCAAGCTTGCCATGGTGTATTTCCACAATTTTCAGCACCTGTGAAAGCCCCAGTCCTGTTCCGTATTTTTTTCTGGTAAAGAAAGGATTGAACAGGTGAGGCATGTCCGCCTCTTCAATGCCGCAACCGTTGTCTTCCACGACGACAAGCACCGCAGGCGGTACGCTGCCGATGCTGCGCGCATATATGCGAATATGTCCCCCCGCCTCCAGCGCTTCCACGGCATTGCGGATAATGTTGACAAAAGTGTCGGTGACCATCGCCACATCGACGTTAACCGGAGGAATCTCCCGTGCCTCGAGTTTTATGTCAATCTGTTTATCCTTGATTATTTTCTCGGACAGTGCCAGCGCCTGCTCCAGAACCTTGTTGATATCGACAGATTCAATTTTCGGCTCCATCGGCTTGGCAAAAACCAGCACGTTATTTACGAGCTCCTCCAGGTGCTCAACTTCCTTTTGTGCGATTTTAAATCGCTTCAAATCATTGCCGTCCGGTTTCATCCGCTTTTCCAGTATCTGAAGACTCATCTTGATCGAGGAAAGAGGGTTGCGCACCTCGTGGGCAATACCGGCGGAGAGCTGACCGAGCGCGGCAAGTTTCTGGCTGTTGTATAATTTCTTTTCCAGGTTCTTGAATTCGGTGATATCGCGCTGCACCAGAATATAATGGTCGGAGCCGACAACCGGCGAAGTCGTGATGAGCAGATTCACTTTGCGCCCGTCTCTGGCCGTGGCCTCGATTTCATAGGGCTTGTAAATTCCCTTTTTCGCATCTTCCCATTTCGACATGAGAAATTCTTCATTTTCCGGGGCCACCAATTCCAGAAAGTGTTTGCCTCTTAATTCGCTGCGGGTGCCTTTCGTGCCCGGACTGACAAAAGTGACCATGCCGTCCTTATCGAGCTCGTAAATAATTTCCGGCAGACTTTTGATGATCGACTGCAGGTAATTATAAAGGCCTTCGATTTCGCGCCTCAGTTCGATATTTTCAGCCAGTTCATTTTGGAGCGTCTCCGCGTATTCGCGCAAACTTCTGGCCAGTTCTTCCTCCCGGGACACATCCTGCAATGTTTCCATGGCGGCAATGATATTGCCGTCTTCGTCGTAAATCGGCGCGGCAAGAAAATACATAAACCTGCTTCTTCCACCGAGATTTTCGAAGTGATCATATGCCTCATAGGCGCCCAGCACTTTTTCCGATTTCTTGACCCTCTTCGTTCCGTAAAATTGATTAAGACCGTCAATATCGTTGTCTACAATCAGATCCACCACCATCGGCCTTTTGACCGAATAGAAGGATTTGTAATGCAGATCCGTCCCCAGCATTTCTTCCGCCGAACAGCCGGTCAGCTCCACACAGGCCCTGTTCCATAAGATAACTTTATGATCTTTGTTAATGACAAAACTCGGTATGGGGGAACCTTCGATAATTCCGTCGATGGTTTTCTTCTCCCTGAGGAGCTTTTCCTGCCAATCCTCTCTTTCCTTGAGCCTTTGCCTCTCTTCCTGCATCCTTATTCTTTTGCCCTCACGGAAAGCAAAAGAAATGCCCACAAGGACCAGGGCCAGCATCAGGATGAACGCGCTGAAGGTCGTGTAAAGAAACGTGGTGCGCACCGGGGCGATTACATTACTGTAGGGCGACTTGACCAGCACAAACCATGTTCTTCCCGCAATTTGAAAAGGATAGTAGGAAATGACGCTTCTTTGGATCTTATTGTCGCGCCGCACGACCCGGGCATTGAAGTTCCGTCCGCCTTCCGCGTGAAAGACGATAGCATTACCCAAATGGTCAAAAACCAGATCATTAACATTACGGCCGATAAAGGGAGCATAGGGGTGCATGACAATTTTGCCCTCTTCATTCACCAGCCACATGTCTCCGAGCTGGTTCTCCCTGATTTGTTTTTCACCCGTGCCGACCAGCTCGGACAAGGAAAATGATACCATCCAGGCGCCGGCAAATTCATTATTGGCGTCCCATTGAGGGTATCCCCAGATCAGGTGCCACTGCTCGCTTTGCAGTGACGTATCTCCGGAAGGTTTTTCCGAGCGTGCCAGACTCAAATACTGTCGTTGCTGTTTTTTTAATATCCTGAAATGACCGGCCAGATCGACGCCTGTCTCGCCGTTTAAGGGCGTGATGTGCCTGGCCCTCTCCTGTCTGTCGAATACCACCGCCGCTTCAATCGTTTTGCCCCATACTCCATAGAGTATCTCCATTTCCTGATAATCACTGCTGGCGAGGAACTTTCCTTGCGGATCAAAATATGAAAACAGAATAATATTTCTTTCGACCTGCGCAAGAACTTCCGTCATTCTCGAAGCGGCACTTTGCGCGGAAGCAAGTTGCTGGCGGCTGAACAAATCTGCCGTATCTTTTTCGCGGGCGTTATTCACGGTCAGAGCCAGCAGGAGAATCAGCGATATCACAAGAATACTTGCCAGCCAGATGCGGATATTCAGAAGCTGATTGAGAAATAAGTATGCTCTGCGCAAGAAGTTCACTTAATTACTATCATCCTTTTCCTCGCCTTTTTTTGACTGCCAAATGCCGATTAAAACATAAACAAGGATGGCCGCTGTCAGCGAAATCAAGAGCTTTGCCAAACCGCTTTCAATTTTGAAAAGATAGGTGCAAATAAGCCAGACAACCGGGTAAGCAATAACAGTGAAAATTTCCTGCATGATAATCCTCTGTAACATGAACTCTTGATATTGCACAACTTTGCCAAGTCTTTCGATCGTAACGGCATTGGTGCAAAATTTCAACTTAAAATATATTATAAAGCCGCCGGTTTTATCACCTGTTTATCAGCTTTCTTTAAAAACAATTCATGCCAAAAAGCGAAAACAAACACCATTTTATCTTGCCTTCCCCGGATAGTGATTGCCCCACAAAACATCATGGTGTAGAATCAGGCGATTGTTTAATTAAGGAATGGCCACACCAAATCGCGCGACCAACTCGCCGGGAAGAGAATTAACATGACTGCTCTGTTAAAAAAACACTCAGGTTTCATAATCATCATGCTGGCGCTGGTCACCTTCATCGCCTTCAGCCCAATCGCCTTTAATGATTTTATCGATTATGACGACATCGCCTACATTACCGGAAACGATCAGATCAAGTCAGGAATCACTCTGGAAGGCATCCGCTGGGCATTTTCCACGACCCACTTCGGATACTGGCACCCCCTCACTTGGCTGTCCATCATGCTGGACTGGCAAATTTTTGGTGCCAATGCCTCCGGGCATCATCTGGTCAGCCTGCTACTGCACATCTTTGCCGCGCTTTTTTTATTTCTCTTTTTGTATAAAACAACCAATTCTCTTTGGGCGTCCGCCTTTGCCGCGGCTTTTTTCGCCCTGCATCCACTGCGGGTTGAATCGGTGGCCTGGACGGCTGAAAGAAAAGACGTGCTCGGCATGTTTTTCGGCATGGCCTGCTTATATGCATATGCTTTCTATGCGGAAAGTGTCAGGCTCTCACGATATATTCTTTGCCTTTTCTTGTTTGTTTTCAGCCTGATGTCCAAACCGTTACTGGTCACCGCTCCTTTCATCATGATGCTTTTGGACTACTGGCCTCTCCGGCGCTGGCAAAAAGCTATGAGCATGCCGGGAAGCACGTTTATAAACACGGCGAGACTTGTATGGGAAAAGGTTCCTCTCCTCTTGTTCTCCGGCCTGTTCAGTATCATCATTTACCGAACAACAGATAAAGAGGGGGCAATGGCCTCTTTGGCCGTCCTGCCTTTCGCCGACCGGGCGGCAAATGCAGTGGTTTCCTATATGGCTTATCTGGGTAAAATTTTCCGGCCCGTCGATCTGGCCGTATTTTACCCTTACGTGTATTCCCTCCCCGGTACAAGCGTCGTCCTTTCGTGCCTGGCACTCATCGCCGCCACTATCGCCGTTGTCCTGGCGGGAAAAAAAATCCCCCCTTTATTCACAGGCTGGTTCTGGTATGTGGGCGCCCTGGTGCCGCTCATCGGCCTCGTTCAGGTCGGTGAACAGGCCATGGCGGATCGCCACACCTACCTTCCCTCCATCGGCATCGCCATCATGTTGGCGTGGGGCGGAGCGCATCTTGCCCAACGGGTACGGCGCAGCCGTCTCATTTTATGGCCCTCTGCCATCGCCTGCCTCGCCCTGCTGGCCATTTTAACCTGGCAGCAATGCGGCCTGTGGGAAAACAGTGAAACCCTGTTTAGCCATGCCATTAGAACAACAAAAAACAATTACCCGTCTCATAATAACCTTGCTTTCTATTTTAACAAAAAAGGTAACTGGGAACTCGCTCTCGAGCACAGCACTGAAGCAATCCGCATCAAACCCCGTTTCGCACTGGCCTATTATAACAGAGGATATGCCCTGACAAATCTGGGTAGATATCAGGAGGCAATCAACGCTCTGAACGAGTCGATAAGGCTTAAACCGGATCATTACGAAAGCTATAACACCCGCGGCGTCTGCTACTATGAAACTGGGCAATACCAAAAGGCAATTGCCGATTACAGCGAGGCCGTCCGCCTCAAAAGCGATTTCGCACCGGCCTACTACAACAGAGGTAATGCCCTTGCCGCAAAGTCTCCAGATGAATGCCCGCGCGCCATTGAGGACTACAGCAGGGCGATATTGCACAAGCCTGATTACGCCGACGCCTACCATAACCGCGGCGTCTGCTACGATAAAGCAGGGCAAACCAGGCTGGCGCTAGCCGATTACAGCGAAGCCATCCGATGGCAACCCCGGTCAGCCGACTCGTATCATAACCGTGCCCTGATTTATTTGAATGAAGGAAGGCTAAAAGATGGCTGCTCGGACGCGCGCAAGGCCTGCGCTGCGGGCCGCTGCAAATTGCTCAATACCGCGCAAAAAAGGGGTGCCTGCCGTAACTGAGAAGCCTTGATAAAGGCGGACACAAGGATATAGCGTTGTGTCCGTCACGACAACTACGAAGGAAGCTGCCTCCATGTTTTTAAAAAATGTTCGCCAACCTCAAAATGTGCTTGCTATTCTTCTTGGCGCGGCCATCATTTTAGTCCTGGCAGTGGAAACAATCATCAACCTCACTCCGGTGATCGACCGCGACGGCCTCATCCACCATCTGGCAATCCCCAAACTCTGGCTGAAAAACGGTGGATTTTATGAAACCAGATGGGCGATTTTTTCCTACTACCCGATGAATCTGGATCTTCTTTATCTTATCCCCCTTTACTTGAAAAAGGACTTTCTGGCCAAATTCATCCACATGGGTTTCGGCGTGGGAACCGGGCTTCTTATTTATCTTTACTTAAAAAACAAACTCTCCCGCGCCGCGGGACTTTTGGGCGCCCTTGTTTTTCTCAGCACCCCAATGATCATCCGTCTTTCTACGCAGGCGTATGTTGACCTGGGGCTTGTTTTTTTTACCACCGCCAGCCTGCTGGCTTTAGTCCGCTACCGCGACGGCGGGTATCTCAAATGGCAATGGCTGATTCTGGCATCGGTGGCCATGGGTCTTGCGCTGGGAACCAAGTACAACGCTTTGGTTGCATGGTTTTTCTTATCCCTCGCCCTGGTCTTTGTTATTTCCAGAGACACACAAAGACAGGGGAAAGCCATCGGTTGCGGACTGATTTTCTTTTTGATTTCTTTTTTGCTCTTTTCCCCGTGGCTTGTAAAAAACCTGTTCCTGACGGGCAATCCTCTGTATCCCCTCATGCAGGGTTTTTTCAACTCCGATCAGTCTTTGGCGCGGGAGGGCACATTTTCTATTGTTTCCGGGAATAAATATATGGGGATCTTTCAGATACGGGAAGCGATGTATGGGGAAGGTTTTTGGGAAACATTGCTCATACCTGTCAGGTATTTCTTTCAGGGCCAGGATGACAACGCCCGCTACTTCGATGGAATACTGAACCCGGTTTTGATAATTACTGTGCCCTTTGCCTTCATGAACCGGAAATTAAGAGCGGAAATGATTTTAATGGCCAGTTTTTCTCTTTTTATTCTTTTGATGGCTTCATTTTTGGACCAGACAAGGATACGCTATATTCTGAGCGCCGTTCCACCGCTGGCTATTTTATCCGTAGTGGGTCTGGCAAATATCTGGAATTTCTTCCGCAGCAGGGCCGACAAAGTAAAATACGGCGCGATCATCGGCCTGATTTTAATCTTCGGCCTTCTGCTGGGCCAAAACTTCAGCCACCTGGCCGAATATTATAAAAAAATCAGCCCCATGAACTATATTTGCGCCAAAGAAACGCGCGACGAGTTTATCTCACGCTATGTAGGCAGCTACCCGGCCATGCAATTTGTCAACAAACATACGCCGGAAAACTCGCACGTCCGGCTGATTTTTCTCGCCGGACGAGGTTACTATCTGGACAGAACCTATGAAGACAGCGCCGATATGGGCATGAGTTTTATTCGCGTTTTTGCTGAAGCGGCACCAGACGAAATTTCTTTCCGCAAACGGCTTGGTTCTTTCACTTACACACACTGGCTTGTTCGAATTGGTTTGGTGCACAAATTTCTGCATGACAATTACCCTGAAAAGATTATTAAACTATTTTTTCAACGGATAAATGATTCCACGGAAATGATATACAACAAAGATGGATACATCGTTTTGAAAATCAAGCCCCGGCAAGATCAAATAGATGAATCATCTTTCCATTAAATTTGTTTTTGAAGCGACGACTCTACATTTTGTCCCTTTTTCAACTAAAATATAATTATTTATAAATCCATCAGCCGCAAAATTTCTCAACATTATAATTCCATGCCTTGGTTTTTATGTGCTTTTCATTCTTCTTTTTTCCAGGTCACTTGCCGATTTCGACTTTTGGGGGTGCTTATCATTCGGGAGATTTTTATGGGAAAACGGTTACTTTCCTTATCAGGATGTATTTTCATACACACCGACAAAGCCTGTCTGGGTCTATCATGAATGGTTGACGGGTGTCATTTTATACCCTCTTTTCAAATATCTCGGGCCTGCGGGAGTCCAACTACTTCGCTATGTTTTAATCGTCTCGACTATTCTCATTATGTATCTGGCTGCCGTAAAGCGAGGTGCAACCGCCCCTGTCTCTTTCATTATGATCAGCATCGGCCTTATCTTGATATCTTGGGGATACACGCCGGTTATACGGGCACAGATCTTCACCTACCTTTTTTTTGCCCTGAGTATTTTTCTTGCAGAATGCGCCAGAAAAGAGAGCAAGTATTTTTTACTTTTATGGCTTTTGCCTATCCAGATTTTTTGGTGCAACCTGCATGGAGGGTTTATTGCAGGGCTGGGGTTGCTGGCGCTTTATGCCCTGGGCGAAGGACTTTCCGGCAGAAGATTTATGCCATTTGTGCTTATTCTTGCAGGCTCGCTGCTTGTAACATTGGTTAATCCCTACGGCTTTGATTACTGGCGGTATCTAATTGATGCGCTTGCCATGACGCGCCCGGACATTGTTGAATGGCACTCAGTTTTTAAATCTATCCGGGGAAAAACTTTTGCCCCACCGGCCATTCTATTTCTCTTTTTGAGTGCAGCTTCTATATTTGCAATAATTTTGCACGGCAAAAAGTATCTGACAGAATTGATCATCATTGTCACATTGACCTTCCTGGGGTCAAAACACATCAGGCATACGGTTTTTATGGGAATTGCGTTTGGCATATTTTTGCCCGTAGTCTTGAAGGAGACATTCTATAGGCTATCAAATGGAAAATTGAACTCGATGGCGAGCAGACTAAAGCCTCTTGTTCTTTTTTGTTTTTATTTAGTGGCAGTTTTCACTGTTTACATGCTTCCATCCATCACAAAAATTCAAAAACCTTCCGATGTTCTATGCCCGAGTTTTTCTTTATCCGCGTCTTGCTCCATTTTTCCATGTGGTGCATTAAAATGGCTGGAAAATAATTCTTTCAGGGGCAATATATTAACATCGTTTCACTGGGGGGAGTACGTAATCTGGCACACCTATCCCCACTGTAAGGTGGCCTTTGACGGCCGCTACGAAACTGTCTATCCTGAATTTGTTCAAAAAGAGTACTTTGATTTCGTCAATGCAAATGACAGATGGAAATACTTTTTAGAAAAATACCCTCATAACGCCATATTAGTGAACACAAAAACAAGGATTCATTTTTTGCTTACGCGGGAACCGGCATGGCGAGTTGCCTATACTGATAGATTATGTACTCTTTTTATAAGGGATGATCAGTTACTAAACAATAGTTTTCCACACGTACCACAATGACTATCACAGCCAACAATTACCATATCGTGTAAAATAACAGACATTCTGTGGCATTGGGTAGGAGGCGGGGTCACCCCCGCCGTCCTCCCACACCACCAGACATGCGGTTCCGCATCCGGCGGTTCATGAAACGCACTGGAGACGTGATCCTGTCTCCGCTTTCGTCCGCCTCCGGGTCGTCGTGTCCGCCTCAGCGCCGGTCAGAGCCCTGACGGGGTTCCGCCCCATCTCCTCTCTGCCGGTCGTTCCTTACCGGATCGCTTCTGCTTTCATGGGCTCTCCACGTGATCCCGGTGCCTACTTGCGGCGTTTCATGTTCGGCCCTTCGGCTTACGCCTAATATGGCCTCTGCTGACTTCCGGCAGTCCATCCCACGACCTCTCGACCGTGGTAGCACAAATCGACAGAATGCCGGACCTCCCCGGGTATGACGCACAGACCTTCACGCTTATACCTGTCGGATATACGTTACAGTGTTCCGTGCAAGTACAGGGCTTTGACGATAATTGCCGCCTTACCCCGCTGCAACGCCTCGTATCCGCTTCCTGTTCGTCAGGCCAGCGCTTTGCCTTCGGCTTCCTCCAGATTCGCAGTTACCCGCGACACCCTTGCCGTTTAGCTAACTCTTCCCCTTGCCGGGTGAGTAGTGGACTTGCACCACCTAGTCTGTGCGCCCAGCCGGGCGCACAGTACAAAAAAAAGGTGCGTCGATACGCCCCTTTTTTTTAAGAAAATTTTAAATTTTACTTTCTCGCAGGGGTAACAGTCAGCTCACTGTCTGCCACCACATATGTTGCTGCAGCTTCAGACAAAGCCCAGTTATCATCGCCTGTGCATGTGAGAGTGAATTCGCCTTCACTAGTCCAGGAAGTCATCTCTGTTGTTACACCGGTTGACTGGGTGTACCCGCCAGCCTGCAGTTGCTCCAAGGTCGTGATAGGCACGCCTGGATGATCGGCGTTGTAGGCTATCGCCGCGGTATAGGCGTTTTTGCAATCTGAGTTAACCGTTGCAACATACCCGCCTTTTCTGTACTGCATGAACTGCGGGATGGCGATGGCCGCCAGAATGCCGATAATCGCGATAACGATCATCAATTCAATCAACGTGAAACCTTTTTGTCCTTCTTGTTTACTGAAAGCTTTTAACATAATAATCCTCCTTAATTTTAGAAATTCTTCTATCTGTTTGTTTTTTGTTTAGTTGTCTTTTACACATTTGGGTTTTTTTTGCAATCACCAGCTTTCTTTTTTTCACCTCCTGACAGTTTTCTCAAAAATTCTCACTTTTGTTTCGCTTTCTTTGAAGCAACGATTATGCCAGATTGTGCCTCAAAATTTTCACGTATCATATCCGTCGTTTATGAAATTGTCTGTGACACTCATCACCTCATGCTCGCCCGATAAAATCAAAATGACCGGTCATTTTCACCATTTGGACGTTGATTTTCCCGAATCTATGCTTGCCTCCCCTGAAAAAATGTCATTAAAACCGGCGGCCGTGAGCTTTTATCGGCAAAACCAGGGCTTTAGTTTAGCGATATTTTAAATTTGCTATGTGCGCCAAATATCCGTTTGCCGCTGCCGCTGGGCGTCCGGGTATTGACACCTGCCATTATCTAACCGTTCATATTTGACAAAAACATTCTTGACATGATGTCATTATGACGTTATATCGTGTTTCATTATGACAGATTACCATCCACGTGAAATAACTTTACGCTTGAAGCGCGTTTTGCAGCAGGTACCGGTTGCGGTTCTCTCCGGCTTGCGGCAAACCGGCAAGAGCACACTTTTGCAAAACGAGGCCGGTATCGCCCGGGAATACGCTTATCAGACCCTGGATGATTTTGCTGTTCTGGCTGCGGCAAAGGCCAATCCCGACTCGCTGCTCAGGGAGAATCTTATCCTCGACGAAGTGCAACGTTGTCCGGAACTGCTTATAGCCATCAAAAGAAATGTTGACCAAAAGCGTCTGCCCGGGCGGTTCATACTTTCCGGATCGGCAAATCTGGCGCTTCTTGGTCATGTTTCAGAAACGCTTGCGGGACGGGCGGTTTACCTGACCTTACACCCCATGACACGACGGGAAAGAAAGGGGAATATAAAGGATCCTCCTTTCCTCACAAAGTTTATGAACAATCAGCATGATCTGTCAGGCAAGGCTAAACCTGTTTCTGACACAGAGGTATTGACGGGCGGACTGCCGCCTGTTTGCCTGAGACCGGCAGAAGATGTTTCAGAATGGTTCCGGGGCTATATACAGACTTATGTGGATCGTGACGTGAGGCAATTGTCTCAGATAACGGATCTTGTGGCATTTCACACCCTGGCTCAACTGGCGGCGCTACGAACGGGACAGGTCCTCTCTGTGAGCTCTCTGGCACGCGACGCCAAGCTTAACACCGTCACTGCGGGGCGTTACCTCAATCTTCTTGAGACATCATTTCTTGTGCGCAGACTACCGCCGTTTTTGAAGAACCGCAGCTCCCGTCTCGTCAAATCACCCAAGCTGCACTTTACCGACAGCGGTCTGGCGGCGCATATGGCGGGCATCGACACCATAGAACCGGGGCATGATGAGCGGCTCAGGGGAGCGCTTTTCGAAACATTCATCGTGCAAAATCTGGCTGCCATTCTGGAAGCCCACCTGCCCGATGCGCAATTGAGCTATTGGCACGAGCAGGGCCGTTATGAAGTAGATTTTGTAATCGAGAAAAGCCGCCGTGTTATGGCGATCGAAGTGAAGGCGGCAACACAGTGGGGCGAAAGCGATTTGATCGGGTTGAGGGCATTTTTACAGCGGACACCCGCATGCACCGCGGCAGTGCTCGCATATAACGGCGAGGAATCTGTGATGCTGCAGGATCGGTTGTGGGCTATCCCCATGGGAAAACTTTTGGAATGACGAAATAAAAACACCAGCGTATCGGCGTCGTGACGCGTCTCGCTATTGACACATTTTCGTATTTGACGGATAAGGGGCTGAAAACCGCCCCTGCCGGGGGCTCATTTTGAAAGGTGAAAAAATGTACGAGGTAACGATTATAAAATCATTTTCGGCCGCCCACAAGCTTTTGGATATCGGCGGGAAGTGCGAGGAGATGCACGGCCATAATTTTAAGGTGGAGGTGACCGTGGGGGCGGAGAAACTTAATTCCGAAGGAATCGCCATTGATTTCCGCCTGGTAAAAAAGTGGCTGAAAGATATATTAAATGAAATGGATCACCAGGACTTAAACGAGCTTGCTTTTTTTGCCGGCACGAGCCCCTCATCGGAAAACATCGCCCGCCACATCTACCAGGAGATGGCTCCAAAAACCCCTGAAGCAGGGGTGAAAATGTTGCGGGTCAAAGTGTGGGAATCCGAAAGCGCGGCAGTTACTTACAGCCAGGAGAAAGGATAAAGGCCAAAGGTTCAAGGAGTCAGGAAGTGAGAAAGCAAGAAGTTAGGACGTAGACTAATGTTTTTTTCTAACTCTTGCCCCCTATAGCCCATTGCCTATAGCCTATAGCCTATAGCCTATAGCCCATAGCCCATTGCCCGTTTTTATTATGATCGACATTCAAAGCCAGAAAGATTTTCGCAATATCGACATTAAAAAAGTCGGGGTGAAAAATATCAAATACCCGATTACGGTGCTCGACCGCGAGCGCGGCACCCAGCCGGTCGGAGCCACCATCAATATGTATGTCAATCTACCCCACCATTTCAAAGGCACGCACATGAGCCGCTTTGTGGAGGTGCTCAACGATTTTCGCGGGCAGGTCAACATCAAAACCTTTCAAACCATTTTGGAAAAAATCCGCCAGAAGCTGCGCGCCCAGTCCGCTCACATGGAAATCGAGTTCCCCTATTTCATGAAGAAAACAGCCCCCGTTTCCAAAGCCAGAAGCATGATGGAGTATCACTGCCTGTTTGCGGGGGAAAACAGCGCGGAAAAAAATGATTTCTGGGTGGGCGTGGTGGTGCCGGTAACCACCCTTTGCCCCTGCTCCAAAGAGATCAGCGCCTTCGGCGCCCACAACCAGCGCAGCATCGTCACGGTCAAGGTGCGCTTCAGAAAATTCTTCTGGATTGAGGATCTGATAAAAGTCGTTGAAGATTCGGCCAGCGGTGAGGTATATTCTCTTTTAAAGCGCACGGATGAGAAATATGTGACGGAAAAGGCCTATAATAATCCAAAATTCGTCGAAGACCTGGTGCGCAGTGTGGCGGTGAAGCTAAACGCCGACAGGAACTTCACCTGGTACAGTATAGAGGCGGAAAATCTGGAGAGCATCCATAACCACAGCGCCTACGCTTACGTGGAAAAAGAATAAAAAATGGCCGCTTTGAATAAAAATTCATTTTTCAATTTATACAGCCACGGGTTTGTGCGTGTGTGCGCCTGCGTGCCGCAGCTGCGTGTGGCGGATGTCGCCTTCAATACGGCATCGACGATAAAGCTTGCGCGCAAGGCGGCAAAGCAGGGCGCGCTCCTGGCCGTTTTCCCGGAACTGGGTCTAACCGCCTGCTCCGCCGGAGACCTTTTTCACCAGCAGGCGCTGCTTGACCGCACTGAAGAAGCGCTGGCGGAAATCAAAAAGGCATCTGCAAAAATAAACACCATTATTGTCTGCGGGGCGCCGCTTCGCCGGGAGAGCTCCCTTTTCAACTGCGGTGTCGTCTTTTATCGGGGAGACATTCTCGGAATTTGCGTGAAATCCCTTTTGCCCAACCACGCCTTATTTGATGAGGCGCGGCATTTTATACCGGCGCGAGATGCTCTTCACCAAACCGTGAATCTGGCCGGGCAAAAAAACATTCCCTTCGGTGCAAACCTTATTTTTAAGGCAGTCAATCTGAAAAGCCTCAATATGTATTTCGAAATCGGTGAAGATACGCCGGCACCCGTGCCGCAATCGGCGTATGCCGCTTTGGCCGGCGCGACTGTTTTGGGTAATCTTGCCGCCTCTGGTGCGGCAGCCGGCAAACCACAGCTCCGGCGGCGTCAGGTTGCCTCCCACTCATCTCGTTGCCTGGCCGCCTGCCTGTATGCGGGGGCGGGCTTCGGGGAATCGACCACCGACCTTGCCTGGGACGGCCATGCGCTTGTTTGTGAAAACGGCGATTTACTTGCCGAAGGTAAGCTTTTCTCCACGACAGACCAGATAATCACCGCCGATATCGACACGGAGCTCCTGGCCAATGAGCGGCTAAGGCAAACCGGCTTCGGCCAAAACGCGGCGGGGCACAAACACATGACGTCCCTGTTCAGATCCGTGGAATTTGAGCTGCAAGTTCCGGCAGGACGCCTGCTTCCCATACGGGAAATAAACCGCTTCCCATACCTGCCTGCCGATCCGCAAACCAGCGCACAATACTGCCGGGAAGTCTGCAATATTCAGATTCAGGGACTTGCCAAGAGGCTTACGGCAACAGGTATCCCCAACCTGGTCATCGGCGTTTCCGGCGGGCTCGACTCGACACATGCCCTGCTTATTGCCGTAAAAACAATGGATCTTCTGGGAAGGCCGCGCTCCAACATCAAAGCCTATACCATGCCTGCCTTCGGGACGACTGACGCATCACGAAGCGCCGCCCTGCTTATGATGAAAGAGCTGGGCGTGGAGGCGCAGGAGATCGACATCAAACCTGCCTGCCGTCAGATGCTAAAAGACATCGGCCATCCCGCCGGCCACGGCAAGATGATTTATGACCTTGCTTTTGAAAACGTGCAGGCGGGCGAACGCTCTTCCCACCTTTTCCGTCTGGCCGGTATGCTAAATGCGTTTGTGGTCGGCACGGGTGATTTAAGCGAGCAGGCGCTGGGCTGGAGCACCTACGGCGTGGGTGACCATATGTCGCACTATAACGTCAATGCCGGAGTGCCGAAAACACTGATTCAATACTTGATTCGCCGGGCAGCGCAATCCGGCGAGTTTTCACCACGTTTGTCCGGTGTGCTTCTTTCCATACTCGATGTGGACATCTCACCTGAGCTGATTCCCGGCGTTGACAAAAAGGGTTCAGTGCAAAAAACCGAAGAGGTGATCGGCCCCTACGAATTGCAGGACTTCAATATTTTTCACATTGTCCAAGGCGGCTTTTCACCGACCAAAACAGCATTTCTGGCCTGGCTGGCCTGGCGCGATAAAAACAGCGGCACGTGGCCTGAAGTGCCGCCGGAGAAGCGCCGCGCCTACAGCCTTAGGGAAATAAAAAAATGGATGAAGGTTTTTTTAACCCGTTTTTTCCAGACTTCGCAGTACAAACGCTCCTGCGTACCGGGCGGTACCGTAGTTACGGCGGGCGGGGGCCTTTCGCCACGCGGCGGCTGGCGCGCGCCGGACGATGGCGAGGCGACTGTATGGCTGGATGAGTGGAAAAACATCCCTGAGAAGGACAGCCCATGACCCGTCAATCATATAAAGACTTTGACGCCACAGAACTTTACTGCCCGCAATGCCGGCGCGCCGTACCAGTTCGGAAACGGCTTTTGCTGGTTTTGGCCGAGGGGGATAAATACGACTACAGTTGCATCTACTGCGGGACATCCGTGGGAGATAAACTGGTCCGGGAATGCTCATCCAATCAAATCATTTTTCGCTGAACCAAAACCCAAACCAAATCTCTTTTTTCCAGCATAAACCATTCGGACGGTATTTTGTGAAAAAGCTTTTGCTCTTTTTGTCGAAGGCAAACATCTTTGGTGGTGAGAATTCAGGCATGACCTGTCTATGTAGGTAACCTCTCTGTTTATCGGGCGGGAAAATTGGAAAGAGTTTAAGGTTTCTTTTTTACAAGCGCCTGCCTGAGCTTTTGCGCCAAAAGGCCCTCCGAGGAAGAGTCAACAGCGGAACCTCCGGCGAAAACGAGGGCGGTTTCCCGGCCGGAGGAACTACCCGATAAATATTCGGCAAGAACTCCCCGGCTGTGAACATCCTCATGACAGTACACGCAGAGATTTTCCCAGTTGCTGCCATCGGGCGGGTTGTGGTGATGATTGCCGTCTTTGTGATGGACGGTCAGCAGATGCCTTTTGGCTCCGGAGAAGTCTCTTCCACAGCGGGCGCAGACGAGGCCGTGAATGGCCAGGGACCTCTCCCGGTAGTCCTCGCCGGCGGGAGGCTTCGCGGCGCTTTTCATCTCCCGCACGATCTCTTCATCTGATTTCCCGCTGGCACCGTCCGCTTGTTTCTTTGTCATGGAAACACGGCCCCACTTTCCGGAAAAAGTCATTTTCGCCATTGGCCCTAGCCCCTCAATTTTGCAGCAAATACGTTTATAAAGGCTCGCAGCCCCTTCAAAACCGGCATCAACTGCGATATTTTCCCGTAAAGCGGCGTTCGCATGGGAAGCCCGGCAACCCACTCGAGCCCCCTGACCGTCCCATCAACCATGCCGTGAAACCGTGCCGCCGTGTCGGCATACTGCTGCACCTGCGTGCGTACGGCGTTTGTTGACGTATTTATGTCGACAGTTATTTCCTCGATGTTTTTCAAAATCCCCGGCAGGCGCTCGTTAAGAATTTGCAAAGAGCTTTGGGCTTCTTTCGCGACTCCTCGCAGCCTGATCAAAACAAAGATACAAAAAATCACCAAAAGAAGCACAGCGGCGGCAATCACCACCCAGGCAATTTCGGAATATGACATGGACACCTCCTGACATGGTCATAGGGCGTGATACCTCTTGGTTGTCGCCGGAGAAAATTTGTCTCACGCCTGATACTTGGTAAAATGTTTAGTTTAAACGAAGACGGACACCTGAAGAGCTCTGCCTGCGGAGCGGGAAAGTGACTCTCGCCCGCCTGCAAGCCAACGAAAACCGGCACGGGCCCTGTCCCGGAAACGTGTCCAGCCTTCACGCCTTCGAATCTCTATTGGGACGTCACATTTCGTTTTTATTTTTTTCCGCCCGATAGGCCTCTTTGCCTGCGTCGATCGCGCTCATTAAGCGGCTTTTGTTTTGTGAGATCTTTTGTGCAAGGTCTGTAATTTTTTCGACCGCCTTTTCTTCCGCCTGTTTCACGCGATCGATTGCCCCTTCAAAAGCCAGTCTGCCCCGTCCGTCCTCTTTTTCAAATTCCTCACCAACTCTGGCCAGCAATT
>Ga0302236_1001304_pt1 | contig 17979 bp, 16 predicted proteins | sample AAG_UR_Gly_MG_FD_193509 | JGI IMG/M metagenome (GOLD analysis project Ga0302236, IMG submission 193509) | Enriched activated sludge microbial communities from anaerobic digester in WTTP, New Holstein, Wisconsin, United States - AAG_UR_Gly | ecosystem: Engineered > Bioreactor > Anaerobic >...
TGAGTTCCCGCGTACGGAACTGCCGTTGGCTCCGCATAACCTGATCGGCGTCGCGGCGTTGCGGGCCATGCTCCAAGGCACGCGCGACGCTCCGTACCTGGCAAAGAGCCACTCCAGTCACCTGGAGGTCCTTCCCCCCACGCTGGCCGACGTCATCGACCAGATCGCTCCGACAGGCCGAGGCGTGATTCTGACGATGGGGAAAGGCGGCGTGGGAAAGACGACGGTGGCAGCGGCCATTGCCGTCGAGTTGGCGAGGCAAGGGCATCGCGTCCATCTGACCACGACCGATCCCGCCGCGCACGTGATCGACGCCGTAGGCCAGATTCCAGAGCGATTGACCGTCGGGCGGATCGACCCTCAGACGGAAACGGAAGCTTACCGGGCCGAGGTGCTGGCCAGCGCGGGAGCGGGCCTCGATGCCCAGGGCCTGGCTCTGCTGGAGGAAGACCTGCGTTCGCCCTGCACGGAGGAGATCGCCGTGTTTCGCGCCTTCGCCCGAGCGGTGGACCAGGGCCAAGACGGATTCGTGGTCCTGGACACGGCCCCCACGGGCCACACCATCCTCCTGCTGGACGCCACCCTGGCCTACCACCGCGAGCTGTCGCGGCAGTCGAGCGGGGTTCCGGGCAGCGTGCAGCAGTTGCTCCCTCGCCTGCGCGATCCGGACTTTACGCGGGTCCTGCTGATCACGCTGCCCGAAGCGACCCCGGTGCATGAAGCGGCCCAGTTGCAGGAGGACCTGGTGCGGGCCGATATCCGCCCGTTTGCCTGGGTCATCAACCAGAGTCTGGCGCCGCTGCTGGTCACCGATCCGGTCCTGCTGGCCAGACAGCATCATGAAAGGGCCTACATCTGCGAAGTCGTCCGGCAGTTCGCGTCGCGTACGGCGATCGTCCCCTGGCTGAGCGAAGCTCCCGTGGGCGCCGAGCCCCTGCTGGCGGTCGTTCGCGGCGCGGCGGACGCGGACGGACGCAAGTATGCGATTTGACGACCGTTGGACGGCACCGATACGGAGGCCGCTCAACCGCTCGCGGGCGTGAACCGTCCCGGTTCGGACCACGAGGACGCGGAGCCTCCGGGACAGGAACGACAACCGGGGCCGCACGACGGACTGGGCGAGCTGAGGGATGGGGCTGGGCTCTCGGCGCGGTAGGTGATTGTCGGAGGCGCGATGGACATGGCAGGCTGATACGTCTCGTAGGACGTAGAGCGGCAGCCGACCATTGAGAGCAGGACAACCGTCAGCACTGGAAACAACAGCAAACCCCATTTCATGGCTGTACCTCCGGTTAGGGGGAGGACGTGATCGCAACACAAATCCATCCCTAGAACTCTACCCGATGGTTGCAAAGGGGCAAATCATGAATGGCACTGTCGTATCGGACGTGGATCGTAAGCGGCGTTGGCGGCCAGACTTGCGACGGAATCGCTCAAAAGTCGGTTCGAGCGACACATGCGCAGACCTTCCCCATCGACATCCGGCCGACTTTTTTGTAAATTCCGCCGTGTCTTTGCAGTTTGGTGTTGCCACAAGGCCCTCCATGCCTTACTTTGACGACACCGCAAGGCCCTCCCTGATGCAGCTGCGTAAATCCAGCAAGTCAAGGAGGGCTTTTGTATGTCATACCACATCTGCCCAGATCGACGCCAGAGCTATGACGCGGTACAGCAGGGCTTTCTGCAGGCTGACGGCTTGCCGTTCTCCGAGGCTCTGACTGCGGACGAGATTCAGCGAGTCTTCGACGAAGAAGGCGTAGCGTTCGGCGACCAGCCTGATGATGTGTATACGCCGGCGCTGACCCTGTGGGCTTTCCTGTCACAGGCGATTCATTCCGGCGTTCAACGTTCTTGCAACGCAGCTGTCGAGCGTGTGCGAACGCTGTGCCTCGCACTGGGCCTCCGTGCGCCGTCGCCGGACAGCGGTGCTTATTGTCGCGCCCGAGCCAAATTGCCGGAGTCCGCCCTGCGGCGTTTGACCTACAAGGTTGCTGATGCTCTTGAAGAGGCGGCGCCGGAAGCCTGGCTTCGGTGGGGCCGTCACGTCAAGATGGTTGATGGTTCCACACTCACGATGCCCGACACCGAGCAGAACCAAGCGGAATGGCCTCAGCTGGCCTCGCAGCAACTCGGGCTGGGGTTTCCTATTCTTCGGTTTGTGTTGTTGTCCTCCTTGGCAACCGGGGCCGTATGTGGTTTTGCCGAGGCGCCTTATGAGGGCAAGGAGACTGGTGAGCCCGCACTGTTACGCGCGCTTTTGGATCGTCTGAATCCGAGCGACATCTTGCTGGGCGACAGTTGCTATTGTTCGTATTTTATGATCGCCCTACTGCAGGAACGCGGAGTGGACGTCATTTTCCCTCAGCATCAACGGCGGAAGACTGACTATGCCAAGGGCAAGCGTTTGGGTGAACAGGATCACGTTGTGACGTGGGAGAAACCAGTGCGTCCTGATTGGATGGATCAAGAGACGTACGAGCGTATGCCCGACTGTTTTGGTTCAGCGGGATGTTGAGTTTCGCTGTGTTCGAGTTGGAGAGTAAAGAGTAAAACGAGCAGGGACCTCCGGCTGTTCTTACTATGTTGGGGGGCCAGCCCCCCAAACCCCCCGAGGTTTTGCGCATTGCCTCGAAAGCGTGTGCTGGCCAGTGGGCGGGCGGACGATTGTCCGCCGGCCGCACTCGCTTCCGATCCTGAAAGGCGCTCGGGTTGCTCCTCAGCAGAGCCCTATCCTCCGATCAGGCAGTACGAGTATAACACATTCCTCCATTTCGAGCGTCCTGACGTTCCTGTTTTCGGCGTTCTCGAGCCGCTTCGAGTTTACGATCGCGGTCGAGGAAGATTTCCTGCTCTCGCCCCAGCAGTTTGTCTCGCGGGGTGACGTACCCCAAGGAGCTGTGGAGACGCCGCTCGTTATAGTCTTCGACGAATTTGGTCACGATGCGTTGAGCGTCTTGTAGCGTCAAGGGACAGCCAGGCCGGATGCAGTCCATTTTGATGGTGCGATGATACCGTTCGAGTTTCCCATTGCTTTGGGGATAGTAGGGCGAGGTGCGGACGTGCGTCATCCCACAGATCCGGATGTATTGTTTGAATTCCCGGGACACGAACTGGGGACCGTTATCGCTGATGATCCGTGGAGTCGACCCGGGAAACTTCTCCCGGGCGCGTTGCAGCACGAGTTCGACATCCCTTTCGGTGGATCGTTCGCGAAGTTCCCAGTGGACGATGAACCGGCTGTAGCCGTCCAGGACGCTGATCAGGTAGTAGAAGGTACCCGCGATATTCACGTACGAGACATCGACGTGCCAGTGCTGATGCGGGACCAGGGGTTGCCGGAAACCGGTACCTTTTAGGGAGGGTTTGGTTTTGCTACGTTTGATCAGCCCGGAGCGTTGCAAGACGCGATAAACGGTGGAGGGAGCGACGGCGACCACATTGGCGTCGAGCATCATGTAGGTCAAGCGGCGATAGCCTTCCAGCGGATGCTCGAAGTGGAACTTGATGATGGCTTGTTTTTCCCACTCGTTGAGCCAGTGATCCCGCGGAATCCAGCTATTGTGTTCATTGGCTTTGCCGTACCGCTGTTTCCATTTGTAATACGTCCCCTCAGGAACCCCGAGCCATTGCAAGATCTGGAGCGCCGAGACCTCGGCGCGTTCCTGCCAGCGCGTCACGTAGTCCACCAGACTGTCGCGGATGTCGGGGGGAACCCAGATTCGGTTCAGGTTCCCCCAATGGCTTTTTTTAACTGGACGTGCTCCTCCAGCAATTCGGCCACCACCTCGTTCTTGCGTTGCAGCTTTTCCTCCAACTGGGCGATCTTCTTGTCGCGTGCGTCGTTCTGGCGTCGCTGGTTGGCTTGGTTGGGCCGGCGTTCCAAGGCCGCGGCGCCGTTCTCGAACAGTTGCTTCTGCCAAGCATAGTACTGGGTGGCGTGAATCCCCAGTTCCTCACACAGATCGGAGACGGCCACTCCTTCGAGGAGGTGCCGCCGAATAATCGCTACTTTCTCTTCAGGCGTGAAATACTTCCGATTCGACATCGAGCTTTTGCCTTTCTGTGGCTGAGTTAAACTCTAGCACATAGATAAAGCTCAACATCCGCCAGGGGCAAAACACGACAAGCTTACCGTTCGTGAGTTGACTGTCACCATCACGACGCCCAACTCCCGTGCATCTGAGCTGATACTTGTCACGACCTTGGCCTCGCCGAAGAAGTACCCCAAGAGCGAAGTGGGAGATCTGTACGGGGAGCGATGGAACGTTGAGGTAGACATTCGAAGCAACAAGGTCACGATGAATCTGGAGGATCTTCGCGGCCAGTTTCCCGATATGGTTCGGAAGGAGCTGTGGGTACATTGCTTGGCTTACAATCTGATTCGGCGGACCATGGCTGCCGCGGCCGTAGTTCATGAACAGACTCCTAGGACGGTCAGCTTCGCTGGTGCACTACAGAGCGTCTCTGGGATGATGACCTACGCGAGTATTCTTGCGCCATCCGCGCTGACTGCGTTTGCCACTCAGAAGCTGGCCTCCATTGCATCTCATCGAGTTGGCAATCGCCCATACCGGGTGGAGCCTCGCGCGGTGAAACGACGCCCCAAGATTCAACAGTTACTCACCCGACCACGCGAGGAGGCTCGTGCGATGCTAAGAGATGATCCAGCGGCGACACTGTAGCAGTGTCGGGACACATCTTCCTTTCGCATAGGAGACTCACGCTTACTTCCCAATGGTTAATATCTGGCTCCCATCTAATCGCTGCTTGTACAGCGACCCGCTCAGTGTGCGCGCGTGCGATGCTGTACTCGCACCGACTGCCTGTCTTCCCCGTCGTTCGCCATCCGGCCGCCTCCCTGCTAGAAATACCCCCCGCGCCGACACCGCCGCGGCCGTCGTAACTCCCGCCGTGAAAAGGCTTTGGTATCGACAGTGCCATTCGGCAAATCATGGTTAGGCTTTTCGCCAATTGGCGATATCATCCGTTCGGTTTGAGATACGTTTCCTGAAGGAGATTGCAGCATGAAGAGTTTCACACGACGCGAAGTTTTGAGTTCGGTGGGGCTGGTCGCCGGTGCCGGCCTGCTGGCCTGCCGCGCGGCCGAAGTGCCGGCCGGCGAAAACGCCGGATCGGACGCATCCAAGGGAAGGACGCTCGTCCCCCTCGACGCAGCCATGGTCGCCGACAAAGCCTATCGCATCTACCCCGAAGGCGCTTGCATGTACGCCACGTTCGCCAGCATCGTCTCGAGCCTGGGCGAGTTGGTGGGCGAGCCGTATCGATCCATCCCGCTGGAGATGATGCGTTACGGCGAAGGCGGTGTCAGCGGCTGGGGCAGCCTGTGCGGCGCCCTGAATGGGGCGGCGGCGGTAATCGGGTTAGTCTACCCAGGCAACGACGGCTCGCGGCGGTCAGAATTGATCGGCGAGCTGTTCTCTTGGTACGAACAGACGAGACTTCCTCTGTTTCGCCCGGCACAAACCGCCGCTCCCATGGATGTCCCGGCGAGTATTGCGAAGTCCGTGCTGTGCCACGTGTCCGTGAACCGCTGGTGTGAAGTCTCGCGGTGCGACGCTTTCCGTCCGGAGAAACGAGAACGGTGCCGGCGGCTGACCTCCGACGTCGTCCTGAAGACGGTCGAGTTGCTCAATCGGTCGCAGGAACCTGCCAGCCAATTCGCCGGGCTGTCAGCGCAAACCAATTCGTGCGTGACTTGTCACGGAAAAGCTGGCCGAGCCGATGTGATGGTGAAAATGCGTTGCGACACATGCCATACGCATTTGGGCAGGTGCCCTGAGGCGAAGGAATCGAAACCTTGAAAGGGCGTTTCCTATCCAGGTGATGCGAATCCATGACGGTGGGGCGGATGATGACGCCGTCCCGCGTTCTCGACGAGAGTCTGACGTCGCTCGTCGTCTGTGCCCTACGTTCCGCTGCCGCGTTACGGTTCTTTAATTACAAGCTTCCCGCGTCCTTGGGGCCCCTGCAACACGAGTTCGATGCCGTCGGCAAGGGACGCGCGCTCCATGAGATCCACAAAGGCGTCGATATCCTCTACCGACTGCTGGTTGACTTGGCGGATCGACATCCCCTCGCGCACCCCGGCGCGGAAAGCAGGGCCGGACGGATCGGTGCGGATGACGAGGACCCCCGTGTCCGTTGGACCGCTCCCGGCGGACGCGGCTGGTCCGGCGACGGGAGCAACCTCGATCTGCAGATCGCGGCTGTAAACGATTTCCGTGGGATCGGCGTCATGCGTCAGGTCGTCGGACGCAACTTCGGCTGGCGTGGCCGCTTGCTCGGTCACCACCTCGACGACAGTGGTCCTGCCCTGACGCATGAACTCCAAACGATGTTTCGATCCCACCTCCTGCAGCTGGACCAATTCTTCCAGCAGACCAGAATCCTGAATCTTGGTCTTGTCGAAGGCCACGATCACATCGCCCACCTGCAAGCCAGCGTCTTCGGCGGGCGATCCGCTGCCAACTTGAGTCACTTTGATGTGGGAGGGCGACAATCCCATTTGCGCGTCGTAAGACGGCGGCGCTGTTACCGTCGTGATCCCGATCGTGGACCGCCGCACCTGGCCGTGCGTTCGCAACTGATCCACGACCCAGACCGCAAGATTGGATGGAATTGCCAATCCGATCCCCTGGTAGCCGCCATCCTGGCTGGCAATGGCGGTCGTCACACCGACCACTTCGCCGCGGAGATCGACCAGCGCGCCGCCCGAACTGCCGGGATTGATCGCCGCATCCGTCTGGATAAGCCGCACGTCGCCAGCCATCTCCAACTTTCTGCCAGTGGCGCTGATAATCCCGGCGCTGACCGTCTGGCGAAGATCGAGGGGACTGCCCAGGGTAAGAATCCAATCGCCGATTTGCAGCCGGTTCGAGTCGCCGAGATGCGCCACCGGAAGCGGCGTCGGCGATTCGAACTGGAGTATGGCCAGATCGGACCGCAGATCGGATTTCACGTCCTGCGCGACGAACCGCCGGCCATCGGCAAGTTGGATGACCGGGCGCTGAGCCTCTTCCACGACATGGTGGTTGGTGAGGACGATTCCTGAAGCGTCGATCAGAATGCCGGAGCCGATGGCCGACTCGGAGGACGTATCCCTGATTTCGACAATCGCCGGAAGCACGCGCAAGGCCGCCGCTCGAAACGCGCGGGACAACGACTCCGGGCCCGCCTGTTGCGCGGGGTGGGCCGTCGGCCCGACGTTATCGGCGGCAGCGGCGGCCGGGGCGTCGATTGCGGCGAGGTTGCCCGCCGCGGGCGTTGCGGACGGTGTCCGCGAGGCAGTGACCGCGGCCGTGGCCAGCACGAACGCACCGGCTGCCCATAAGAATGGTCTGCGGAGCACGTCGGCAATTGCTGAACGGTTCTCGCTCATGGCTTATTTCCTTGAATCCGCGTCCGGATCTCCCTTTCCATTTCTGATACGTCGGCGCCGTGTTTCACCACGCGGCCTTCTCGATCGATCAGCACGATGGTGGGCACTGAAAAGATCCCGAACCAATCGGCCGGCGGGCCGTCGAGTCCACCCGGCTCATGAATTTGGGGCCAAGCGATGCGCTGTTCCGTGACGTACTTGGACGCCTCGTCGCGGCGATCGTTCATGTTGATCCCGATCACAGCCAGGGCGTTCGAACCGTGCTGCTTCTGCACCTCGGCCAACGCGGGCATCTGCGCGGTGCTGGAAGGGCTCCAGGTCGCCCAGTAGTGCAACAACACGAGTTTCCCGCGATGGTCTTTCAGGTCCAGGCTGGTCCCCGACAGCGTGCTGGCGCGGAAAGTGATCGCCTCGGCCGCGGGTTGCAGCCGCCGTAGCGCTCCTCGGGCCTTTTCGGCCGGTGCGCTCTTGGCGAATCGCTCGGCCAGCTTCCGATACCAGTCCGTAGCCTGCGGCACTTGTCCGGCGAATTCCTCGCTGACTCCGAGTTGGAGCATCGCCTCGGGCGTGTCTTCGCTGTCGGGAAACGAGTCCACAAACGCCTGCAGGCTTTTGGTCCTTTCTGCTTGCACCTGTTGGGGATCGGCCTTTTCATCTTGCAGGCCGGCGGCGTAGGCCGCTGTCAGCCGGCGAAAACTGACGTACGCGGCCAAGTCCTTCTGCTCGGCTTGCTTTTCCCACTGAGCGACAAGCCGGTCCAGGCGGGTCATGCCTTCGGAGAACGTGCCCGACTGGACGGACGCGAGCAGCATGTCCGCCAGCTGACGAGTCCACATCGCTCGATCTTCGGAATTCGGCGACTTGGCGGCCAGTTGCTCTAGGAGATCCGCTCGTATTGCCGATGTCGCTGCGGATGGTTCCGTTTGAGGATTGGCCCCCGCTTTGTCAATCTCCGCCAATTCCGTGAGCAACTTCTGATAGTCCGCGTCGCCGGCGGAACCCTTTCCCGTCGTAGCGGCAGGAGACGCTGCGGGAAACAGGCTGGCGGGATGGCTGTCCTGAGCTGTGTCCGTTGGCGACTCGACACGCGGCAGGTCGACGATTCGCCAAGCCTCGCCGACTTGCACGAGCGTGCCCAGCTCAAGGTGCCTGAAAGCGCCCGCGTCTTCGACGACGACCAGGGCTCTCTCGTACAGACGCACGTCCTTTTTTGCACCGTCCGTCCCCGCAGGAATCAGCCACGGGCGGCTACCCGCGAAGGACGCCCACTTCGCCGCTTCCGTAACGGCTTGTTGGCTCTTCAAGAACTCCGCCAGTTGATCGGCGGTTTGCTCGCGACGCTGATTCAGGCGTTTCAGCAACGTCTCCCCCGCTCCCAAGGATGCGGCGTCGGCCGGCGAAAGGAGCAGCGGCTGGATTCTGGCCGGATCACGCCGGACCAAGGCATCCACCAACTCGGCGCTCAACTCCTCGGCGCTGATCGACCGCCATTGCTCAATCGTGCCGTCCTCGTTCGCATCGACGCCCCAGCGAGTCCCGGCGGCGTAAAACCACCTGCATTGATCGACGCGACGATTAAAATCCGTATCCACGTCGCGATAGACCTCCAGGCCATCTTTGTAGTAGCTCCAGCGGTCGAGGACATTGTCGCCGTTGGTGTCCACAAACCACCGCAGGACCAATCCGTCCGGAGACTTCACCAGCCAGCCGATTTGGCCGCTGTCTTTGTGCGTCAAGAACGTGCAGGCGGCTACTTGGTCGGGCGTCGGCCGGTCGATGTCCACGGCACTTTGGGTTGGCTGCAGCTTCAGGGCGTCAGCTATCGGCCAGGACGCCGCTGCGGCGCAAACACCCAAGGACAACAGCCACGCCCCTGTAGCCGCCACGATCGTCCGTGCTGCCATCGGGATCGAAGGAGTCACGCGAAGTTGAACAGACATGATACGTTCCTGAAACATGATCCAGACGAAATGCCGAGACGCCTCAATACGCTGAACCGGATAGCCGGATATGGTCGTCACGAAAGAACGACGTTGACCTTCATGTGCATGGTTCGTGCGGCATGGCCGCAACCGGACGTTTGTAGTTCCCCGTTCCGGCGGCCTGGACCACCTGAAGCCGGAGGTACAGGCACATGTCGACGATGCGTGCCTCTTGCGAACCGAGGCACTAGGTGGCCGCCCCACAAACTTCAATTTGTCGATCCATCGGTTCCCGGCTTTCGGCAGGTGGCGGCGGCTCGCGACTTGTCCCCAGGCAGTGCCCGTGGTGCGTGGCGAACTCGCGCAACGCCTCCAGATCGTTCCGGCTGCGGACATTCTCGTGCCTCATCGCCATTAGCCAATCTCGCATCATCTGATGGAGAGGACTGCACGCCGGCGCGAGGAAATAGATTACCCACATCCCTTCGCGCCGACAGTCGACCAGCCCAGCATGTCGCAATGCCGCGAGGTGCCGGGAGACCTTGGACTGGCCCAACCGGAGGATCTCGACCATCTCGCAAACGCAAACATCCCGTTCGCCGAGCAGGTTCAAGATTCGCAACCTGGTCTCGTCGCCCAACGTCTTGAATAGTTCAACGGCTCGCTGCACGCCATGCTCCTCCGTACTCGATGCCCCACGATCCCGTCATCGCTGATATCGGAATGCCAGGCCCCTCGATTCACTTTTTCTACAAACGATATGGGCAAGGGCGGGGGGCGAGTCAACTTGCCCTCCAAGCACTCGACTCGCCCCCGTCCCACGCAACACCCCGAACCGTTTCTCGACAACTTGGTCAACCCTTGCAGGACGGTTCGATCGCCTCTTTCTCCTTCCGGCAGCACGAACCAGTCGAGACGCAGGTTGTCACGCACTCCGTCACCAACCGCGGGACCCGCCGAGTCACCGTGCATGTCAACGTCTTTGGGACCATCTTGGTACACAGGATGGTCTTGGTGCATTCCACCGGTTTCAGTACGGTGCATGCCACCCGGCGTACACATTGTTCCTGTACCATCCGGCAGACCCGATAGGTGCAGGTTTTGATGCGTTGTTCGGGCACCATCCGACAGACCTGGTATGTGCAAGTCTTGACGCGTTGTTCGGGCACCATCCGACAGACCCGGTAGGTGCAGGTCTTGATGCGTTGTTCGGGCACCATCCGGCAGACCTGGTAGGTACACGTCTTGACGCGTTGTTCGGGCACCATCCGGCAGACCTGGTAGGTACACGTCTTCACCCGCTGTTCGGGCACCATGCGGCACACTTGGTAGGTGCAGGTCTTAACTCGTTGCTCCGGCAACATCCGGCAGACCTGGTAGGTGCAGGTCTTGAGGCGCTGCTCCGGGACCATCCGGCAGATCTGATAGGTGCAGGTCTTGATCCGTTGTTCCGGCACCATCTGGCAGACCCGATAAGTACACGTCTTGACGCGTTGCTCCGGCACCATCCGGCAGACTTGGTAGGTGCAAGTCTTGACTCGCTGCTCCGGCACCATCTGGCAGACTTGGTAAGTGCAAGTCTTGACGCATTGTTCCGGCACGGTACGGCACACTTGGTAGGTGCAAGTCTTGACACAGGTCTCGCGGACCATCAGGCAGACTCGGTACGTGCATGTCTTGACACGTTGTTCGGGCACCATGCGGCAGACGGTGTAGGGGACCTTCTTCACACACGTTTCACGCACGTAGCGAGTGCATTCAACTTCCTGCTCGACGACTTCCGGCACCCAGACCCGCTGCGTCACTGCCGAACGCTGAACCGCCGCGTTCTTCTCGCCCCCGCATCCGGGTTCGACGACCCGCGTCTCCCAGCGCCCCGAACAGACCTGGACCGTCTTGGTGTACTTGACCGGTTTCAACACCGTGTAGCACACTTCGCGTTCCCGTGTCTCGTAAACTGGGGTCATGACGGTGTAGCAGACGTCCTTGGTTCGAGTTTCCCAGATGGGCCGGACCACGGTGTACGGCACCTCCCGCGTGTGAGTCTCCCAGACTTTGCGGTACACGGTGTAGGGCACCTGTTTCGTGCGCGTCTCCCAGACGGGCTTCATCACCGTGTACGGGACCTCCTTGACGTGCGTCTCCCAAACGGGGTTCATCACCGTGTAGGCGACCTGCTTGGTCCGCGTTTCCCAGACCGGCTTCATGACCGTGTACGGGATGTGCTTGACGCGAGTTTCCCACACTGGCCGCAGAACGGTGTAGGGGACCTGTTTTTCGTGAGTCTCCCAGACGGGCTTCATCACCGTGTAGGGGACCTCCTTGATGTGCGTCTCCCACACCGGCTTCATCACCGTGTAAGCGACCTGTTTCGTCCGCGTTTCCCAAACGGGCTTCATGACGGTGTAGGGGATTTGCTTCACGCACGTTTCCCACACCGGCCGCAGGACGGTGTACGGCACCTGCTTGGCGTGCGTCTCCCAGACGGGCTTCATCACCGTGTAGGGAACCTCCTTGACGCAGGTTTCCCAGACCGGCTTCATCACCGTGTAGGGGACCTGTTTCGAGAGCGTTTCCCAAACCGGTTTCATGACGGTGTAGGGAACCTGTTTGACGCACGTTTCCCACACGGGTCGCAGGACGGTGTAGGGAACCTGTTTGACGCACGTTTCCCACACGGGTCGCAGGACGGTGTAGGGAACCTGCTTGATCCGGGTGTCCCAGACCGGCTTGGTCACGGTGTACACCTCGTTGCGATACTGCGTTTCGGGAACGTGCTGGATGACGGTCACCGATTGTGGCACGACCACGCGTTCGAGCACGGTCTTGGTCACCGTGCGCGTTTCCGGAACGAAGACGATCCGGTTTCGCGTCTTGACGGTAGTCAGGCAGCTGGTCGGGCATTCGCAGCCCGTTCCAACTGCACCGTGGTGAGTTTTCGAGTAGCTCGCCGCGCCGAGGTAGCTGGCGCGGGCCGTCCCGCACCACAGCACGACAATGCTGGCCAGCGCAAGGCTCTTGGCAAGGATTCTCATCATGCCCCCCAATCCAAGTCTCCCCAGCAGTGCCAGCAGTCCCGTTGCCGATCACCCCCGGTCATTTTGTATCCGGCGGCTGGATTCCTATTCCTCCGCGTCACTCTTCCTCGACCCGCTGACTCGTGCGCCGCATCTCGATCAAAACTGCGTCCGCGTTCGTTGTCCGGTTCTCGAACCGGCCATTCGCATATCCGGCTTAGCGGATTTCATCGGCCGAAAAAAAGGCGGACCTTAGCCAAACCGAATAAGACGACCAACGGATGCGCCCGCTTTGACTGGCACAACTGTTGTCGCCAGCCGATGTGCGCAAGGCCTGCTGGCACCCAGCCAGCGAAGAAACATAGATCACGATAAGGTTGCACGTAATGAGAAGATGGCGGGACGCACGGGTTTTTCCGTCTGGATGCGAAGACGCTGGTCGGTCGGCAACGATTGTGCGTTCTTCTCGGCCATAACCAGCTGCGCCCATTGCCAAACCGGTAAGAGCCGACCACAGATGCTGCTCAGCAGCGCGGCTTTAGCCCCTTGACAAGAAATGGTCATTTGCCTATCGTAAATCGACGATATTCGATACCAGAAACGGGGAGGCGTTCGACATGTTGAAAACGATGAACTCGGAGAGACCGGGAACGACGCGGGCTCGGACGACAGGGAGCGTAGACGCGGACAAGGATCTAGCTCGCCTAGCCAAGGCCCTCGGACACCCCTTGCGGGTCAAGATCGTGCGGTTGCTGGCCAACCGAACGAATTGCGTGTGTGGCGAATTAGTGGATGAGTTGCCGGTGGCACAATCGACTGTTTCTCAGCACTTGAAGATCCTTAAAGAGGCCGGCTTGATCCAAGGGACGATTGATCGGCCGCGGGTCTGTTACTGTCTGGCGCCGGGAGCACTCCAACGGCTGAAAGGTCTGGTCAACTCGCTTCCGGAGGCATGCCAGGACCACGAACCGAAATCGGATGGCGGACGAATCTGCCAGTGATCTCGTATGGTTTTGCTTCCGCTCGCCGCCCCGTGCAGCAAGGTGGAAAGGAGGTTGCGAAGATGTGTCTGCAATTTCGACCCGTGGTCGCCGGCACCATAACCACGGGCGTGTTTCACCTCGCCTTGGTCGCGATTTCGTTGTTCTCTGCCCGCGCTTCGGCAGCGGATTGGTCGCGAGACATGTTCGAGGTCACCCAGCATGAGTTTGGAACCATCGCGGCGGGTGCGAAGGCCGAATTTGCCTTCAAGTTCACCAACAAGTACTTGTACGACGTGCATGTCGCCCGCGTACGTTCCAGCTGCGGTTGCAGCGACGTGCGGGTCACCAAGGATTCGCTGGCCACCTACGAAAGCGGCGAGGTCGTGGCCAGTATCAACAGCCAACGCCTGCGCGGCAATCAAAGTTCGACCTTGACGGTCGTTTTCGACAAGCCGCGATACGCGGAAGTGCAGTTGAAGGTGACCGTCTTTATCCGGGGCGACATTCTGCTCGAGCCATCGGGATTTGACTTCGGCGAGGTTGAGCATGGTGCGGACGCCTCCCGCAAGTTGACCGTAACGCACTACGGCGATGCCGACTGGAAAATCATGGATGTCCTGGGGAACGCCAGCCACTTGGAATGCGAACTTGGCGAGCCCGTTGTATCGGGAAATCGCGTCTCGTACGAACTGACAGCCAAGATTGCCGCCGACGCACCGGCTGGCAGTCTGGGAACGCAGTTGCTGCTGGTCACCAACGACCCGCAGGCCGAGAAAATCCCCGTGATGATCCAGGGCAGCGTCCGGTCGCTCGTTTCCGTCGCCCCAGCATCCCTTTATCTCGGTTCGGTACGTCCGGGTCAGGCGGTCAGCAAACGCTTGGTCGTCCGGGCCTCGAAGCCGTTTCACATCCAGGAGATCAGCACGGACTGCGGCTGCTTTGAATTCACTTACGCGTCCGACGAAGCGAAGGCATTGCACCTAGTCCCCGTCAAGTTCACCGCCAGCGATTCGCCGGGCGCCGTGAAGCGTACGATTCGGGTGAAGACAGACTTGAATGGTGCCGAGGCGGAGGTGGTCGCGTTGGCCGCCGTCGATGAGCAGGCAAAGTAAACAGCGTTCAGTGGTTACTGCTTCCAGACGCGGTTGTTGTTGAAACGCGTTGCTTGAGATCTGGCCTTCCAGCTCAATGGGATTAACGATGACTTTCAGAACGAGTCGAATCGCTGTTCTCGTCACCGCGTGCCTGGTCCTGATTCAATCGCCCGTCCGCTGGAGCACCGGAGCTGAACAGGAACGCGTTGATCAACGGTCGGTCAGCCAAGCGTCTGATTCGCCAAGTGATCCATCCCCTAAAATGACCGCGTTGCGCGATCGACTACGCGCGTGCCTGGCTCACTACTACCAGCATCGCGAGGACGTGGCTTACCGCACTCCCTGGGAAGTCATGCACACGCTAGTCGCTTATGGCGTTGACACGGAGGTCGTGGCCGATGGCAGGCAGGTAAACGCCATCGGCTGGCTGTGCTGGAACATGCCCTGCCGCGGGCAACGGGTCTTCTCGATTCGCCAAGAGGGGATCAAGCCACGCGTTGGCCCAGGCGTTCAGGGACACGATGGCCAGTTCCTTTCGTTGCTGGCCTTGTCAAAGGTCCCCATCGACTACGGTTTGAAATTGGGCGGTGAGGTATTCACTGTGTCCGATCTGGTGGAATTCGAAAAGCGAACCTGCCTGCCCAAAACGGAACTTAGCTTCAAGCTGCTTGCGCTGGTGCACTACCTGGACTCGGACGCGGCCTGGCAGAATCAAGACGGTGAAGATTGGGACATTCCCCGACTAATCAAAGAAGAACTCGCTCAGCCCGTGATCGGCGGAACATGCGGCGGGACGCACCGGATGTTGGGGCTGAGTTACGCCGTTCGCAAACGCGAGAAACGAGGCGAACCGATCGATGGCCAGTGGCTGAAAGCCAAGAAATACGTCGAGGACTATTACGACTACGCATTCAAACTTCAGAATCCCGACGGGAGTTTCAGTAGCGAGTGGTTACGTCGGCGGGCAGACTGGGGTAGCGTCGATCGCCGCCTGAACACTACCGGACACATCCTGGAATGGCTCGTGTGTTCCTTGCCGGACGAGCAGTTGCGTGACGAACGCGTGGTCAAGTCGGTCGAGTATCTGATCCAGTTGTTGATGGAGCACCAAACGCACGACTTGGAAATCGGTGCGAGGGGCCACGCCCTGCACGCCCTGGCCGTGTACGACGAGCGTGTGTTCGCGAGCGTGCCTGGCCAACGATCCTATTTGAATGAGAACGAGCCCCTCGGATCGGACCGCATGGCGGCTCAGTGAGCGAACCGGCTTGCTGACAGTGGGAGGAAATAGGGCAAACGCAAACGTCAGACTCGGTGCCGCGTTGGCCAAATCCAACCTGACTGATCGCGAGGATGAGCACCGTGAATCGCCTCATTTTTCTTCTTCAGTTGGGATCGGCTGTCGTCGCCTTCCTCGTGTCGCGCGCCATCGTCACCGCGATAACGTCTCGGCTGGCCCGCGGCGCCGAGCAGGCACCAACCTTTTTCACCACACCCAGCGGAAGTGCATTGCTGTTTGGCCTCACCTTCGTTGTCGTGTGGTTTACGCTGAGTCTTTTGGCTTTGCTCGGATGGCTGACGTTCCGCAGAACCCCATGAATCAGCCGGTCCATGCGATTTTTCGCAAGTCGCTTTATCCATACGGACGACTACAGATTATCTTCACTTCGACGTATGCCCGGCTGACCGCCTTTCGACGGCGGCAAGGGATCGCGGTGAGGAGCCTACGGACGAGGGGCATTCTTATGGCCGACAAGCCAGTCGTTGCCGACCAGATTGATTTGATGTTCCGGGCATTGTGTGACCGGACGCGATTGCGCATTCTCAGCCTGCTGCGAGACGGTGAACTGTGCGTGGGGGATTTCGTCGCCATTCTCCAGGTGCCCCAGCCTAAGGTATCCCGCCATCTGGCCCAGTTGCGACGAGCGGGGTTGGTGCTCACACGCCGCACCGGCCTTTGGGTTCATTATTCGCTGGCGCAGGCGAAGACGGCCTTTCACCGTAAACTGCTGGAGTGTGTCATCGCCTCTTTTCAGGACGTACCCGAAATCAAATCCGACAATGCTCGGGCAAAGTCACTCCGAAACTCGGAAGTCTGCTGTCCTTGATCGGTACCCACCGATAATCTGCCAGACGCCACTCTCGCCCACACCGGCGGCATACGCTGGTTCGCACGGCACCACTTCTGCGTCCGCGCGTTCGTGTCACGTTCTGGCCTCCAAACGTATTTCCATCTTCTCATGCACCAACCACCTCCCTTCCCATCCGTCGTCCGCCGTCGCCGCCAGAACCATCGTCAACCGCCCATCGTCCCCCGCGATCACCAGCCGACCGTCGCGAATCGTCCAGTACCGCTCACAGCCGGCCCCGCCCGAGGAAAACGTCCCGTCGCCTCGAAACACCATCGGCCTGTGGTCGTAGCCCACCCGGTGGTACTCGAACCGCCGCCCATCCATCGCCGCGATCGCGGCAAGGTCGGCGTCGGTGGGCAGCGTCTGAGCGGCCGGCGACCAGCCGCACTTCAGCTCGTCAATGTACCGGACGCACGCGGCCTCCAAGTCGAACCCAGGCACTTGCGGGTTTTCGTACATCGTCCACTTCCGCCCGTTGCGGTGCTGGAACAGCCGATTGCCCTCGAAGTCATGCTGGCACATCGTGCCCGGCAGGGTGTGGATGCCACGCGATGACATGGCGTATTCTTGCCCCAATTTCCGCCAGCACAGGTGGAACAGTTCCTTGTCGCCGTAGACGTGCTGGAAGAAGAACGCCGAGCGTTCCCCACACCAGTTCGCGAACGTCAACGCCCGCCAGCAGCGGGCTTTGTCAATCACGATCTGCCCCGACTCAACTTCCGGCTCGTCGCGATAGGGCACGTTCCCGAACACCCGCCAGGCGGCCCGATCACGCTGCAGCCTGTGGTAATCCGGCCAGAAGATCGCCCCGCAGCGGGCGTACTGCGGCGTCTCGAACAAGAACGTCGGATCGTGGACCGGCACGTTGTCGGCGTCCAGGTACAAGACCTCGGCGAATCGCGACCACTGGATAGCGTAGGGCTTCGATTCAAAACCGTTCAGGCGGGCGTGCGGATGCTGCTGGCGGACCTCGTAGGCGTCGATGCAGCGGACGTCCAAGGACGCGACCAGTTCCTCCCAGGCCCGGTTGCGTTCCGCCTCGCCCAGATACCAGACCTCGATCGGCAGCGTGCAGCCCAATTCCCGCAGCACGCGGATCAGGACGTAGGCCCCGACCGAGTACTTAGGCTTGCCGGCGTTGATCACGATGCCGCGGCCGGCGAACTGGTCGGCGGGATACTCGCACCTGACCAGCTCCCCGTCGATGAATTCCTGGACTTTCGTGGCCGCGTTGTCCACGGTCAGATCGGTTGCTTGATTGCAGCAAGCCATGTTACTTCCCTTTCCGCCACCACCAGACGTAAGACCCCTTGTCCACGTGCAGGTCCGCCCGAAAGAACCGAGCCGCCGCATCGACCGCCTGGGCAACGACCTCGTAGCCGGCCCGCGGGTAGCCGTAGTCGTGCCCCGTGACCAATCCGCCTTCGCGGAC
>Ga0302236_1001305_pt1 | contig 17971 bp, 10 predicted proteins | sample AAG_UR_Gly_MG_FD_193509 | JGI IMG/M metagenome (GOLD analysis project Ga0302236, IMG submission 193509) | Enriched activated sludge microbial communities from anaerobic digester in WTTP, New Holstein, Wisconsin, United States - AAG_UR_Gly | ecosystem: Engineered > Bioreactor > Anaerobic >...
ATAAATGGTGTTTGTGTTGGTGCAACCAAAATAACCCACCCCCTTTTTTGTGTGTTTTTTACAGGGGAGGATGAATACGGAAAATCGATGGTTCTGGATGCCATATTTTTTATGTCAATTGTTTGGGGTGAGGGTTAGTTTGGGTTTTATATCCCATAATAGAGTTTTATAGCCTCAGCCAACAGATTTCCTGCTGCACCTAATCCAATACTCCAAGTACCATCAAGTGCTTTCCCAAGCATTTTTTGAATCCAAGCATTGACTTTCTCACCAAATGTCATTTTAGAGGCATCTGGTTGTTCTGTATCAATAATAGTGGCGAGTTCAGATGTATCCTCTTCACTAATCCCATAGTCTTTCAAGTACTTAATTAATTCATCTTTATTACCCTTTGTAATATTTATTTTGGCAGAGATTCGTGCTTTCTCACCAGTATTGACAACATTACCGTCTCCTGAGGTGTTGATAATGGTTTGATTCATAATTGTTGATATTTGTTCTTTCTTAGTTTTTAGTTCTTCGATTTCTGTAATATTCCCAAATTCAGAATCAATTTTCAGCATGAAGTCTAAAAGATTATTCCGAACAAATGATAAAATCTCAAGAACAGCATTAACTGGAATGGATATTTTACAATTAATTAACTGTAAATAGGGATTACCCATCTTACGCCAGTTTTGCTGTATTACCCCCACTATTTCCGCAGGATATGGACGTTCAAGCATTCCTGATTCATTTTCAGCAATAATAATTTCTAAACTTGATATGCTTTGATTAAAATTCATCGAATGAATTACATCTTCAAATTTCCTGTTAAGACCAACAGTTGGAACGGGTTGGTCGTTGTATTGCATACTCCCATTTATATATGTACCTGTAATATTTCCCTTGAATTTTCTATAATCTGGCAATTCATCCTTGTTTTCATAACCTTTTAGTTCATTACTTACCCAAGTCAGAAGAACATCATTGCCTAATCGACTTGCGAGGACTTTTGTTTTCAACAATGGTGAAACAATAGATTTCTCAGTATCAATTAGTTCGTTAATTATATCATTTATAAGTTTCATTTTCTAAACAAATGGTAAATTATTATAGTTGTCTTAACCTATTCAATTCATTATTAATTATGATGACTTAATCCAATCCAACATTTATATATTCAAAATCAAGTTTTAGATTCATCTTTAGAAAACTAATATATCGCTTTTCATTCCCGTTTGGGGGATATTGTCCCACAACAACATGTTTCTTGGGTCGTGAATCTGAGTCGTTCAGAGAATATAAGAGAATTTGACCCAAGGCTTGTTTGATACACTCACTCGCATAAGGTGCAGATTTTACCTCATAAAATGATATATACGTTGGTTGGATGAGTTTAATATCTACAAAATTCTCTTCAAGAATCACATTCTTTTTCCCATACTTCTTTATTAATGCATCTTTCAGTTTTTCTTGAATCATATTATGCTTTTGCTCTACAACAAATGAACGTGCGATTGTTCTTGTTTGAGATTTAATATTTCTTTTTGAAGCAGGTTTTCTGGACGTTCTAATTGACTTTTTTTTACTACTACCACTTTTTTTCTTCTGCCCAAACTTATTATAAAGTTGATGCATAAATGAATAAACATCAAGATGTGCTGGTTTATTCATAATCATTACATTATGAATCTCAGATATCTTGGTCTTTTTTGTCGTTTTTAATCCGTAACTATTTCCAATTCGAAGTAAGACTTCTCTTTTAAAAATTGGAATTAATCTTTCATTTGAATATAGAAATGCCACCTTCCACTTAAATAAATCAGGTAGTTTGATGTCGTCAATTAATTCAAACCTACCAGCAACTGCTAAATCAATGATGCTTATGATGTCCCTTTTAGTGTTATCGAAGGCTTCGTTACGATTATTGCCATATCCAGAAAGCCATGAATATTTGTTATCATTTTTATATTTCTTGGGTTTTTGTTTTGCGTCTTTTCTTTCGTAAATCCCAAATTTTATTGAAGTCAATCCTTTAATACTCCCCAAGTCTCTTGTTTTCGTTTCAACCCATTGACAGAAAGTATCTTTATTACGAACTCCAACATACTCTGGTAGTTTCATTTTCTTAACCGTATCGAGTGTCCATCTATCAAGAAATTCGTCAAGCAGAATATTGAATTTATTCATAGTCATTCTTTTTTAAGGATTAATTAATCTATTATTTGTATGTGGAATAATCTCATTCAAAAGCATACTATGAATTTAAGTCCTTATATACGTCACTTCACACCCCTTACACAGCCTCTTCTCCTGATAATACTCCGCAATATCATACCACCCATTCGTCTTCTGATAAATGTCCAGACCACGACCAAGTACTATCTTCCAGCCATTATCCAGTACTATAGAACGGTCATGTGTGTTTTCAACAAACTCATAGGTAAATTGAATGCCCAGTGATTCCAGTGAATCAGCCATCTCTTTAAATGCTCCTTTCGAGTTTTCGATGTATTCCTCGTTGTTGTTGGTTATCAGGTGTAGTTTTACTTCTTCCAGTTCATCCTTTTTTGTTGATACCAGTTTTGCGAACTCCATGAAGTTTCGGAGTTGGTAAGGCAAGCGAATGTATGGGTCGGTTACAGTTATTTCCTTAGCATCGATAAGGTAAGCACCAAACAGCATGTCGTATGATATTCCTGACTGATTGTCACGGATTATCTTCTGACCTTCGGCTAATTCTATGCTTTTTTCTGGCTGTTCTTTCTTTGGAATGGTCTTTTCTATCTCTGGTATAGGTTCGTCATCATCTTCCAACCCTAACATTTCCCTGTGTTCAATGTATTCAAGTGTTTGAACATATACCTTCTTGCTGGTCTTTTTATTAATATAGGAAAAATCAACCTTTTCGAATGTTTCATCCATTCTACGGAGTTGGTCTTTCACTCTTCTCCTGTTCTCGATGGCAAATTCAAGTATTACCTTGGCTTCCTCTTCGGTAAACTCACCATGTGGAAAGATGATTTTTATTAATCCTGAAAAGGTCTTGGCAATGGATGTTTTATCACGGGTTGTTATTGAATCGGAGAGGTCGAAATATCTGGTGTAGTCATTCATGTGGTCTTCTTTCCGTAGTTCCTTCATGACCTCAGCCATATAATCCACAATAAAACCGTAGTTATCGGTGAACATCTCGTTGCGCAACTTCTGCACTTCCCATCCAGCCAAATAGCAATGAAGCCTGTCAAGAAATGCTGTATCATAGTATTCCTTCGGTAGTGCATCAAACAAATTGCTATGCTTCAGCATATATGGAACTGGATGTTCAGTGTTGCCTATAAATGCCATTGATGCGGATGCACCATATATTTCTTTTCCACGGCTGAAGGACTTATTTGCCATGTAGTTTTTCATGATATCCACCAATCCACGGTCAACCTTCTTGGTTTTTCCTGCGAATTCATCATAGGTGACCACATCCCAGTATCCCACCAGTCCGATATCTCCTGTGCTGTTGTTGACAAAGAGTTTGGCTTTGCTGACCTCACCCCCTGAAATGAGTATTCCATGTGGTGACATCTCTGAGTAGATATGGCTCTTGCCTGTGCCTTTCGGTCCTAATTCTATCAAATTGTAATTATTCTCGCAGAATGGTATTAAACGTGCCAGTTGAATGAGTTTGGAGCGAAAAGTAAATTCTTCAGGGTTCAACCCAATGGACTGTATATATAGGTCAATCCATTCTTCGGTGGTGAATTGTTTACGGATTTCTTTGTACTCATTCACATCGACATTTGAAATCTGGATGGGTTTCAGGTTCTCGATTATCCAAGGTGAAGCATCACGTTCATCGGATGGCTGATATCCCATAGTAATTAAACACCAGACACCACCTGAGAGCAGTCTTTGGTTTTGCTTAACGATATTCTCGTTTATCACCACTTTGGTTAGACCAAGGTTAGCAAAGGATGTTTCATATACGTCCCTTCTATCATTCAATCTGACAGATACCTTATCAATGATACGGTGTGACTTGCTGTCACGGATGGTGGATTTTATCAGTTGTGCTTCATCCCGATGAACGAAATGCTTTGCGATAATGCTCTTTACCGTTTCCACTCCCTGAGCAATCGTTGGCTCATCGTCAGTGGCACAATATTGTCCGAGAAGGTATTCCAGCACATAAGTTGGTACAATGGCATTACCCTTTACCAGTTTGGTCAGGTCTTTTCTGACCACTTTACCACCGAAGTGTTGATTTATTTTCTTATCCAGTTCATTCATATTACATGTCGTCAAAGTCGTTTGTAAATGAAATATTCAGCGTATAGGAATATTCTTTGTAGGTCTTCCATTTGCTTGTTCCTTCTACGGGTTCTTCAAGTAGCAGTTTCACCCTTTGATTCTTATACTTTCCACTCGCTTTTGAACTCAGGTGGAAGCGGTGTTTCACCTCACGCATTCTTTCAGTGCCCTCAGCGATATCAAAGTTGTAGGTGAATTGGTCACTTAGCATTTCACCGTCTTCAGCGTAAATGGCACTCCTGATTTGCCTTTGGAGTACTTTTTCACTCACCAAATCGGTTTGCAAGAATGAAACAGCCAGTATGTTGGTGGTTATCTTATCGGTGGATTTGATGATATCCACATCCACCTGTTTTGTGGTATCCTGACGTGTTTTCGTGACTTTTAACAGGGGTATGACAATTTCCTGAAGCGATGCTCCACCGTGCACATACCTTGAACCTGCGCCTTTGATTCGAATCCTGTTAATTGATTTTGGAATCAATACCTCAGCATCACCAGACAGGTTGAGTTGTTCTGCGGTAAAATGTTTGGTACTGGCATCACCTTTCAAATTCTTCCCGATTACATATCGTCTGGACTCTTTCCATAACTCACCTTTAACTTCACCGATGGAAAAATCACTCTCTGCCAGTTCGTTATTCTGGTAAAGGAAACCGTGGTCAGCCGTGATAAACATGTTATTGCCATTCATATTGGCAATCTTTTTTATCACATCCATCAGGAATTCCAGTTCCTGTTCCACTGCTTCGAACACTTTTTCTTCGGATGTTTTGTCATCGCCAACCTTATCAATGCGGTTATGGTAGATGTAAATCAAGTCATATTGTTTCACAAATTCCCGACCATCGGTGGAAGAGTTCATCTTCATGAAATCCTCGGCATTGATAGCCGTGGCTCTTACACCAGCCATTTGTTCCAGTATCTTGGTTCTGCCCTGAACGCCTTGGGTTGAATTGCCGTTGATGAGGATGTTTTCACTATCTGGCTGGAATGTCATATTTGCATTGGGAAGCAGTGCTGCCATTCCCAATTGGGTGTAGGAAGGCAGGGATGAAACCATGTGTTCCAATTCCCCTTCAAAGCGTTTCTCGGTCTGTATTTTCTGCAAGTATTCCCACCCGCATTCATAGCGTAATGCATCAGAAATTATAACAAAAAGCCGTTGTCCCTTGGTGGCGAACGGTTTAACGTGGTCAGTAAAGAATCTGTGCTGTGCGACTTTTGGTTGGTTATACCATCTCTCAGAGGTATCGATTACTTTCTGCCATTTGTTCCCGTAGTTAAGCAGCCAATCATTGCAATAAACCTTCTCCACTTTCTCGGTCAAGGGTTGCAAAACTTTATTTTGCTTGGCTTTACGATAGTGGTAAATATACTTCCGATAATAATGGTCAATCTTATAGAGGTTCTGGGCATAGGTCTGGATTCCTTCACCAAATGATTCGACTTTCAACTTGTCCGTCTTTCTGACCGAAGTAATCATCTGCATTCCGTTCTCCAGACAGGCATAAAAGTCCTCGTAATCCTGATACCAGTATTTGTTTTCCCTTTGCTTTATGAGTTGGTTCAGCCTGTCATTTGAAATGGATTCTTCACATATTAATTGAGCCAGTTCCGATATAATTCGTTTATCAATCAGTTCGAATAAATCATCCTGAATAATATCATCCACCCTGATGTTATTCAGAGCCGACTCTATCTTCAAATCACCAGCAATTTTCTGTGAAAGTTTTCGGTAAGCCTGTTGGTAAGATATTGAATCCTTCCACATGCTGATGAGTATCTTGGATTCTTTCGCAATTCCAGTTCTTTTACCTATGGAGAAATTGTTGTTGAATACTTCCAACAGGAAATCATATATGGTTGGTGCTTCGTTGGTATAGCCATATTTACGGGCAATCTCTTTCCAGTAGAAATTTTTCAGTTTATACCGCTCCAGTTCCCTGTCGTAACGTTCATTGCCATCATTGAATGCAGAAGCATGAACCTGAAGGAACGATACAAGGCTAACATTATCGGTATTGAACAGAACAGCCAGCATTTTATACCGTATGGCTTGGAAGTCATCATCTTTCCCGAGCAGTTCCTTTAAATCTGCCCTGCGTTCCTTGTTTTTGAAAAATTCGATGTGTTCCGCAATCAGGTTGGTGAAATCATAATCCAGTTCCAGTTCCTGTGCAAACATGGCTTCTTGTCTGGTCTGAAACACATAGTAGGCAAGTTCCATGTCCAAGAGCCAGTTTTCAGCATTATTCGGTTTGTTGTAAGGAAGATAGAGTAAAAACTGAGTGCTTGGTTTTTCCCGACTAATGAGATGTTTGATGTAGAACTGGTTGTTCTGGACAATAACCTTCTCCACACCATCCAAAGCCAATTCATCGAACTCTTCTTTCAATTGTTCGTTCTCATCGTACCAGAAGATGATGCGATGCTTACTGAATAGTTTCGATAATGCCTCTTCTATCTTATTCATCTTTTATTCCCCTTTATGATGCCAATCGGTTTCGTTCAATGTTTGTAGGAAGATTTGTAACTCATTTAATAGGCTGAGTTTTTCAGCAGTATCCAAATGATATTTAAACCTTCCCAACTTTTCTTCATCAGTTGTCTCCCACCACGCAGCCAAAATCAAGGGTGCTGAAATCTTTTCATCTGTTTTTGATTGAATGATTTCCCATAGTTTATTCCACTGCTGTGGTTTGGGACATATGCGGTTATTTATCAATAGTTCATCCATCGCTATCGGATTTGTGTTGTTTCAATCCAATCAAATTGCTTCACCTTCTTCTTGGTTGCAGGGTCATTCAAACCATTAACCTCTTTTACCGCTTTCCCGAACTTGTTATAGTTCACCAGCACCCCATCATCCAAATCAATTTCAATGCGTTCTGTTGCCAGTGGGTAAAGAATATCCCTTTCATAATCATGAAGTTCAACCAGCATCTTCTGGATGTTATCACTTTCTTTAATGGCTTTGGATTTATCTGATGCAGAACCAGTTTCCTTAACACGTTCAAGATGTTCCTTTCGGGTATTTAATTTGCCGATGAACTCTTTCAGATACTTGTTTAAAATGATACTGACCGTATCAGGAGTGTAGCGATGAATATAAATCAGTACATTAAATGAACCCTTGGGTGAGGAAAACATCCAGTATATGGGGCGTTTTTTGTAACGTTTGATGTGGTCTGGATAAAAATCTTTGATGAAATAATCCCGAATGTCTTTCCCAATCTGTTCTTCAATAAATGCAAGGTTTTTATTGAAGTTCTTTTCACCATAGGTTACTTTGAGGAATTGGTTGAACCTGCCTACGATGTCATCTTCAAACCATTCATCATCCAAAATAGGTATAATATTATCCTTATCAGGAATAATAGAGCATTCATCTGGTGATTTGCCAATTTTATTAATATAATCTTGAAGAGTTTCTCTCTGATTTGCTAAAATTAGCCCTTCTTTATCCAAACTATAACGTCCAAATAAACATCCGATAGAATAACTAATAAATTCAGTTAAAACTTCTTTAGCAAGGAATGGCAAGGAAAGGTTAAAATGATGATTCCCACTCAAATTATTAGTTTCATTTATTATGTTTTTCTTCATTTTTAGGAGCAACCTTCTATCCAAAATATCTTGAAGAATTGTTATGTCTTCCATACTGACCGTAGGGCTTAATTCATCCGCTAAGTCATATATTTCAATAAAAATTTGATTTAACTCTTCCTCATGCTGTTGCACTTGAAAAAACTTTGTTGACCAAAACTGCCTCAATAAATCATAACTTTCTTCTAATTCAATATTCTGATTTTGTTTAGTTTGCACTAATTGGTTTTGTCTAAATTCCCATGAAAGTTCGCTTCTATCCCAATCCAACTTGCTTATATTAACACAATCGGTAAATAATATTTTAATTCTTTCCCTTTTAATTGGGTCAATTTTTACCGAATTTATATAAGGCAAACAATTCAAATTGTTTGCTTGATAACTAAGAGTTGGATTTAAAATGCTTAAAAAATGAAGTGAAACGCAACTGCATAAATAAGATGCGACTATTTCAAGTTCTTCATCTTCTGGGAAAGCCGAACTACCCTGAATATCGAAAATAAACCCTTTGGGTTTATATCTTACGCCAAATTTAGAAGTGTTGATGAATGACCATGTAATTCCAGAACGGAAATAGTAATCTTTCCCTCTGAAACTGGTCATTCCGTTCCTTTTAATTTCAAATCCTGCATTTTCCCAATTCACATTTAGTTCATTGTTTCCATACCATTTTCTGTAAGAGCCACCTTTATTATATGGAAACCATTTGAAGTGTGAATTAATAGCATGATTAATGGATGGCAAATTGAAGCCAATTTTATTATAAGGATTTTCATACCACTGTCTTAGGAATCGTATATTATCAGTAGTCATCATTCCTATTCTTGCTTTGGAATATTTTTCAAGGGACTCAAATTCTTGGAAAATGTTTCTGGTTTTCTTTGATGCCCAATATGCGATTGGGCACCCAGATATTTTATGAAAACTATCCTGATTTGCGTTGTAGAAATATTTACCATGAAGATTGTTTATTGCTTCAAGTGCTTGATTCCGTTTGCTTTCGGAGTTATCAAAATCCACTAAACGTATATATTTGCCTAATGCTTCATCATTTTCTGCGTTCCAGAAGGTAAAAGTCGTATTTTGAACAACTTCGCCACCAATCTCTGGAAATGTACGTGCTCCAAGATGCAGCATAGTATCAAAAAAAACAGACTTGACTAATTTGTGTCTTAGTTTCTCAAAACTTCCCAGAAACATCCAACTATGCTGATTAATCATTCCCAAGAACCCCTTTGATTTAAGCATCTTTAAGCATCTTTCAACAAAACATGCCATTAAATCAGTTCTACTATCAGTATAGTTAGTTTTCACGAAATCAGATAACTCAGCGTTCATACCGCCACTCATATATGGTGGATTAGTAACTACACAGTGATAATTCTCAGAAAGTTTCAATAATTGTCCTAAAGCGGTTTGTAGAGCCTTAATCTTAACGCTCTGAAAAACATCAACATTAAATATACTTTGTTCTAATTTATTGCTTACTTCTAAAATCTCTTTAACACTTACATATGGATTGATTAAAGAGCCAAAATTTGTGGCTTGTTGCATATTTATTAAATCATCCAGTATCTTGTCTGAAATAGAAATCTGGGATGAATTTAAAGTCGCACTTATTTCAATTTTTGAAAGATTTAAATCCTGAAAGCAGAAATTGTTTGGTTTAAAATTTTTCCGAAGTACTCTGCGTTCGTATTCTCTTGCTTTCATTAATAAAGCCAAACCAGTTAACTGTGCTGCTCTCTCATCAATCTCGTATCCATAAAGGTTCTTTTCTATAATTAATTGTGCAATATCACCTATATTATATCCTTCTTCTTCGTAAATCTTGGTGAACAAATCAAATGCATAAACCAGTATATGTCCGCTTCCACTTGCAGGGTCTATGAATTTTATTTCTTCAGGTGAATTGATTTTCAGGTAGTCTTTTTTATCAAGGGATTCGGATTCAATGAAGTATTGCATGTGCTCCCTCAAACGGGATTTGGAACGGTTTTGTAGCCAGAGTTTGCCCAAGGTATTCTGCACCATATACTCCACAATCCACCGTGGTGTAAATAACTGGGTGGCGGCAGGGATGTCTTCTTTTTTTACTTTGGATTTGGATGCAAATACTTCATCCTTCTTTTCCGAGATATAAAATTGGTACAACCAACCAATGATTTCCACATTCTTGCAATCTTCAATCAGCATTCCATCTCTAACATCCATAACAATGGAGAAATCGCTGGTCAGGTCATCAGGGAGCAATAATTCTGTGTAATCGTTTATCTTTTCAAATAAGAAGGGAAATGTTGTATTAAGATGGTTGCATGCTGCAATCAACAACTCCTTAAAGACTTCATTTTGTGGATTAGTGCTTGGTATTTTATTATCCAGCAAATCATATATTTTCTGTTTGTTTACCTTTAATTCTTCAGAAATGTTCCCACGTTTTGCTTCATCCAGCAGTTCTGGTATAGTGTAACCGTCTTTTGGTGTAATGATTCTAATACCCAACGGCTGATAATCATTGGCATCCATAAATCGGAGTGCCATCAAACGGTTAAACCATGTATAGGCAACCTTTTCAATTAATTGCTCTTTGGTTGTTCTACCCAGTTCCTGTCTGAGTTGCTTTAATTGTTCTGTTTTTTCCCTTAACTCAACCGAATCAGTGGTTAAAACAAAGGTGAGTTTTGCACCAACTTGTTCGAGTAGTTTCCTTCTGGCTTCCTGTGCAAATTTTTTAAGATGATTGGTATTCATGGTTTACAGGGATATCCTTTTGTTATCGTTAATTAATTCGTTGAGTTTGGTTTTGAGTGCTTCCACGTATTTTTCCACATCCTCTTTTGTCTTGAGTTCAGTTTTCGGGAAATCCACCTTCACATTGTTGATTCTTTGGTAGTGAACAACAGGTGTATCATCCTTTTCGGAGGGCATGGCAAGTTTTGCCATTTCATTCAATTGCTTCTCCAGCAACTCTCCCTTAACGTAAGCACGTGTACCCCTTAGATTGGCAATAAAACGCTGTTCCTTAACTTTCTTGGCTTCTTCTTCGAAAGGTTTCAGTACCTGCTTTCGCTTTAAATCATCAAGTGCTTTGAAATCATCGTGAGATTGAATTCGGTTAATGGCATTGTTAATCTCGGCTTCTGTAAGTTTCCTTTCTTCTTCTATTTGTTCAAGAACCTTTTTGGTCAATGCTTCTTTTGCAGATTTTGCATCTCGGATAAGATTTCCGTAGAAGGGTGTCTCATGGTCATTTACCTCACGAAGCACATCCAGTTCATCACACTCGATATATTCAAGGTTGGATTGATTGCCAGAAAAGAATCCACGAATTCCATCATATATCTTTTTTTGCTCACCGTTCCAGAATCGTTTTATAGGGTCAACCGTTTTTTCTTTATTATCAAGCAGGTCTTCTTCAAAGTCTGCCACATTTGTTAGGTAATAAGTATATTCTTTTTTCGAAAGTTTTCCCACAAAATCTTCCACAGGCTCAAGTACTTTCAAAAATGGATAGTTTTCCTTACTCATCAGCATCTGGTTTAACCATCCCAATTCCTGAGTGAGTTTGTTTTTAAATGCCAACGCCACTTCTTTGGCTTCTTTTGCTGGACATGATTCATCAAAATAATCGCTGTAGACTGTCATCAATTGCTTAATAAGCCTTGGGTCATAATCAACCTGTGGTTCAAGCAAGGTATTGCTGTACAGTCTATTGTTTATAAAGGCATTCAGAGCACCATCATCATCCAAAAGATTTGAATCCTGAGAGAGTTCAACTTTCCCTCGTTTGTATAATTTGGCTGCTATGCTGAATACGGCATTCTGATACCAACCATATGGCTTTTTAGCAAAATGGTCACGGATATCAGTCAGAGATGTCCTTTCCGACATCTTCTTTCTCCTGTGAATAATGTTCAGCACTTCACTCTCGGCTTCCGATATGGTTGAATCATCTGTTCCAAACAAATCATCCTGCCTGTCTCTGATAATGGCTTTTATGGTATCTTCAGAGAATTGAGTGCTACCAAGCATCTTCAGGTTCGGATAAGCCAGTTTAATCAGGTTCTGGAAAGCATTGACCAGTCTTGTTTTACCATCTGATGTGCCATTTACATCCTGCTTCATTCCGTTCATATACACGGCTGATTCTCCCAATAACCTTCTGAGCAGGGTAACAAGGGTCGTTCTTCTGATGGTGTTCTGCTGCGCCTTCTCAAAGAGAATGCGTTTGACGTTATCCTTATTGGTAGTGGATTGGTTCTGACGGATGTATTTTTCGGTTTTCAGATACATCCTGATATCCATAAGCATATGTTCATCATCTGGAAGAACCATCATCAACAGGGTATTGTAACCCATGGTTTGGGATTTAAAGAAGTCTTCCCTGTCATGGTCTTGAAAATTGGGTGTAATGATTTCAACGGTAAGTTCTTTCTCCTTTCCCAATATTACACCGTCAATCTTGCTGGTGAAGTCATACTCCTGTTTGTTTTCTAAGTAGCGAATTTTGTTCTCACCAATTATCGAATCAAAGATGATTTGTTTGAACAGGTCGGTTACCTGACCATCGTCAATATCCGTGGATTTGATTTCCTCTTCAATGTCCTTTTCATCATCGGTCAGGTATTCATACAGGTCACCATTTCTTTGGAGATAAGTTTGGTTCTCAAGAAGCGCAAGTGCTTCATGAACCATCTTATCGTGTTCTTTTAAATCGACCTGAAGGCTGTCAATCATCAGGGTCGATATATTTCTGGCAGTTGTCTTGAAATTGCTGTAATACTTCACCATGAAAAGTGCCTTCAGCACCTTTACGGCAAATGGGTTATCGACCTGTCTCTCCGCAAGTATAATGGCACTTTGCAGTTCGCCTCGTATTGTAGAACGAATGCCTTCAAACAATAAATCGAAACTAACGAACGCATTCTGGTCTTTGGTTTCAATCTGCTGAATTACATGCTGGAACACTCCAAGCATAGACCGTTCCCCAACCGATGCATGTTTACCCTGAAAAGCGTTATGGTTTGAAAGTGCCCTGATACATTGCTGGAACAAATCAAACTGGTAAGAAACAAAGGGATATTTGCTGATAAAATCCTTCTCGTCCTGATAACCCCTGAATTGAACGCCCACTTCAGAGAATGATAACAGGGTCTCCATCTTGGATTGTTCGCTCTTCCATGCTGTTTTCAGAAGGTCTCTTGCAGGGTCGGTTTTACTCAGCAGCCTCTTCTCAATCACTTCATCCACATTGGCAGAGGTTAAGGGTATTTTCAATTTAAACCGTGCCTGAATTTTCGAAAAGTCATTCTGCTGGCTCTTGTTCATATCCCCGACCACACGTTCCATATCTTCCTGTGAAGTAACCAGTATCCATGAATTGCCTTTGGTTCTTGTGGCAAGGGTCTCGGCTATGGTCTGAAGGTTCAGCATCAATTTGGTGTTTTCAGAAATGAACTGACCCACTTCATCAACGAAGAAATTCAGCCTGAATCCCTTTGGTTTGGTTTTGATATAATCGCTAACCTTGGTGCAAAAATCATCCACCGATATGCTTGAATCGGTTCTTATTGTATCGATAATATTGTGATATTTTTCAGGAGCATCACCCAACAATTTTGAAAGAACCTGACCAATGCCTTCTTTAACCTTCGGTGAAAAATATTTTCTCCGTGCATTCGACCAGAACTCACCAGTTAACGCTTCAAATTCTTCCTGAAACTCTTTGTATTTTCCTTCGTTATCAATCCATCGTTCAAATTCTGCCACATGCCGTTGTGCACCAAAATACCCAAGATGGTCATTAAAGACTTTATAGAAGACGTTCAGGAGTGCGTCCTCTTCCTGCTTGCTGGTTATTTGCGCCTGTTGGTCAATATTGAACAGTATTGATTCCGATGGAATGCGGGTTGCACTTTGAATATCACCCTTGAGGATTTTATCGGTTTCAATCTTTTCAGCAAACAGTTCACCGAGTCTGTAACCATTAAACTCCTTGTTCTCCAGTACATAGGAGAGAATCTTCAGCAGGTGGGATTTACCAGAACCAAAAAAACCAGAAATCCAGACCCCGTTTGCACCACGGTAATCATTGTAAGCAGAGAAAAAGTCACCAATCTTCTTTGATACTTCATTGGTGACAACATATTCCACAACTTCATCCAATACATGTTCTTGGTCATCTGCTTTTATAACCGTCTCGATAGTACGGTTAATGTCTCTTACGAAGAAATCTTTGAGAATCATTTCTTTAATTTATAGTTAGCGATGTTGAATGCACGGTAATAGTTATCGTCTTTCATCAGACCAAAAAGTTCCAGCGAATACCCATTGTAATCCCCAGCAAAGAAGGCAACAGTAGGTGCTTTCTTGGCAACATTCTGAAGGTTGTTCAAGACATTATGGCTTCTAATAAATGGAAATACCAGACCAATACCCGTTAAGAAGTAAACTTTCGCAGAAGCGGCATCAATCATACCCTTGATTTTCGGAATCAGCACTTCGTTAATATCCAAGATGGATTGAAGTGCTTCTTTAAACTCCTTCTTATCCATTGTCTTTTCAAGTTCGAATATCTCACCCTCACCGAGTTCCTCATTCAGAAGTTCCAGAGCGATATCATATAAATTCAGTTCCAGTACAGGAATACCGTTGGTTTCAAGTTTATTTTTAAGGCTACGAATTGCACGGTCAACCTCAATCTGCTGTTTTGGGTCAAATGCAGCAATAAAGAAGGGTATCTCACCGCCCAACGATTCCATGCGCAGGAACTCTTGGTTGCTGATGACTTGATATAAGTGTTCGAACTTTTTAACAATATCTTCCATTTCAGTGCCTTAATTGTTTTATGTCCCTGTCGGACATCATGAATATTTTAAGCCACATAGGGTCTTCTTTGAGAAGTGCATTAATTACATCCTGCTGAAGAATCTGTGGTTGTATGGTTTTTTCAACGGCATTATTGATAATCCCAGCCTGTTCCATAATGCGGAACATCACCTGTTTTGCTTTCTTTCGTGTGGATTCCGAAAACTTTTCGAGTTCGGGATGCAATGATATTTTGTTGTTAATAAATGAATTATAGTCGGACTCGTGTAACTGATAATCAAACACCAGCACCTTATCACGGATAACCTCTATAGCAAAGTCCCTGATGAATGCATAATGCTTGCAGACGGCAAGAAAAGCAATTTGTTTCTGGCTGTTCAGGTCTCCGTGAATCAGGATGTTTTTTTGGTCAGGGGTTAGTGTCTCCAACCGCTTCCTAATTTCACGGAATTCTCTGTCGGTTGTTCTGTTTTTTACCGAACCAAATACAACACCACTTTCTTTCACTATTGAAAGGTCAGTTATGTCATCCTCTTGTGCAGCCTTTGCTACCTTGACCATCTCATTCAACCGTAATGAAGCAGCAGTAAAAGACAATATGTATTTCGATTCGATATTCATCAAATATTGATAATTGCTTTTACAGGAACTTCAAGAATTTCGCTGATTTTCTGTAAATGTGCTCTTTTGGGCACACTTTTACCTGAGCACCAGTTTGAAACCGTCACCTCACTGACGCCAATTTTGTTGGCAAGCCACTTTTGTTTCAGACCTTTGGATTTCAGAAGTTCTTTAAGAAGCATCGATTTAAGAAAAGTTAAAGTTTTGGAGAATCGAATGTACGGAATTTTATTTTGAATTACTATAGAAAAAAACCTAAAAAAAGATTGGCATTTTTTAGAATATTATTGTCAGGTAAAAAAGAAAGGGGTGCAGCATCCTCTTAAACCACTGCACCCCTGATTGAAGTTAAAAAGGTAATTCCACCTCATCTACAATATCTATGCTTGATACATCAACGCACCATGCAGCAAGGTAACCTTTCTGCAATTCTGTATAACCAATTTGAATGCGGTATATCAGTTTCTTGGTTAGATGTGTTGCAGCGTACAATCCTGTATTTTGTTTAACGTATACATAATTTATGGTATCATATCCTGCTTCCCTTAATGCATCAATCCTATCCTGCATAATCGGATGCATATTGCTTATTTCCTTTATTTCGGTTTTAATCTGATTTAAAGTCTTCATTTTCATTGATTTTAAGTGTAATTTCATGACTTCTATCCAACATAATCACCATAATTCAACCGCCAAGATTGAGTGTCATCTCCAATGGATTGGACAATACGACTGGATTTGCTTATGCAATAGCAGGTTACACGCTTCTTACCTTTTCTTATGGTCTCGAAACCATTCTCTGCCATGAGTTTACCAATTACCAGTACGTTGATGCGTTTGCTGGCATGGGGGAATCTACCCAGCAATGCATTTACCAAATCCAGATTGGTAATCAGAAAGGTGTCACCAACTGTGTCTGGCTTCTGTACATACTCATCGAATATCAAATCGATATCTGAATATTGAATATAGTCAGCATAAATGTGCTTCAATTCCTGTTTGTTATCCTGCTGGTATGAATATGGGAAACCATTTACAAGCAAGTTATAGGCTTCCATAAACAAATCAGTGTAGTCGATTTCAGCCAGTTTTTCAAAATGAATTTTTTCAATTTCGAGAGGAATTATTCTTCGGTTTTGCTGTTCCCTGACTACAAACAGATAGTTGCCACTACCAGCAAAACTGCATCTGCGCTTAATTGTAGATATTCTTCGGTCATATTTTCTGCGCATGGTCAATTCTTTGGTGCTCAAAACTGTTTTGAACGTTTTGTCTTGCTCATACGAGCGACCATCCATTTCATCATCCACAATTAGCAAAGCCTGAGACATCAAGACCTTGAAATCATCATCAAAACTCAGGGAATGCTCTTTCCTATAACGTTGAAGTTCTTTCGGAAGAGTGTAGTTCCTGAGCAGGGTGGTCTTACCAAGACCTTGTTCAACAGATAATAGAGTTAAAAAGAACTCGTTGGGGTACTCATACCCCAGTGCCTGAGCAATCATTCCAACATACCATTTCTTCAGATACTTTATAAGTAGAGTCCTGTCAATGGATTTGTTCTTTAACACCATACAATCCAACCATCTTTCAAACATACCAACAGGATGCCTCTCTTTATTTGCTTCAATGAATTCAAGTAGAGGATTGATAACGGTGATATAATTCGACTTAATAGTCTCTTCGAACCGTGTCCTCGGAATCTCCTTGTCGAAATGCTTCTTCAAATCGATGTAAAGGGTGTTATAATCCAGTTCCTCGATTATTTTACCGTTGATAGTCAGGTCTTGGATAAATGTATCGTACCTAACACCTTTATCATTGAGGTATTTAGCGATATCGTCTGAAGTAATCTTATCAGGTTTGGTCTTTACCTCATATCCATAGTCTTTCAGCAATCTTACCGTGGTGCGGTAATCGTTCTTTCCTTCCAGCACCTGTAAAACCTGAAAGTGGTTGTACGGTTTTTCTGGTTGAAATTCCGTTGAAGTGCTGAAACAAAAGAAGGTCTTACTGTCTTTGAAATAGTACCCTGAATGTACTGCTGAAGACCCGTCCCTTAGGAGGTAAATCTTCTGGTCATCTTCCTTTACAACAGACCAGCCGTGCTTTTCAAATAATTCAACAATGAGGTATTTATTATTGAACTCATTTATGGCAGGTTCACTATAAGAAAATGGTTCACCGTTCTTTGATGTATTCCCTGATGGGAAGAATCGGGTCAAACTTCTTGCTAAATCAAGGAGTAAATTCCTTTCTTCTGGTGTGATGACTGGAATGTCTTCATAGAGGTTTTCAAGGTCAAGCACCCCTTGTATAATCTTATTGTTGACTTTGCTTGTGCAGAAGTAGCCGCCTTCACCACGGGTTTCGATGATAACAGTTCTATCTGAGTGAAGAGCCAGTTTGAGATTCTTATCTATAGTTGTGTCAGGGCATCTATAGATAAAATGTTGACCACCACTTGGTGTTGATTGAATAACCAACTTTTCAAGAAGTTCAGGGGGGATAATGTTGGAATATTCCGTGATAATTTTCCCTGTTGGGTCATTCTTGATGTCGATGTCGATACATTCAAGATTACCGCTTATTTTTCCCGTTATAATTCCAACCGTGCCTTGGTTAA
>Ga0302236_1001320_pt1 | contig 17833 bp, 12 predicted proteins | sample AAG_UR_Gly_MG_FD_193509 | JGI IMG/M metagenome (GOLD analysis project Ga0302236, IMG submission 193509) | Enriched activated sludge microbial communities from anaerobic digester in WTTP, New Holstein, Wisconsin, United States - AAG_UR_Gly | ecosystem: Engineered > Bioreactor > Anaerobic >...
AAACGCTCCATACGCAGGGCTTTCAGAACACCAGGATAATAGGCTATGTCAAGGACCCGGCCTTCCTTATGAGAAGAAGCAGCCTTCTTGTCACAAAACCCGGCGGAGTCACGCTCTTTGAGGCCATAAACTGCGAAACTCCTCTCATAGCCAAAATGCCAAACATCGGGCAGGAGATGGAAAACGCCAACTTCATCAAAAAATACGCTCTGGGAGCAGTAAAAAATACAAGCCTTGAAGTCGCGGGAGAAATAGAGAGGCTCCTCAATGACTACGATGAGATCACAAAACTCGAAGACAATATAAGAAACTTCAAAGCCACACTGGAACGCGACAAGATAGGGGAGCACATTATGAGCCTTCTCTAAGGCGGATTCAAGCATGGATTCAAGTGAACGCTTGTCTCACATTCGGTTTTGGGCTTCATAGCAGCTTGTCCTTGCCAGAGCTATTGAATTTTGAGAACTCGCTGCGCTCAGACACTCAAAATTCTGCTGCTCCAGCTGCTGACTTCGCGCATGAAGCCAGCAAAACGCGAATCAAGTCGACAGCGCATTCAGCTAGAATCCTGAAGATGCAAAACCAAGCGCTTGTCATCGCAAAAAGACAGGGGGACGGTTCCTGCGGCGAATAACGCCACAAGAACCGCCCCCCCTGTCTTTTGCATATTGGATTTCCTCGAAGAGGGCTAGTCTCTTATCGAAGCTATAGCACTTCCGAGAGAACTTATCGCATTAGTGAGAGTCTCCAGCTTCTCCTCGATCCTCATGAGAAGATACAGGCATATCACAATGGGAAAGCCCACGTTAGAAAGCAGATAGACAAGTTGCTCCATAGCAATGCTACCTAGCTAAGAGCAACAGGCGTCTCGTCTATAGACACTATCTTCGCTGCAGACTTGCCTTCTATTGCTGCCCCATCAAACACAAAGACATCCTTTTGCACCAGAGAATCCATAAGAGCGTCTATCTCCGCGCCAGTGACATCCTCCCTTGCATTCTCAAGCCTAAGAGTATATCTCTTGCCATCGGCCTTCACAAAACTCATTTCGATTGTCCTTTTCATATCAAAAAACCCCCTATATATAATGTAGTAATTATTCGCGGCGTCAAATAGACACACACCGAATTGATTCAAATTTTTGGATTCCCCAGCGCGGCATGCGCACATGGCTTGCGATGCACTCATTGCTTTAGCATGTTTTCCCGCCTGTTGGGCGGCCTAAGCTGCGCAGAATAGACTCACAGCCGACTTGATTCAAGTTTTGCTGGATTCCCCAGCGCAGCATGCGCACAAAGCCGAAGAATTTTGAGTGTCTGAGCGAAGCGAGTTCTCAAAATTCGAGAGCTTTGGCGCAGGCAAGCTATAGGGAATCCCAAAACTGAATAGAAGGCAAGAGTCTATCCAAGCAGCGACTCATCTATGCGCCTAACCTCGCTCAGCTCCGGCTCCTGCACCGACGCCAGGCCATTAGCCACCGCCAGAATATCAGCGTCGAGAGCCCCAGGTCTGAAATTCTTGAAAGTCTTCCTCTTGAAGACCTCCTTGCCGTCATTGCCAATCCCCATCGAATAAGTCAGCTGAAGATTAGATGCCACCTTTTCAACATTAGCCATTATAACAACCTCCTTTGAAATTTTGTATTCACATATATATATTCAGCTTGGAAGATAAATTGGCACTATATTTTCAAAAAAGCTAAAAAAATTCCTGATGTGGTATAATGGATATACCGATAACCCAGAAAAAACAACCGAAAGCTTAACATAGATAATATAGCCAACCGTAAAATCACACCCCTGTTTATCGAAAAAAAAGAGGCGGAGGTATGAAAAATGGAAAAGGAAATTCTAGAAATACTAAAAAACATCCAAAGTGATATGACTGAAATGAAAGGCGAAATTTCCGGAATCAAAGGCGAAATTTCCGGAATCAAAGGCGAAATCTCCGAAATCAAAGGAGAAATTACAGGAATCAAAAGTGACATGTCTGGCATGAGTAGAAAGAATCGCCGCAAAGAACTGGTACGACATAACAATTCTCAAGGAAGCCAAATAATAAATTACCCTGCACTAACAAACACAAACGGGATAAGCACGCCAAACTCAGAATCAATCTGAAAGGCTTGCCTATCCCGTTTTATTATAAAACACACATGTCTCCACGTGCATTTTGAACATTCCGTCAATTCCGTGCAAACTCGCCATCTCGCAAAGTCATAATCGCCCGCCGCGAAAGCTTGGAGGCATACGAATACGAAATTCCAAGCCGCTTAGCAGTCTCATCTGTACTGAGTCCCTGCATGTAAATAAGCTCGATGACATCCCTTTGAGCTGCTGGAAGCGTCTCGAGCGCCATCCTGGTTTCAACCCCTGCTATCTCATCGTCACAAGTCCCCAAGCACCCAGAATGCTCGTCGCTCACATCCGTCTCCGCATGCCTTGACTCCTCGGCCATCCTTTTTCTCTTGAGATTCCAGTAGAACGTACTTATCATGTATTTGGCATAGCCGCAAAAATTCGCTCCCCGCTGAGGCTCGAAGTCGCGTATAAGCTCGAGCAGCCTCACGATGCCGTCCTGAAGCAAATCCTCATCCACAACGCCGAAGTACTGCCTGCACTTGCCCTTAAGCAGCGGAGTGAAGCGCTCGATGAGCTCATACGTAGAATCCTTGCATCCCTCGCAGGCGAGCTCGGCAAGTCTTTGCGCCTCCAAATGCTCCTGCTCCACTACAGCTGATTTGCCCTCCTGATTACAGAAATTCAATCCGTCTCACCCCTTTCAGCTCCAACACGCCATCATTTGCCATCCTGTGAAGATGCTTGTTTACAACACTCGGAGCCCTGCCGACCTTTGCGCCTATCTCCTTGCGGCTGGGACAGTAACCCATGCTTTGACACTCCCTTATGAAGACGATCATATCGCTCCTGAGAGTCTCGCTGCAGTATTCCTCGCAACTCCTTCCGTACAACCCCTCCACCTCCCAAAAAGTTAGCCCGAACCCGAAAGCAAAATATACTCTGCAAAACAAAGTCGTGAACATACTGGAAAAACCGGGATCCTGAGCTTGCCCACATTATACATAAGACATATTGCATAAACAAGCCGCAAATTTTTGTTCGCCCCTGGAATTCATTTGCTTGAAAACGTAAAACTCCGATATGGCAAAGCTTATAGGCAGATGAATAATTATTCGAAATATTGCCTGCAGCCCAGTTTTGTAGGACTGGGGGACTATACATTCTGCCCCGCTCTGCGCATAAAATAATAATATAGCTTAAAAATTAAAGAAAAATCCGAAACGGCCGATAAACCATATGCGGGAGTTCAACCCGTCTGATTAGACCAAATTCAATGGACATATAGATATAAACCGAAAAAGGACTGGTGATTACAGACATGACAAACAAGAGACAGAGGGCTTCAAAGCTTATAAGAAGGATTACAGCCATGCTGCTGACGCTGCTAATGGCGCTTGGGAACGTGCCGTGGGGCGACATGGCCAAATCCTACGCGTTCGACGCAAACACATACTACATAGAAAAGGTCCTCATAACCAAGATACACGCAGACGGCCTCTACAAGGTATCCCAGACCAAAATAGGCATAAAGGGAGCCGGTCTCAAGGACATAGCCATAGTGGCCGAGACATCCCAGGGCTTCAAGACATACACAAACAAAGAAATCAACACGGACGGAGTAGTTGAATTCCTAATATCAGATAACCTCATAGGCAACAGCATCACTGTCGGAACAAAGGACATTCCAATAGACCAGGGCGGCCTTCCGACAATGTCGGGCATAACCGACAGAGCCATAGTTGCCGGCGAGGAGGGTATCACAATATCTGGTGCCAATCTCGACAAGGTGGGAACAACTTATGAAGGGGCTGCAGTAGGCGGCTACTTCGAGGACAAGGCCGGCGCTGTGGGACAGATTGCGCTTCCTGTGCTGCCTCCTGAGACAGAGCCGCGCAGCAATTCGAAGCTTTCGACAAGCGCGCTAAACGGCAACCTGGGCCTCCAGAACCTGGTGTTCAAGAAGACATACTCAAGGAGCATAGACTTCACATCAGGCAGCAAAAACGTAGAAATAACAATCCAAAACACCTACAATGACCAGTTCAGGCTCACAAGAGACATGGACATAAAGGGCATATCCATGAACCCCAACAGGGGGCAGTTCGGCGATGAAATAACCTTCACGGCCACTTCGGGACTTGATGTCGACAACGTCGATGTGTTCCTGCTAAAGAATCTCACAGACAAGTATACTAGCGATAACAAGTGTACCTTCGCAGGCTCTAATCCGGATGCCAACGGCAAGCAGGTGATTACAGTAAGGGTGCCTGCCGAGAAAAAGGGCATAATTGAAAACGGCGAATACTACGTCGTAATAACAAACAAGATACCATCAGGCGCAGATCCTGACAAGTCTGTCAATCAGCAGTACGAATTCGACGGAAGCGACAAGTTCACGATAATAAGCGCCAGCCAAAAAATGAAGATATATTCGCCGCTGAACCCAGGCTCGGGTCCGGACTCGGGATCCAAGACGGAGATATCGGGCGTATTCATAGGCTCGCTCAATCTGGCCGACTTCATCTCCGCTCAGGATTCAAAGACGACCGTGCTGGCACCATCCGGCGACGACAAGTCAATGTACATAGATTACGGCAAGGGAACCTACAAGGGCGACGAGGTAACAAGCGCCAAAAGGAAGGTCAGAGTCATAATTGGCGACGTGGCAAGCTTTGCCAAGGCGTCTGAGAGCTCATACGACTTCAGCTTCAACTCGCAGCTCGACAAGATAAAGGTAATAACGCCGCAGGTTACAGATGCAGAGACCAGTCCGACAAAAAGCGTAGTAATAGAAACTGAAACCACTATAAAGGTCAGCAAGAAGGCGGCTGACGGGAGTATCTACGAGGATACGATAGTACTAAAGGACAGAGCCGAACTCAAAAACGGCTACACCTACCAGCCTGGCACAATAACGCCAACAGTCAGCGGAATAACGCCGCCGAAGATGTACGTTGCAGGCGACGGCGACGGTGGCTACGTCACAACTAAGGACATTATGATATCAATAACAGGCCAGAACTTCCTGGTGCACAGGTACATAGACGAAAAGGACGGGAAGGAAAAGATAAAATACCCCATAGTCGAGCTAGGCAAGGAAATAAGGCTCAACAAGAACACCTACGAGGGAGCGCTGAGCTCAGTAAGTCCAGATGAGCTCGCATTCAAGGTGCTCGACAAAAATGACAACGAAATAGACGGCAGCACGCCGGGGCAGACGGGCGTAAGGATAGTGGCCGTCATACCTTCGGGAACCCCGGTGTCTACAGCGGCAAAGGCAGACGTAAAGGTCATAAACCCAATGAAGGACAGCAGCACCATAGAGGGGAAAATGGGGATACTCTCGTACGGCGTGGAGTTTGCAAATCCGCCGTCGGCCAAGGTGCCCGTGATTGAAAGCGTAGCGCCTGATTCGGTAATGAAGGAAGGCGGCGAGAATGTGACAATAACAGGCTCCAACTTCCAGGACGGAGCAAGGGTATTCATAGACGGCTACGAAGTGACAGGCATAAAAAGACAGCTCGACGGCACGCAGATAACCTTCAAGGCGCCCAAGGGCAGGGAAGGCGTAACGCAGCTCCAAGTCATGAACTCCGAGGGCGGAATTGACACGGCGGAATTCAGGTTCGTAAAGACATATACAGACCCCAAGATAAGCTCGTTTTCTCCCGGAAAGGGCAGCGGGGACGATGTTGGCTCGGGAATTGAGGCGACGCTTGTTGTGATAAGCGGCCAGAATTTCCTCCTCCCTGATCCAAGCGGCAGCGAGAGCTACATACAGAAGCTCATAGGAGCAAAGGTGCTAATAGGCGGAAAGGACATAAACAACTACAACAAGGACTCAAAGGGCAAGATAATACTCGAAACGTATGAAGCGCCTGGAGACGAATACATAATAAAGTCTGACTCTAGCGGCAAGAAGCCTGTACTTGCCGACTACTACCACAGCGTGGTGCTTGAAATTTCAGGCGCAGAAGACGAGTTCATGGTGTTCAACGTCAATGAGAAAGGCGAAATATCGCTATCGAGCTCAAAGGCGGCCTACGAGATAAAGGCTTCCGGAGATGCCATAGTGGCAGTCGACAGGGACGGCAACGAATACATCGTTTCATACCCCGAAAAGGATAAGGTCAAGCTCACATGCGAAGGCAGGGAGGCTGTAACGCTCACGATGATGACGCCGTTTGCCGTAGATGAGGCTGGTACTATATACGGAGACCGTGTTAAGGTCAAGGACATGAACACCATATACTTCTGGGTTCCGGGGCAGTCGCATCCCGACTTTAAAGACCTTCCAAGCAACTTCTATGACCTGACTGTAATAAACCCTGATACAAAAAAGGAGACCAAGTCAGGCCAGAGCGGATTTTATCTCATAACAACGCCTAATACAAATCAAAAACCAGTGGTCTTTGAAAACGGAATATCGCCCAATTTCGGACTGATCGCCGGAGGCTATTCGATAAAAATAACGGGCAAGGGTTTTGATCCCCAGGCCAAGGTATTCATTGACGGCGCCGAGGCCAAAGTGAGCAGCGTGAACTCAAGCGGCACGCAAATGGATGTAACGGTGCCTGCATACGCGAAGAAGCAGGGCGAGATGACAACCCAAAAGGCCAAGGTTCCCGTTGTAATACTCAACCCGGGGGGCGCCAGCTGGTCTAGCCATATCGACAGCGAATACTTCACATACTACGCTCCGTTTTCAACGCCGGTAATAAGCAATCTCCAGCCCGCATCGGAGGGCACCACACTGGGAGGTGACACTGTTAGAATAGACGTAAGCGACATAAGAACCAGCCAGGACGAGCAGGGGAACAGGATTCTGCCCAAGGTGTACTTTGGAAGCAAGGAGGTCCAGCTCCAGGATGAGAACATATTCAACGGTTACATAAAGCTTAAGACCCCGCCTAACGCGGCCGGCACGGTAGACGTAATATTCGTCAACCAGGGCGAAAACAGCTACGGAATGTCAAACAAGCTCAAGTTCACATACAGAATATCTCCAACGTCAATAACAAGTGTGCTGCCTCCTGTAGGAGACAAAGCCGGAAACGAATCGGTGGAGCTCATAGGCACCGGCTTTGGGGCGACTCAAATAGAGGTAGTGGAGAGTCTGGCCTCGGGCGATGCCTCAGCGGCATATGTAGATCCAATGCCGACAATGCCTCTTGTAAGGTTTGGAGACGTATCCAACAGAAATAGAACCGGCACAGGCGAGATTGAAAAATCCAAGGCCTACGTGGCTCTCGAGGGCGGACTCTTGGCAGAATACGACGAAGCCCAGTCCACTGTAAATATAAGCATAAAAACAATAGACGCCGAGTATACGGGAACGGTAGACGGCTACAGCGGCCAGACGATATTCGTGCCTGCGGAGCTACTAAAGACGGCCCAGGGCACAGCGTATTTTGGCAAAGAGCTTCTGCTCATTGAGGTTTCAAACGGCAGACTGATAGTGGAAAGAGGCTATGCGCCTTACGCAAGGCTTGTAAGCCCGGAATTCATAGAGCTTACAACACCGTCTTACTTCAGCGCAGTCAAGATTCCGGTGGATGTCAGCGTATCGGTTATGAATCCCGACGGCGGAATAGCAAAGTCTCAGTTTGAGTACAGGAACCCGGACAGCAAGCCGGCCATAGAAACCATACTCAAGGATTCAAGGGATCCCGATGCTGTTACCCACAGCTTCTCCGGAATACCAACGGACATAAGGCTTGTGAAGGTTTCAATAGCCGGCGGCAACACAATAGCCATAAAGGGAAGCGACTTCAGGGAAGGAGCCAGCGTCCAGATAGCAGACCTTCCGGCCATAGGGGCTGGGCAGCTGAGGGAGCAAAGCCCCGGGTTTATAGTATTCGACATGCCTTCAGTGCCTCAAAGCTACATAGGAAGGCTCTGCAAGGTCAAGGTCATAAATTCTGACGGGGGAATAGCCTCTTCAGACAGCGCGAATCCGCCAATATACATCCAGTTCATAGGCGGCGACAGCGTGCCGAGGGTTGATGCCATAACGCCGGCAATAGGCTCAAGCAGCGGGGGCGACACAGTCACTATAACAGGAGACGACTTCAGAGACGGGCTCATAGTGATGTTCGGAGGAGTTCAGGCTGCCGAGGTGACGCGCGTGGACTACAAGACTATAAAGGTGAAGACGCCTGCGCACGTTCCGGGAAAGGCGGACGTCAAGGTTGAGAACAGCGACGGGGAGATAGCGGTGCTCAGAAACGGATTCACATTCGTCAGCGGCCCTGCAATAGACTCGGTGGTCAAGGCATCCGACATGAAGACGTCAATGGATTCCCTCTCGGCCTACGGCGGCGAAAGCATAGCCATAAAGGGAAAAGGCTTCATGCAGGGAGCAAGAGTAGTGTTCATGCCCGAGCTGGAAGAGTCGCAGACCCCTGCAATATACATAGGCTCAAAGGGCTATGTGGTAAAAGCGGGAGCCGATGCGAAGGCTGTTGAGTGGAAGGATGAAAACACGCTCATAGTCACAACGCCAGAAGGCGTAATGGGCAAGCAAGGCATGATAGTCATAAACCCTGACGGAGGAGCTACGGCTGTATACAGAATCTCCTACGGCCTTCCGAATGTGGACGCGCCGTCAGATGTGAGCGCCGACCTCATATACGACAGGTATATAAGCATAAAATGGAGCGCAGTAGAGGGAGCCAAGGGCTACGACGTATACGCGATAGAGGGCGGCAGGGAATACCTAGTCTATTCGACCTCCAACACCAGCTACATATACCAGGACGTGAAGGCAAGCACAGCCTACAAGTTCAAGATAAAGGCGCAGGGCGCGGTTTCAGCGTCCAAATACTCAAGAGAGAGCAACAGAGTGACCACAGGCAAGAATGCGGGCTACGTGGACGCGGACTCGGGCCTTGGCGAAAAGACGTCAATGTCGATTTCGGGCACGCTGGCAAGCGTCACCGTGGGCGAGGACGATGCAGATGATACCCTTAGGATTGACCTGACATCAGGCAGGCTATCGGGCGCGACGACTGCTGTCATAAGCATGAGCTCGCAGGTCGTAAGGGATTCTGGTGCTGCAGACATAACGGTAATAGGCAGGGACTTCACGCTGACTTTCAACCCTAACGCATTCGACGCTTCCGGGCTTGACAGCTCAGGCGGCTCGGGAGTAAGACTTGAGATAGCAAAGGCGGCAGTGCCGTCGGGCAGCCAGGACGCGGCAGTCTCATCGGAATACACATTGAAGGCCTACGCCTACAGCAGGAGCGGTCAAAAGCAGCTCGACTACATGTCGGAGTCTGCAATGCTTGAGCTGAGCTTCGACCCGACAAAGCTGGGAATGAGAAGGTACAGCAAAGCAGAGCTCAGCTATTACGATGAAAGCCAGCGCGTGTGGAAGAGCGCTGAAGGCGGGACCGCATACCAGAATCCGGCGTCCGCGAGGATAAGCAGGCTCGGAAGCTACAGGGTCACAGGCTCAAGATAAAGGGGAGGAAGCAAGCTTGAACGATAAGATCTCAAGAATCATAAAAAGCGCAGTTGCCCTGGTGGTGGCAGCAGTAGTGGCATCAGGGCTGGCCCTGCAACCATCAAGCGCCCAGGAGCTTTTCCCAAGAGGCAGCATAGAAGGCTATCTGCTCGGAATATCGGGCAACGCCGTGACAATAGAAGACTACGATGGCGATGTGCATACGCTTCTTGCAGACGAGGAGACCGAGCTCTCCATGGACATGGAGACCATATACAACATTGCAGAATTCAAAAGAGGCATGGAGGTATACATAGAGTACTCCAGAAGCAGGATTGAATACATGGACGGCTATTCGACGGCGGTATTCGCCCAGATAGACCCCCAGACCAAGACGAGGACCGGCGCAGTGGTTTCAGCAGGAGCCGGCAGGCTGTCGGTGCGGGATATCATGGGTAACGTCTCCGAGTACACCTGGACTCCGGCTACTGTTTCGACCAGAGCCGGGGTGAACGTCAAGCCAGAGTCGATCGTAGCGGGCGACCGCGTAAAGCTCTTCTTTGACAGGTACGACACATCAGAGGCCAGCAGGATAGAAGTGCAGGGAAGATCTGTGCTCCTCAAGGGCATTTACAGGGGCGTCATAGGCACGGCCGACAGGTATGACGACACAATAACACTTCAAAAGCTTGAAGTCCTAAGAAACGGCAAGTGGGAGAAAGTTAGCAGCGCCAGCATGAAGCTCTCGGCCGACGGCAAGGCATACGTCGGAGGCTATGAGCTTTCAAGGAGCAACATAGGCTACTACAAGGGCAGGACTGCCTACATGGCGGTGGGCAGCTTTTTCGGGGCGGATTCCATAGAAAAGCTGGTCATAAAGGACAGCTTCGAGAAGCTCTACTCGGAAAGAGTTGACGAACTCAGCGCGTTCAGCTCGCAGATAGAGCTCTCCAACAAGAGGAACGTGACTCTCACTCCGGCCAGCATAGTAGTAAGGGGCGGAAGGCTGGTAGATACATCGGCCGTACAAAAAGGCCAAAGCGCACTGGTGGTTTCAGACTCTTCGCCGTCAGGAGAGGCGGCCAGCGTTGTAATGATAACTGGCGAGGTTGCTGACCCCTCAGCTGTAAAGGGCAGTTTCCTATACAGCGCAAGGCTGGAGCAGATACTGCCGTACCAGATAAAGACAAAGAGGCTCTATGCGCTTGAAAATCACGAGTGGGAGAGCATGAGCGCAGAGGAGTTTACATTCGACGAGGAGACATACATCTACGATGCGGGAAAGGGCGAGAAGCTGGATGCCGCCAGATTCGCATCAGGCGAGTATGACGACTCCAAAGACGCCTACATATACGCCCAGGGCGATAGGGCGTCGCTCATACTGCTGATTAAGGATGACGACTCGACAAGGGCTGAGCGGGTAACAAGCGCGACGGCCCGGGGAGCATCATACGACGCCAACATAGGCTGGCTGCTTGCGGCCACTGACGCCAGCGACTACAGCGCCAGAAAAGAAGCTTGGATAGCAAAGACTGCGGATCTGACTCTAGTGCTCGATGGGGCGCTCATAGTCAAGGACGGCGTTGTGATAAAGGCGCAGGACGTCAAGGCCGGGGACAGCCTGTATGTAGTGAGAGACGGGAATGTGGCGAAGGTCATCTTTGTCAAAGACTAAGAAGGAGTACGAATTTATGAAAAAACTTATTGCGGGATTTCTCACAGCAATCCTCACCGCCTCAAGCGTGGCCTACGCCGAGCCGCCCGAATTCTCCGGCGGCGTGAGCAACGAATACGAATACGAAGAAGTCGTGTTCATAAGCGGCAAGCCGATAAGATTCATAGGCGAGATGGACATGTCGGAAAGCGCCAATGAAGAGGAGAAGAAGACCTCCTACAAATTCAAGCTCGCGCCGGCCGACAAGTCAATAGACGGATCGCTCACAAGGAGCATAACGCTCGTCACAACTTACAAGAAGTGGGACGGCAAGGGCCAGACAAGCGCCGACACCACAGTCGACAAGTACAGCGAGAAGATAGAGTTGGGCAAGGACAAGTACGAGCTGGAGGACTTCCAGTTCTCCAAGTCCGACATAGTAGACAACCGCCCGGCCGCAGACTTCTATTCGGGCAACCTCAAGGGCAGGAAGTACTACACTATAAACAAGGACGAGGGCACGGTCACAGTGGACATATCCGGGGCGGACACGGGCTACAAGAACTTCTGGGGCGACACGGGCACCAACATAATAGACATGACCTTCGACTACGACAGGAAAATTGCGACAGATGACGGCGAGGGCGACCAGGACCTGCAATGGAGGGGGACTGCCAGGATAATAACGTCAGACAGCATGATGAAAACCCTGCGCTACTCTCCAAACGACGCCACCCTTTCGAGCTTTTCCGGCGGCAACATGAGGATAACAAGCAGGGACATGACCTCCAGATATACCTACGAACTTCCCGAAATGGATGAGGGCTCAGCGGGCATAGACCAGGGAAACGGCAAGTTCGCAGTTCCAGAAGGCGACAGCGACAAGGGGACTATAGATCTTTCAAGGAGCATGGTGCCGAGGCTCGAGCGCCTGGCTGTGCCAAGGTTCAGGGACCTTTCAGGCCACTGGGCCCAGACCCACATAGAAAAGCTCTACTCCCTGGATGTGCTTGAGGAAGGCGGAGACTTTTTCACGCCTGATGTGCCAATGACAAGGGCCGAGTACATAAAGGCGGTCATGAAGGCGTGCAACATAAGGCCATCCATGGAAGCAAAAAAGAGCGCCAGAGCTTCAAGAAAGGCTCCCAAGGAAGAAAGCGTATTCGGGGACGTGAGCATAAGCGACGAGGACTACGCCTACATAAAGGACGCCTACAACAAGGGCATAGTCAAGGGCTCCCAAAACGGCATGTTCCGCCCGGAGGCATCGCTCACAAGGGCTGAGGCTGTGACAATACTGGTAAGGGCCCTCGGCTTTGAAAGCAAGGCCCCAACGCCGGGCTTCGCCAGCGGTTTTACGGACGACCGCAAGATACAAGCATGGGCCAAGGCCAGTATATACGTGGCGAGGGAGACAGGCCTTGTCCAGGGAGACTCGCAGGGCAGGATAAATCCCGATGCCATAATGAAAAGATCAGAGGCCAGCGCAATGATAGTAAGACTGCTTGAGTTCATGCAAAGAGACCTGCAAAGGGACTACAGGGAGGACATAGGCAGCTTTAAATAATAATTCCGCGTATGCTGTATACAAAAGCTCCAAGGGCGCGAGAAAATCCCGCGCCTTTACATTCTGAATCAACGATTTGAAACGGATGGAAAAAATGTTCGAAAAACAAAACAAAAACAGTCTAAAGCCGCTGAAATATTAAACGAGTTAAAATTCTTTTATAAATATTGAAAAAAAAATGGAACTGTGAGATTATATGATGGTAGTGAAAATGTGATGAAAGTGTGATGCAGGCGTTGGAAAATGCAAAATCAAATCATATTTTAACTGCCATTTAAAACCGGCGCGGAATGGGACAAGCTGAAGCAATATTCGCTGGCATGAATTATTATTAATTTCATCTATAGCCATAGTACTAACCATAACAAAATTTAATAAAAAGCCGCTGGGAATCTCTGTGAAGGAGGTTTTAAACTCGCGGCATGCAAAAAATACGGGTATTTTCGTAATCAAGATTAACAAACTGGGATTGACCGCCCTCACACGGAGTGATATCATTGCTTCGTGAGGCTGGATTTGCAGCTTATGCCAATTATATTCAAACGCACTAGAAAAGGAGCCAAGAAAAGTGGAAGAAACAATCGATTTGAGAGAGTATTTTGAAATAGTCAAAAAACACATGGCCATGATAGCCATCATAACAATAATAGCAGGGGCTGTCAGCGGGGCAGTCAGCTTTTTTGTCCTGGATCCTGTGTATGAGACAAGCACCACCCTCATGGTCAACAAGGCAAAGGAAGACACGAGCAGGACTGTTGAAACCCAAGACATAATGCTCAGCAGGCAGCTTGTGACTACATATGGAGAAATAGCAAAATCAAACGTGGTCCTAAGCAAGGTAATAAGGGACCTCAGGCTTGACATGGACACCAGGCAGCTCTCGGGCAAGATAACTGTAATGCCCGTTAAGGAAACGGAGATAATGAGAATAACAGTCTCGGACACTAGCCCAAAGCTGGCTGCAAGCATAGCCAACGCCACCGCCGGCATATTCATGGACGAGGTGGCCAGGATAATGAAGATAGACAACGTTCAGATAATAGATAAGGCCCAGGTTCCAAATGACCCGGTAAAGCCAAACAAGCTTCTCAACATAGCAATAGCGGGAGTCCTGGGATTGATGGCAGGAGTGTTCATAGCCTTCCTTCGCGAATATCTTGACAACACGCTAAAGACACCAGAAGACATAGAAAAGCACCTGGGAGTCCAGGTGGTAGGCATGATACCGATATTCGACCAGATAGAAAGCTAGGAGGAAGCGATGAAAGAGCTCATAGTGTTAAACAAGCCGAAATCTCCTGTTTCAGAAGCCTACAGGGGAGTAAGGACCAACATACAGTTTGCAAACGTAGACAAGAACATAAAGACAATACTGCTGACAAGCTCAAAGCAGGGCGAAGGCAAGACCACGACGGTGTCAAACATAGCTATAACAATGGCAGACCTTGGCAAGAAGACTGTCATAATAGACTGCGACCTTAGAAGGCCAAGGCTCCACAAGGCATTCGGAATGACGAACATAGGGGGCGTAACAGACATACTCCTCAACAGCGACTCATACAAGGGCTACCTTAAAAGGACGGGAATTGAAAACCTGGAGATAATAACTGCAGGCCAGATACCTTCCAACCCTTCGGAAATGCTTTCTTCAAGGAGCATGGCCAGACTCATAGAACAGATAAGGGGCGACTACGACTACGTGCTCATAGATGCACCACCGGTAGCTGCAGTGACAGACGCTGTAATACTCTCTTCGATGGCCGACGGGACTCTGCTCGTGTGCCACTCGGGCAGCGTGGAGGTGGAGCTGGCAAAGAGTGCCAAGCAATCCCTCGAAAAAGCCGGAGCCAACATAATGGGCGTAGTGCTCAACAAGATGAACATCGAAAAAAGAGGCTCATACTATGCCTACTACTACAACTACTACGCTGACGATGCGGAGAGTGAAGGCAAAGGAAAAAGAGCATCTAGCGGGAAAGCGCAGATGAAGGCGGCCTGCGGCAATGATTGATATCCACTGCCACATACTTCCCAAAATCGACGACGGCTCAAGAAGCCTGGAGGAGTCGCTGGAGATGGCGAGAATCGCAGTTTCCGAGGGCATCGACACGATGATAAGCACGGCCCACTACCACACGGAGGTGGACTACGTAAAGGGCAAGGAGCTTAAAGAGGCGGCAACGAGCTTCAACGAGGAGCTGCAAAGGCAGAACATAGGCCTTAAGGTCCTTGTTGGGAACGAGCTTTACTACAGCAGCGATCTGATGGCCGGAATCGACGAGCTGGACTTTTTCACACTTGCAGGCAGCCGCTACGTGCTCATAGAGTTCAGGCCCGACCAGCTTCCTTCTGACATGGGAGGCATAGTCTACGAATTCAGGATAAGGGGCTACGTTCCGATAATAGCCCACATCGAAAGATACTCGCAGGTAAGAGAAAGGCCCGAAATGGTAGAGGAGCTCATAGGAGCGGGCTACCTCATACAGGTCAATGCCAGAAGCCTGAGAAAATCAGAAGACCGGGTTGCCAAGACGGCAAGGGAGCTTCTTGAAAGTCGCATGGTCCACTTTGTGGCGACAGATTCCCACAGGAGCGACGTGAGGACTCCCAGGATAAGGGATGCATACATAGAGGCAATAGAGCTGCTGGGAGAGGAAACGGCGGATGTGATATTCAATGAAAATCCAAGAAGGCTCATAAACAACGAAAGCATAGAGCCCTTTGAAATCATAGATATCAAGGGAAGCGGCAGAAAGTCCGTAATCGACATAATCAGAAAGCTTGTAAAAAAGCGTTAGGAGAGAAGACATGAACCTACCAAAGAATCGACTAGTACCGGCAGCGCTAATAGCAGCATTGCTGCTTGGAACGCCATTTGCAGGCGTAAATGCGGCGGAAGATCTCGACTTTAGCTACATGCTAAAGAAGGTGGCCGAAATCGATGACCCGGCTAAGAAGGAGCTTGGAGTGGAGCTCTTCAAGGAGTACATAGACAGGGAGGAGCCGGACGTGGAGGGCCTCAAAAGGGCGCTCAAGATAGCTACGGACTCCGGGACAAAGCAGCAGATTACTGATGCGGGCTACACGCTCAGCGAGGTCCTCTCAAAGCTAGACGTGCTTGAGGACATGAGCAAAGGCGAGATAGACACACTGCTTGACGCGGTTGAAGCCAACGACTTCACGTCAGATGAGATAAAGGAAATCGCAGATAAGTACGACGGCATCGAGGATGATGCACAAGGCTCGGGAGGCGGAGGCACAGGCGGCTCTGGGGGAACTGCTGTAGAGACACCAGCAGAGAATGAAAAGACTGAAGTTCAAGAAAATATAGGCTTCAAGGACATACACGGACACTGGGCCAAGGAGACTATAGTGGAGCTCTACGGCAAGGGAATCATAAAGGGCCAGTCCCAGGACAGCTTCAATCCCAACGGCAGCATAAGCAGAGCCGAATTCACGGCCCTCATAGTGAGAGCCCTTGGCATAGAAGGAGCGGCAGGCATTGAATTCGAAGACGTAGATGAGACAGACTGGTTCTACAGCGTAGTGGCCTCGGCCAAATCCGCAGGCATAATAAACGGCATCAGCCAGAGCAGCTTTGCGCCAAACGAGAACGTAACCCGCGAGCAGATGGTCAAGATAATAATGGGCGCACTGGAATACAAGGGCAAGCAGGTGAAGCCGGCCAAGGACATGTCATCCTACGCAGACGGCTCCAGCGTCTCGGACTGGGCCAAGGACTCCATGGGCAAGGCCCTTTCAAACGGCATTATAAAGGGCCAGAGCGAGAAGACAATAGCTCCAGGGGCCATGGCCACAAGAGCGGAAGCGGCGGCGGTAATAAAGAGAGTCATGGACATCGACTAGGTGCCAGAGCCTCTATGCAATAATCAAATTCCATACAAAACACAAAACATAATAAGGGGGAAGGATTAATTATGAGAAAGCTAGTGGCATTTTTACTCATAATCGCCATGAGCTGTGCGTATATTCCGGCATACTCGGGCGCTTATGCGGCAGACTATTCTCCACAGCTTAGCCTGCTCAAGGACAAGCTTGACAAACTGGACTCGGGGGAGCTTGTGGACCTGCTTGTACTGCTGGAGGGCATGGTTTCAGATAACTACGACGAAGAAATAATTCGTGGGCTAAACAAGCTTAAAAAGCTTGACAATGGAGCTCTGGAGGAGCTTGCAGAAAACGGCTTCATAGTGATGGAAGACGGTGACTTTACAGACCACAGCGGCATAGCCAAAGTGCTTGATGCTCTTACAGACGTCATCAACGGCGAGTACGACGAAGACGGCACGAGCCTCAATGACATAATAGAAAGAGTGAAAGCTGCAGACACAGATGTTGAAATCGAGTCTGCCAAGGACGACATGCTCGACATATATGAATACATAATGGAGTCTCTTCCGGATGAAGTAGTGGACTACGACTTCTCAAACTACGGAGAGACACTAAGGGACAAGGCCAAGGTCCTGCTTGAGCTGGCAATGCTTGTATGCACTGACGGCGACAAGTGCGTTAGGGCTGACGGAGAGGGCGGCTTGGAGCTGTTCCTGCCAGAGGACTACATAGACAATGCCAACAAAGCGCTTTCAGAGCTTGCAACAGACAAGGGCAAGGCCATGGAGCTGGGCCCTGTCCACGGGGATATTATAGGCATATTCCTGCATGTGTTCTCTGATAAGATAAACGATACCATAGAGGGATCAGAGAGCATGACACTGACAGACGTACTTACAATAGCAGATAAGCTAGGACTGCTTGAGGGAGAAATACCAGATGAGACTCCCGATGAAGAAGACAAGACTGCTCCGACGAGCGTTACAGTGACTCTGGACTCAAAGACTACAACTACCGTAAAGCTTGAGTTTTCAGCCGAGGACGAGTCGGGAGTCGCAAAGTACCACGTCTACAGAGACGGAGCCAAGGTCAAGGAGACTACATCAGGCACGTGGACAGACACAGGACTTACAGCAGACACTGAATACATATATACGATAAAGGCTGAAGATACAAAGGGCAACCTGTCTGGCTTCAGCAGCCCGCTTTCAGTAGAGACTGACGCTGAA
>Ga0302236_1001358_pt1 | contig 17452 bp, 9 predicted proteins | sample AAG_UR_Gly_MG_FD_193509 | JGI IMG/M metagenome (GOLD analysis project Ga0302236, IMG submission 193509) | Enriched activated sludge microbial communities from anaerobic digester in WTTP, New Holstein, Wisconsin, United States - AAG_UR_Gly | ecosystem: Engineered > Bioreactor > Anaerobic >...
AGGAGAATTTACTTTTTTGCTGGGAGCAACGGAAAGAGATAGAAAATATGTACCAAGGGAAGCACCTCAAAAAGCTGATAAAAACAGGACGCAACTATTATCCTATAAAAACCAGAGGTGTAATCATGAAAGATTCAACAAGGAAAATAAAGAAAGCATTCTCGGATAAAGATTATAGGCATGGATATGTTGATGAGTTTTTAAATGCTTGGATTGCTACCCAAATCAAAGTACTCCGCCAGCAACGTAGTTGGAGTCAACAAGAATTAGCTGATCGGGCAAACATGCTTCAACCGCGAATATCCACGATGGAAAATGTTAATTATTCTTCCTGGAGTATTAAAATATTGCGCAAGCTGGCAGAGGCTTTTGATCTCTCACTGAGTGTTTCATTTGAGAGTTTTGGTTCCAGAGTGGGTGATATCGATAAGTTTAGCCGAGAATATCTTGAAAGATGTTCATTTGAAGATGATCCATATTTCAAAGAGAAGGGATTAGTGCCCCTAAGCGATATTTTAAGAAATATTGGCACCAAGTCTCTTCAGCGGGGAGGAGATGTAATTGACATGCTTTTGTACAAGGAGAGAAAAACAGCGTCGGCGATTGATGGATTAACATCTGGGCAGCCAATAGAATCGCAAGATATTTATAAAAACAAGGTGAGCTAATGAAACTTCTATCTGTTATTTTGGCAAGATCTGTTTGGCTTGGCAATCTACTTGACTTAAACCCCCGCGGGAAATCCCTATTCTCTGTCCTACCAATATTGCATGAGTCATATAAATTCAGAAAGCTACCGTTAGCTGAGGAGATGATTGATCCATCAAAGGGGGTTAAATTTATTGATGGTGATTTTCAAACCAAGGATGGAGAATTAATCGAAGTAAGTCTTACGATATATAATGATGGATTAGTGGCGGAAACACGATCATCAACTAGGGATACAGATGATTTTCTTGCTGAATTATTGGAACGCATTTGCGAAATATTTAATTTGCCGGATCATAATTACGTGATCAAGGAAAAACTTTATCTTAGTCAGCTATTTGTTACAACAGACAAATCACTAGAATTGATCAATCCTAAGCTGAGAAATATTTCAAAATACCTTTCCGGTATCTGTTCCTGTCCATATGAATTAGGCGGACTTTCTTTTTGGGCTGATCAAACATCCAAAAAACCAAATCCACAATTCACATTTGAAAGAGCGGCTAATGTCCCGTTCTCAGAAAAAAGATACTTTACATCAGCAGGAATCCACACCGATGAGCATCTAGATTTGCTTGATAAGTTCGAGAAAGCTTTATCTTCAAGATGATTTTGACCACCTCGACTTAGTCGCGTTCTTCGCAATCTCCTTGCGCCTCTCGGGGGATAACTTTTCCTTCCTGGCCTTCCCGCCTTTCAATCCTCCGAGACGGCCAAGCGCAACAATGGCAGGGTTCTTCTCCGGTTTCGGTTTCTCTTCCGGTTTCTTCCCCATGGCTTTCTGGATTATCTGAAAGGCGAGTGTATTGATATCCCGTGGGCGTTTCTCTTATCGTCAGTCATACCTGAGATGATAGCATGACCGGTTAAGCATAGTCTTCCCTGGCCTTGAAATTTCTACACCAATCTGCTACACCAATGACACGAGGATCAAGGCTTAGTTCAGTCTTTGAACCCCTGCTAAAACGGTGTAACTAGATGATATCGTAGCGGGTTCGGTAGTGGGGCTGAATGAGGCAGGGGGTCGGAGGTTCAAATCCTCTCGTCCCGACCAACACTTTTTCCTGCCATGTATCGTGGAGGCAGTCGTTTCTTCCAGCAGATATTTACCATCATTCCTCCCGAGCGTCGTCGTGTATGCCTGAGCCTTTCCAAGACCGGTAAGGATGAAAATCAATCCCGACTTGTCGGACTGTGAGGAAATCCGCCGTCTTGTGATAAGGCCGAGGGTTCAATGGAAGAAGGCGGCATCCCTCGAGATCGGGATATCGCCTTCCATGCGCCGGCGATGCTGTATTACTTCAGACCGACAAAGCCTTCCTCCCCCACGAGCTTCTGGCCTTCGGGGCTCAGGACGAAATCGATGAACTTCTTCACGCTGCCCGAAGGCGAGCCGTTGGTGTACATGAACAGGGGCCGCGAGAGTGTGTAGGCGCCCTTGAGGATATTCGCCCGGGTGCACGGCACACCGTCGACTTCCACTGCCTTGACCTTTGGGCTCACATATCCGAAGCCGATGTACCCGATGGCGCCCGGCGTCTGGGCGACAATCTGGGCTGTGGCCTGGTTTGAGGCCGTGGTCATTGCATCGGGGCGGACCTTGTCCTTGCTCAGGGCGAGCTCTTCGAATGCCTCGAAGGTGCCGCTCGAGGTGTCGCGCGAGATGACGACGATGCGGGAGCCCCTGCCGCCGAGCTCTGTCCAGTCGGAAATCCTGCCGGTATAGACCGCCCTGATCTGATCCCTGGTCAGCCTGTGAATCGGGTTGGACGGATGCACCACGACCGCTATGCCGTCCATTGCGATGATGTTCTCGAAAGGCTCCACTCCCTTAGACCTTGCCTTTTGCACCTCGGTGTCTTTGATCTTCCGGGATGCATCCGCGATGTCAGTGGTGCCGTCGAGCAGAGAAGCTATTCCCACGCCGGATCCCCCTCCCTGCACCGATATGCTGATGCCCGGGTTTTTGTTCATGAACTCTTCTGCTGCAACCTGGGCAATAGGCAGCACGGTGGTGGAGCCTTTTATGGTCATGCCGCTGCCCGCACAGAATGCCGGCAGGATCGTTCCCAGGAGCACAAGAACCGCTGCCGCCGCAATCCATGCACCCCTCGCATACGCGCCGCTTTTTGTCATAAAATTCCTCCCTGGTTTTATTGCCCATCATGTAGCAGTCGAATGTTAAGGAGGTATGAATATCCGGTTAATTTTCCGTTAAGAAAGGAGATATCCGTATCGCTGAGCCATGCAGTGTCTTACGGGCGGGCGTTCTTCACCATTCCCGCAGCACAGCGGTCATTTTCGATGATCTTCGCCCCGATGGGGTACACGAAAAACGCGGTGAAGAATTTTCCGTACTCGGTGAGCCTCTTGGCCAAGGCGTAGGCAGATGAAAGGAGCTTGCCCGTCTCGGGTTCCCCCACAGGACGATAGGAGAAATCCAGCGAGCCTTTGCTGTTGAGGTTTCCAAAGGCGAGGCGCACCCGCGGGATATGATAGCGGGAACTCACCACCACAGCGGAATTCAGCGAGTTTGCCCGCATCAGCCCTACGGCGGCGGCAGCCTCGCCGAAGGTCCCGCCGCAGTACTTCAGAACAGTCGAATTCACCTGTTCGGGTCTGCCGATCAGTATTCTTTCCCCGGGTATGTCTGTTTCGATCCCGTATATCCTCAGGATAGTTTTCCAGCTGAGGCCGGTATCCCGCATGGCGAGTATCAGATAATCCACTAACCCCCGCTCTATCAGGTGAACACCTTCCACAATCCGCTGGCGGTCTTCATCGGGGGGGCCGGCAAGAACGATGACCGCATCGACCTTCGATCCTGCTCCTGCATCGTCTTGCTGCATCTCGATCCTCACCAGCAGGGTGGCCAGCGCTGCCAGGCAGAGGAAAGACACCGCAATGATTACAGCCCTTCTCCTCTTCATCCTGCCAATGTCCGGTAGCGGGATTTCATCTGCACTGACGTCGTCAAGACGAAGATGGACAGGCTCTCGCGTTTTTCTGCTCTCTTGGGGATAGTGGTGCGGCCGGGAGTGACCATGTGGGTATGTATACCACAAGTACCTCACCTGTCATAGGGAGAAGTGGACGGACCCCGAGACTCTGCGGAAGGCCGCCCGGCGGGGCAAAAGGGATCTCTCTTATCGGGAAATTCGCCGGAGTGGAAATATCTGTGATTCTGAGCACCTCATTCGGATGATACCTCTCAAGACCGGCTCAAAGGGGCTTTCTCTTATCCTCTCTCAAGGGCGTCCGCTTGAGCGGGCCAAAGAGAGGATGCAGGGGGGAGGATCACATAACGTTCTTGGCACCCCGCCGACCGGTCTGAAGAGGCACCTCACTTCCGAGATCGCCTGATGCATGACGGCTGACGGAATGTATTGAAGGTGTTGACATATCAGGAGGATGCTCTTATGGTGTGTGAATTAATTGAAAGTCTTTTTTGTTTTCAGCCAGCTGGCAGGGGAGGGTGCTCCATGAACAGGCATGGACTGTTTGTGGCATTGACGATCATGGCGGGTGCATGCCTGATGTCTTTCGCCTTCTCCTCCCAGGCCTTCTCGGCCGATCCCGAGGCGGAAGAAGCATTCATCATGGAGAATCTCATGCCCGCCCGCCAGGGCGATCCCCAGGCCCAGCTCTTCGTGGGATTTCTTTACGAAACCGGCCAGGGTGTCCGGCAGGACTACTCCGAGGCCGTCCGGTGGTATCGAAAGGCAGCGGAGCAGGGCAACACCATCGCCCAGATCCAGCTGGGCAATATGTATCGCCTGGGCAAGGGCGTCTCTCAGAGCTATGTCATGGCCTACCTGTGGTACGATATCTCCTCGCGGAGCGGCAATGCGAACGCCAAGGACCTGAGACGCGCCGTGGCGGGCAACATGAGCCCGGCCGAAATCGCGGAGGCTAAGCGCATGTCAGCGGAGTGGAGGCCGGGGAAGAGGTAGCATTTTCTCTCTAGTATCGGGAGCCGATGTCTGTCAGTGTTAGTCAGAATCCTTACTCTTTGTATTCAATGTAATTATACGGCCTTTGTTGCAGTGAATAGCATTTGCTCCCCTCCCAAGTAACCAAAATCATTAGACCAGTATATGAGCACAGTGGGATAAAGGAACCCTATTTCCTCTAGATCATAGAGGAACTCCCAGCCGAAATTATAAAAGCTCAGACATCCAGCTGAATTCAGAGGATCTCCATGATATTCGGGAGGCAGTATATGGTTTACTTTGCCGTTACCGGATACGTAAGCTCGAACGGTATTTTTCTCTTCTGTATGGGAAAATGGGACACTTAAATAGAGTATTCCACCGGGCTTTAAACATCTCAGGCATTCCTTCAGAGCTTTTTTATACTCAGGAACGTGCTCAAAGACATCAAAGGAAAGTATGTAATCGAACTCCTCATCGGCAAAAGTCAGCCTGGTAAGATCCTCATTTCTGATCCCTTTACCGCTGCAAGATCCATGGCGTATAGAGTCGCCGAGATATTCGCTGCCATATACATGATCGTATGAATCCTTAAACCAGTTATACAGGGGGGTAGTCTGTTCTGTGATATATATCTTAGAATCACGGTTAGGGCGAAATTCCTGTTCAAAGATGTGTACAGTTGCCCGCATTCGATTGTTCAGATGGCAAAAGGGACAAACCAAACGTTCTCTCCAATTCGGCATGGGAATGGTCCCGATCTTATACGAGTATTGATAATCAACGGAAAAAGGAACCAATTTTTTACAAACATAGCAATAACCATCCAGCACGAATTCCTTTCTGACCTTGGGAAGCACACCTTGTTCAAACGCAAGATGCTCGAGGTTTTTTGATCGATATCTAGCTGTATGCATTTTGTACTCATCGAAAGAACAGACTCTCGATACTTGCAAGAATGGTTCGGCTGTCGGGTTAGGTTCCTTATTGATTCTTTTCCGCACTTCGTCAGCGTTAGCACCGCATTTTACTGCTGTTTCCAAGCTTACGAGCATTTGTGCGGTTTCTCCTTTTTCGGCAAACAGATCCGCCAAGAAAAGGTGTGCTCTGGAATTTGATGGATCGAGGCGCAGCGCTGTTTTAGCGAGGCGCTGAGCTAGCGCCGGCTCGTTCTCTTCCTTGAGCCGACTTACAATCTTCATACAGAGATCTGAGCACTCGGGAAGCGAATCAATGACCGCATCAGGAATAGGAATATTGAGGAGGAGCAAAAGCTGCTCGAGGGCATTGAGAAATGCCCCGATATCATCAAGTTCTACACTCGTATCCACAGTGCCGACCAAGGCATGCAGATGCGAAGGAGATTCATGGAGTATGTCGATATAAAGCGAGTGGGACTTGTCATAATGCTTCAGGTGACAATGAATCTGAGCAAGACTTAGCCACAGAGCAATGTCAATGTTTTCCGACAGTTCCTTGGCTTTTTCAAGATGAAGTAGAGCGTCATGGATTTTTCCTGACTGAAGTAGAGCTATACCCAGTGCGTGATGTATGGGTTTCTTTCGGGTTCCTGTCTTCAGGGCGTGGATATAGATGCCGATCGCCTCATCCACCTTCCCGATCTTTTCCAAGGCCTTGCCGTGCTGGAAGAGTATGGTGCTGCTCATATCAGGTGGCGTCGGATACGAATCGGGCCTCTGGGGCAAGCCAGCGGCTTTCTTGAATGCTGCGACGGCCTCAGTGAAACGCCCGGCCCTCATACATACCATCCCGAGGTAATAGTGTAGCAAGGGACTCTCTTTGAAGATGGCTATGCCATCAGAGATTTCACGGTGGGCTTCGTCTGTCCGTCCCAGCCTGAGCAAGCAGTCAGTGGATATGGTGTAGCTGAAATGGAGCCAATCTTCATCGGTGCGCTTCTGCCGAGCCTTGTACAGGTTCTCGAGACACTGTACGAAATCCTCCAAGCCGATACAAGCCATGGCCATGAAGAAATGTTGGCTCGCAGTATCCTTACCCGCTTTGAGCTCATCTGTGAGGATATCCAGGTTCCTACGCGCCTTTGCCCTCCGTGCATCCGGGTCGTGATACCCGGTGTGAATGATGGTTATCTCAAGAGGTTCCACCGTTATGGCAGCTCTTCTCAATGCAGGGAGAATTTGCTCATGCACCCTGCCCTCGAAGCGCACCTCGCCTCTATTGGGGATGATCCGAGTCTGAAAGCTTAACGTGTCGGGCATGTCCTCTGATCTGCTGAGGATTTTGAGCATATATGCCCTGTTCTTTCCCGGTCGCAGATGTGCTTTGAGCTTCAACAGCGCCTTTGCATCTTTTTCGTCGATCCTGTCATCGGCGTCCAGCCAGAGCAGGTAATCCGACTGTGCAATGGCCAGTGAATGATTTCGCGCGGCCGAGAAATCATCATTCCAAGGAAAGTGCCCGATTCTTGCGCCGAATGACTCGGCAAGGGCGATGGTTCCGTCTGAAGAACCGGTGTCCACGATACATATCTCGTCTACGACTCCGTGTATGTCGGAAAGTATCCCGCCAAGGTTTTTCACCTCGTTTTTCACTATCATGACCGCCCCCAGACTCATGGCAGCTTTAGATTTGCTCATCAATGCGCTCCTCTATTGCTGATGTCCATAGATGTCATGTACCTTCTACAGACCTAGCCGATCGACCTGGCATCGGAGAATATGCCCGGTATTTCTCAAGAAGATTTTTTATTTCGGGTAGGAGCACAACCTCCTTCGCCCCGGCTGAGACAGCATCGGAGAGATTCGACAAGGCATCGGGATCGCCCGGTTTGATGCAGAGTACTGTCTGGAAGGTCTCGACGGCTGCTTCACGATCTCCAAGTTCCCACTGGATGACTCCCAGATTGTTCAGGGCTTCCGTGTTGTGAGGATCGATACGGAGTGCGCGTTCAAATATCTTGAACGCTCTGAGGATGTCTCCTTTACAAAAAGCCGTTTCGCCCCATCTGACGAGATGCTCCACCTGTCGGTTCTTTTCGATGCGCACGTGGTATTCATCGGCCTTTTGAGAGTATATGATATCTTTCCATTTTTCCAGGAAGAGGGATCGATTTGCATTCATCGTGGCCGAATAATCGATGGAATTTTCCTTGAATGTCATGCTGCCGAAGTGGTGTACGAATACGTCGCGCGCGATGATATTCCGGTATCCGGCGATGCATGATCTCATGCATAGATCATCATCCTCGTAATTGCCGGTCTTATAATCTTCATCCAGTCCGCCGATGATTTCGAGAACCTCCTTTCTGATCAGCAGACAGAATCCGACAAGCCTCATGCAAGGTTCAATTTTACCGTCGTATCTGTCTCTTATCTCTCTGGCGAATGCATGCATCTGATCGATGTCTTCGCCGTATGGTACGCTGGTAATGAGTTGTGCCCCGGAAACGGCATTGGTGACTGGACCGACCATACCAATATCACCGAGGCCCTTTACGTGTTCAATCATCCTGCCTAGCCATCCGTGTGTGACCACGACATCGTTGTTGAGCAGTACCACATACTCGCCGTGCGCTATTCTGATCGCTTGGTTGTTACCAGATGCATATCCCCGATTTCTATCGTTCATGATGAGTGTGACATTGTCATGCTCTTCTGCATAGTGTCTGAGGAATTCGGGTGTACCATCAGTTGAGGCGTTGTCTACGATGATGATCTCATGAGGCTCGGGAGTGCATTGCTCAATACTTTCAAGGCATTGCCGGGTATACTTCAGACCGTTGCAGCAAAGGATTATGATCGAGGTGAGAGCATCAGGTTTTTTTTGAGTGTCGGTTGAATCGTCCGGGCGGGCATCACGAGAATAGGCCGGAAGAGCCGCAGACTCCAGTTCTCCGAGCGAGGTGAAGAGCTCGATGGGTATATTTTTGTTTCGATACCTGTTGAAGATATCATTGACGGGTGCTCGAAGACACCATTTTTTGTCAAAGAGGACTCGATCATCCTCTGGGATTTCTTTCCGATCTGTCTGTGTGTATGTGGTGCCTGTTTCTGAAGATTGCAAATTCTCCATGGAATCCACCCGGTGTCCGTAAAGAGACGAGCGTAAGATAAAGTCATACCATCCGATATGATCATTCTGGAATCCCGCATCGAATCCCCCGATGTTTTTTATCACAGAGTGCCTGGCGGCCATGAAGGGCACAAATTTCACCTTGAATTCATGCATGCTGGTATGTTCGGGATCAGGCATGACAAGGTTTTCACCAAATGAAATCATATTTCCCTGCGGATGAGGCTGCAGGATGTTTGCTGGGATCAGTATGTCGATATCCGGATGCTGTTCTGCATATGAAATCATGGAATACAGAGCGGATATGTCGAGATTGCTGGGTGTCTTGCTTAAAACGATGATTTCCCCTGTACACAGTGAAAGAGCTCTGTTCCAAGAAGTGGCCAGATTAGTTCCAGGCTTCTCGATCAACACGTGGATGTCCCTCTTACCTATCTGTGTGTTTTTAAGTTCAAAGAGACGCTGGCAAATCTCCTGATCAGAGCCTCTGTATACGACAATGGTCTCCCCGGGAGTATCGATCAATGTCAGAAGCGAGGGGAAAGAGTCTTTAAAAAAAATCCCGTCGTCGCAAACCATCAGCACGAGAGAGACATGTTTTTTGCGGTAGTGTTTGGCATCCAGGAAAACAGAATCGATTTTTTTCTGGATGGCGTCCGGCGACCATCTTTGTTCGACCACCCTTCTCCCGTTTCTGGACAGTTTTTCCCACAGACTGCGGTCCTGATAGAGCTTGATGACTTTCCGGGCAAAATCTTCCGGCTCGTCGGCAATCATGGCGTCATCGTTATCGACAAGATTCATTCCTTCGGCCCCGATAGACGTTGTGACCACGGGGAGGCCCCATGAAAGCGCCTCGCCGACCTTGCCTTTCATGCCTGCTCCATAGGTCAGAGGATTGACAGAAATGCGTGCATCCCTCAGGTATGGTGAGAGGTCTTCGACATACCCGGTGACGACAAACTGATCCGAATTCAGGCGTTGTATCTGCTCAGGCGGGTTGTTCCCGACGATATATGTCTTCACGCCCGGCATGTGCTTGCGGATCAGGGGAAGCACTTCCTTGTGGAAGAAAAGCACGGCGTCTATGTTTGGCTTGTGGCTGAAGTTACCCACAAAGAGCAGATCAGAAGTGTGGTCATAATGCTTTGTCCAGAATACCTTTTTATGAATATTCGGTACGATATCGATAGGTGCCTGCACGAAATTCTCTATAGCCTTTTTGTCTTCCTCCGTGACCACCCAGAGCCTGTCTCCTTTGCGATAGGCAGCCAGCTCCCGCTTCTTGTTCCGCCGAGCGATTTCCAGCAGGGCCTGGTTTTTCTTCATCTCGGCCTCGCGGAATTCTCTGAGAAAGTGGATGTCTACCGTGTCAATGATGACTTGTGATTGGGGGCAGTTCCGTCTCACCATGGGGAGGTAATACTCGGCGATGTGCCAGAATGACAGGATCACATAGTCGAATGATTTCGACCTGAGTATTTTTTCGACATCGAGATAGGGAGCAATGATATCCAGGCCTAAAGCCTGGAGGGCTGTTGGGTCACCGGCATAGACTTCCACTCCCATATTCTGCAGAAGAGGTACATACACGCCGGCGTGTTCGCCGTTTCGTGCAATGTAGGTCAGCTGGAAACCCAGCCTGATAAGGGCCTTCATGATCTCGAACAAGCGCAGCGAGCCCGAAGCACGGTCGTACATTGGCAGGAACGGATCGATGATCAGAATGTTCCCACGCTCGAAAGACTTTGGTGGAGCCTTTCTCCATCTGCCACGGATGATTTCGATGTCGTTAACGGGAATAGGGAGGTCCTTATGGTCATCGATCCCGCTCTGCCGAACGGTATCAGACTCCTTGGCTTCAATGACACCTTTTATTTTAAGCGCTGTAAAGGTCCACCAATAAAGCTTTCCCAGTTCATCTAGGAGCTTTTTCTCATCTGCAGGCGGCATGCTGTTTTCCAGGGCCCGTTCGATGTCTCTGACACGAGCCATCTTGCTTTCCAGCGTTTGCCTGACAAAGGCCCATTTCTGATCCACATCATCCACCATACAATACTTCTGAATCACAGGGTCTGGATGCATTTTGCTGAAATGATATTGAGATTTACCCTGTTTCACGCATCTCTGACAGAATTGTTCGTAAGTCAGGGGCCGGATCATGAAGCTTTTGGCGCTGCGGTTATAGATGACCTTAAGTCCCAATTTCGAGAGCCGGTATCCCAGCTCGATGTCTTCGGATCCGAACCTGAAGAGCTGGTTGAAGACCCCGTGACGTACCAGCAGCGACTTCTTGCATGATGAACGCCCGCCCCAGAAATACGTGAAATCCAGCTCCTGACCGTCTTTAAGGTTGCTGTAGGAGAAAAGGAAGTGGCCGATATTCGTGACGAAATCCATTACTCGGCTTATTTTCAGTGAAGGGTGCCATGTGGTATAGCCCAGCACCGCGATATTTTCTTCCGGGTGAAGGGAGTGGGTGCGGATGTGCTCTGTGAGCAGGTCGGGATCGGCGACGTCGTCGTCATCAAAGAACAAGAGGATCGGGCCGCAGGAAGCAAACACACCCATGTTCTTTGCAGCTGAAATACCAGAGTTTTTCTGCCGGTAGTACCGCAAGGGGAGCCTTTGGGAAAAATTCCTGCATACATCTGACGTGTTGTCAGAAGAACCATCGTCAATGACGATCACCTCGAACTGATCTTTCGGCAGACTCTGTCCGACCAGGCTTTCCAGGGATTGGCTCAGCAAGTCGGCCCGATTGTATGTGGGTATTATGACGCTGATGAAAGGCTGAGAGGATACAGATTTCATGTCGACTCCTCGGCGATGATATAGGTGTTTATGACTTTGAAGCACTCGTCCAGCGAAAGGTGATCATGCTTCTTGAGATATGCGCTTCTCTGTCTATCGGCATCTTCCCAGTTATAATTGGCCACCGGTTTGCGCAGACTGTGATCAACGCAGACCGCATCGATGATACCCATCTTAAGACCCCTTTGAATGATTTCGTGTGCCCAGACATTTTCGTATCCCCATCCCATGGGTGAGATGAGGTCGAAAGGAAAGACGAAGTCAAAGACTGAAGTGTGAAAACTGACCACCGGTCCTATTTCAACGAATAGAGTCTGCCTGGCGTGAACTCCGAGGTGCTGCTCCACGATGGGATGGTCAATGTACGAGTTGAGAGTTCTGGCAGGCTGGGCTATCGCCAACCCAAGCGAAGATTGCATTGCGATGAAAGTGTCCACGAATTGTTCCGGAAGGACCACGTCGTCATCGCAAAGGATGACATAATCGTAGCGCGATAGATCGTCTCCTGCAAGCAGATCGTTGATGATCTGAAACTTCGGCCTCTTGCCGGTCAATGTTTTCACGGTGACCCTTGCCGTTGCCTCATCGGGAGGTTGCCCGTTGAGTGCGACCCATTTCTGTACGATTGTGTGTTTTTCCGAACGGCTGAGGACGGAAACGATGTCGCTGACCGTGTTTGTAGTGTTCGCAAGATAGATTCCGAGAACGAGAATATTCTTGTGCGACGATTTTGTTATGGTCGTAGCGATCTCGGAAGTGAAATCCCTGGGCCTAAGAGAAGCCAGGGTTTGGTAGTCTGGAGCATGATTGTCTGTCACAGCGGCAGATGGGGATGAAATACTGTTTGCAACAAGGATGCACTGAGGTTGGTAGAGGATCCGACACCCTCTGGATACCATTTTTAACCCAAAATCTATGAGTGCGGCTCCGATGCTCTTCAGGTCAGGGTCGAATGCATTCATTTCATCCCATGTCTTCCTGCGAATGATCATGCAGTGTCGGGAACCGGAAACAACCGGGCAAGTGAAGTTGTACGCAGGGTCAAGGAATGGGATTCCGCCCCCTCTGCTCACCAGTTCTGCTTCGTTGACAACCGTTGATCCAGCTTCAACGATCATACCTCCTGTAGATATAGTTTTCCCCACTATGGCATCCCAATCAGATGCATTCTTGAGCACATTCATGATGCAGGAGAACCATGATTGGGTGATTATCACCGACTCATCCAGGAACGCGAGAAACTCTCCCGAGGCCTTTCCGGCTCCAGTGATGCTTCCTTGGACAGGTGTGACTTTACCGTCAAGGAGGATGGCGGTTGTATGCTCATGCCGTAGCTGTTTGATGTATTCTCTGGCGTCGTCGCTCGATCCAATATCCACAAGAATGAGTTCGACGCCCTGAAGGGGGATGTTCCGGAGGATCGACTGGACACTGCGGTAGATCTCCTTCATGTTACCCTTTACTGTAAGTATGATGGAGAGCAAACAGGATGGCGGGAGTATTTCACCTCTGGAATGGGAGGAATCATCTTTGGAAATGTTTTCTGTATTATTCGCTGTGAGTTCTTTTGTATCCAGGATGTTTGATTCCAAAGAGGGAAGCAGGCATCCGTAGATGTCGGGAAGATTTTTAAGCCCCTTCGCCTCCTCCATGAAGTCAGGGTTCTCAAGAATAATGATTTTATCCGGCTTGATGCCGTCCTTTTTTATAAAAGTGGAGAAACAATCGTTCAGGATGCTGTCTCCCCAGGCGATGATCTCCTGTGTCAAGCATGAAAGCCCCGCTTCCTGACAGTAGACTCGGAACAGTTCTGCAGACATGTTTTCTCCACGCCAGTGACGGTTTTTCACAGTCAATTTCCCGGTCTTTGGATCCCGAAATGCGCCTATATTTGAGTGGTGAAGAAACCCTACACCGCCGGGCTTGAGCTTGGACGAAAGATCATGCAGGTAGGACTGCATGACATCTTTTTCCACATGGACGAGTGAATCCCAGCTGAAGACGAAATCAACGGAATTGTCCTCGATCATGTCGAGAGATTTTCCATCGTTCACGAAATAGTGGACATGCGGATAGTTGCTGAAACGCTGTTTGCATGCCTGAATGCATTTTTCTGTCAGATCGACGAGAGTGAGTTTATCGCACTGCCGGACGAGGTACTGTGTACATCGTCCGAAACCGGGGGCGATCTCCAAGATATGTCCTGAAGGCAGACATCGCCGTATACGAGGAAGGATTGTCTTGTGCCATAGCTGTTCTGTTCCTCCCCAGGAGGCGGACCATTCATCGCCACCCTGAGACCAGTCATAATTCGACCATTGTACCTTGTTCTTCTGAATTGAATTCGCGGTCTCGCGGTCTGGCGAAGCCTTGCCCTGTGTTCTTGGCTGCAGGCGATCAGCAAGAATCCTCTCGGGTTTCGATATTGAACTGGGGGCATGACGTGCTGCATCATGATTCTGCTCAGATTGTGGTTTCAGTCTGTTATCTACTAAATTCCACAGATATTTGGCCTCTTCATCATCAGCATTGAGGGATATCAGTCTCCTACACATTTCTCGGGCATTTTCGAGTTTCTCCTCCTCAATGAAGAGTTCTATGAGATTTTTTAGTGAGATGCGATCTTGAGGATTGATGCTCAGCGCCCTTTCAAAATATCCTTGTGCCTTTGCCAAATCTCCTGATGCATGGTGTATGGCACCTATGTCGTTGTGAAATTCCGCATTCAACGGATCCAACTCGAGTGCACGGTTCATTTCTTCTATTGCTTCCCCGAGTCTTCCTTCTTGAAAGAGCAAAATCGCATACTGGTGGAGGATAGCCGGATCATCAGGGTTGCGTGAGAGCTGTGCCAGAAGCTCATTCTCTGCATTCTCGTATCTGTCGGCATTTGTATTTCTGGATGACGGGCTCACTGGAATGGCTTCACTGAGGGGTTCCTCAGACGTCGGACGGGCTCTCCGCCCAAGATAGTTCTCCATGTATGATCGTGACTCATGAACGGTTGATATTATATATTCCATGTAAGCTGTATTTTCTGGAGTCAATGGAGCAATCTTGTCCTTTATTGCATGCTTGTAGATATCAATGAGTTTATGAATTTGTGTCTCAGCTCCATAGTGTGAACAAGCAATTCTTTGTAATTCCTGACCATATTGAGAATTGTACTTCTGGATTTCCTCGACCAATGATTCAACGGAGAAATTGATTTTTCTTGCCCTGCCCGAAAAATTGCACTTCATAATGTCATAAAAATTGGAAGGCGTGACAAGACCATCTCCTCCTAGGTAGTCAAAAATTATAGGTATCCGGGCACACAGCATTGCTTCAATTGCTCCGCGGCCTAGACTGAACACGATATCGGCTCGATTGATGTAGTGAGGAACATGGAAATAATCTATTTCGCGAAAACGCAGCCCGATAAATTTACATCTTATGTTTAATAACCTACATGCTTCTCGGATTTTTTGCTCAGTCGTGGGGTCAATCCTGTTGCTGAGAACCAGCGCATTACGAGGCTCATTGCGAATCTGAGAATATGGGTGAAAGATGCTTGTATCAACTATATTGCGATAGATATCAACGGCATGATTATCTCCCAGCTTGGCTGTGAGATTGTTTTGTACCTCTTCGCTGACAGCCAGAAACTTCGAGATATGTATATCGACCAAAGGCGGCTGTTCTAGGAAAGGAAGAACACCATGTGAGAGAAAAACTATCGGAACACCCGGAAAGAAATGCCTTACCTCCAGGGCATTGATGTTATGGTGGACATGAGCCACATCGAAGTGTCTCCTTTTCAACTGGGAAAGGTCATCAACTATAGGTATATTCCGCGCATTGAAGTACTTTCGTATTCTATCAATATATTTTGAGTAGACAACGACATCATGTCCATTCTTTTTTAAAAAGTCGGCTACGGTAAAGGTGAATACCTCACTTCCCGTGAAATCCAGAAGATGGTGGTTGGTGAGAAGGATGCTCAGTTTCTTATGTCCCTCTTGTTCCTTTCTGATTACGTTCTCTGCTGAGACATTGGTTTTTCTCTGGTTACATGCAACCAGAATAGTTGAGCGAATATAGAAATTGTCCTGGAAAGAGAGGGAGAAATTCTTGAACAAGTCTGCTAATCTTCTCTTGGATAAAAAACGAACATGTTCCTCGGTTTCATCTATGTAGTTCGGAACAGTGACGAAAACCACTCCCCCCGGCTTCAATACGCGTTTGACTTCTGAAATAACTTGCTTCTCATCGATTACATGTTCAAGGATTTCTGAGAGAATAATAGTATCGAAACTTCTGTCCTTGAAAGGCAGAAACTGAGCATTCGCTTGTGCGAATCGGGCATCCGGAACCTTGTCTTTTGCCATTTTCAAATAGCCCATGCTGATATCAATACCGACAACATCCAGTCCTACATGATTCAGATGGAAGCAATAGCCGCCCCTCTGACATCCGATATCGAGCACCTTGCCCCTGGCAACCTTGAGAGCCTCTTTCAGCCTCCCTCTTACATTATACATGCCGCCCGAATCTGGATCAGGAATAGTGGGATCAAAAAGACGCTCTTGAGCTAATCTGTTTGTTTCTGATTGTTTTTCGTAGAATTTGCGATATGTGCATGAATTGGATAAATGTTTCCTTTCGTCTGGTTGTGTGAGAAAATCCGATTGCATGATTTTCTCGATAATAAACTCTGCCCTGCGACGGTAAGTGTGGTATTCCCTTACTATGTCCAATCCATTTCGGGCAATTTCTTCCCTTTTTTCATCATTTTCAAGATAGTATGAAATTTTCTCGATAAGTTCTCTTTCATTTGAATAGGTGACGAGGTGTATGCCATCCTCAAACAACTCATCGAGATATTCTACCCTGTCCGTTACCAGAAGCTTGCCGGTTGCAAGGGCCTCGAAGACCCTCATATTGATTTCCTTCGCATCGCTGGTATTGAATATGATCTTGCAGCAGTTCAACATCCTGTTGGCCCTGTTCATGAAAAGCTTTTGCCCGACGAAACAATGGAAATGATCTCTGATGAGGTCTAGCCTTCGTTTCCTCTCTTCATTTCTGATATTGCCTACAAAGCCGACATCATATACCTCATCAACCTCCATAATGGGCTTATAAATGTCTGTATTGACAGCGTATGGCATGTAAAAGGTGTTTGGTCTGTGGCTGAAATATGTCAGAAATGTTGTTTTGTCCCCGACGAATACAAAATCAGCCTTGGATTTGTATGCTCTTTCAAGCGGTGGATGTGCAAGCGTGAGAGGTTGACGTGTCATTAAATCAATCGGACTCACATTGTTTGCTATGCATATGGTTATGTAACCAGGAGGAACAGAGGTCGATCTGGCGCCTTCGTGATTAGGTCTCGCTAGCCAGAGACATTCATAACCCATTGTGACTAATTCATTGTAAATCTGTCTAGGTTGCGCATACCAGATATCGCTACTGTCGATTATTGCTAATTTCAGTTTATCCTTAAAAGACATCATACCCCCCTTGGTTATGAGTAAAAAGGCCCCACGGTAGCAGATCATCATCCCCATATCGTTTCATTCCAAAGAAGGTCTTCCCATTCGGAAAGCGCATACTTCTGCAACCTATCTCGTATGAAATGCAATATGCGGTCTTTACCTGTAAAACAGGGGAATTCTTCATCGGTGATTGCCGCGAGCAAGATGTATGCCTTTAAATATAATATTGTAATATCAACTAGATAGCGCAAATAACCTTTTCTGGATGAGTCAAGATATTGACTATATGACAAATTACCATCTCATAGTAAGGCTTGTTGGTATACGTACCGGGAATGATATCAAGAAAATGTTAAAGTAATTTATCCGAATGGCGATAAAGTACAATAGATTAATGAAAGGGGGTGGATGGAACAAGGTCTGATCAGGACCTAAAAACTGATCGCAGATGAATAAAACGGCCAA
>Ga0302236_1001389_pt1 | contig 17277 bp, 14 predicted proteins | sample AAG_UR_Gly_MG_FD_193509 | JGI IMG/M metagenome (GOLD analysis project Ga0302236, IMG submission 193509) | Enriched activated sludge microbial communities from anaerobic digester in WTTP, New Holstein, Wisconsin, United States - AAG_UR_Gly | ecosystem: Engineered > Bioreactor > Anaerobic >...
ACTGCCCGGCTGCCACCCTGGCCCGAAGCTGAGCCATCGTCAATCCGGTTGGGACCTGAAAATGCGGCTCGTCCTTGAAGCTCTTCCAGTCCCCTCCCCATTCCAGCCCGAGCGAGCGCCCGATTTCCCCGCACTCCCTGTAAAGGGGCGAGTCCTCAAGGTAATCCTTCTCCCTGAAAAGCCCGATGTCCCATGCGATTCCAAAATTGTGATTCGAGTATCCGCCGCGGGCCTTTGTCACCTGTGGCCGCTTGGCAAAAAGGGCGTCCTGTTCGGCGTATGACCGTGTTCCGCTGATAATCCGCGCCACAACGCCGCGCTGGGCCATGATGGGCAAAACAGCCTGCATGAACTGCCTGGCCTTCTCCTGCGCCTTGGGGTGCAGTGTGGCAATGTTTCGCTCGGTGCGCTCGTCGAAGGTCATTTTGCCCAAGCCCCTCCCGCGCGTGAATGGATGCCGCCAAACGTCCGAACGGCGTTGAAAATCGCGTGACGCTTCCACCACGATTGCCCCTCGGATTTCATGGCCCTGAGAAACAGTTCATCGCATTCTTTGCGCCCCAGGCCGTAGGGCTCCCCGCCCCGCAGGCCATAGAGATAATCGTGCAGGACGGCCGGCAAACGGTGTTCCGGGTCGAATGGGGACGCCAGCCGCCAGAGAAACCGCGGGATGCTGGCGAAATCCGTGTAGAAGCGATTTGGAACCACGTAGATTTTCGGCCTGCCCTGCCGGTCAATCTCGGAATCCTCAAAAATCAGATCCTCGCGAAGCTGGGCGCGATAGCTGTTTTTCTCCCAGGCAAAGGCGGGGTTTGTCTGGAAGCCCTCGCTCATCGGTTGATTCCCTTCACGGCATCCGCAAGCTCGCGGATGGCCGTGGCCTGCTCGCCCCGCGCATGATTGCTCTCCACCAGCGCCGCGGTGACTTCGCGGGTCATGTTGTAGATAATCAAATCCTTCGTCCAAATCACGTAAAAGAGCCACGCGCAACACACGGAGGGGAGTCCGTATTTGATGGCAACGCCAAGAATCAGCCCGACAACGCCGGTTGTCTTTTTTTCAAGTTGCTCCTCGTTCAGGGTGGAGGCTAGCTCTGTGCTGCTCATGCCGTCGGCCTCCCGAGCATCGTCATGGTTTGCAACAGGATCGCCTGCAAGGCCGCCCGTTGTGTTCCGTCCATCCCCTTTCCGATCCCATACGCTCCAAGCGCCCCGGAGTGGTAAGCCGCCGCGCCGCTGGAAAACACGGAGATTGCCGCATTGGCCGGGCTCGTGCTAGCCGTCGTGTCCGTCGTCTCGCTGGAATTGTAGCGCGCCAGCTGCAAAGCTGCCGCCGTCCGCGCTCCAAAGACAAAACCCACTCCCGTGCTGGCATGGTTTACCGGCGAGCCGCAATGGATCCTCGCGGATGTTTGATTGGTCGAGCTATGAAAAAGCGTGCAGCCAGACGCCAGCAGAGTGCCGATAATCCACCTGTTTGTCCCCGCCGTTCCCGCATTCGTTATCCAAGCGAACAAGCTGGTGTCATTCTGCGCCGTCTGATTCGCGTTCACCCCCGGCGTCAGCAACTTGGTGGAGCCGTTCCCGGTCAGTCCGATCGCCGCATTGAAATCCGCCTCCACAAAATTGCTGTTCGTCTCCGTGCTTGTTCCCAGCGCCGCCTTCACCGGCACAAGCGCGGCGTTGAGATTTCGACCAGCAAAAAGATTCACCCGGTCAATCAGCGTCCAGATGCCAGCGCGCTTGCACTCCGTGACGAAATAATTCACCGCGCGGGAATCGTTTCGCGAGAAGCTTCCGCCATTGGCAATTACGGCCATCTGCCAGTTGATTGTCTCGGGCGCAAGGAATCCCGAGACGCGGATTGCCTCAATCCCGATGACCGGCGAAGAATACGCGCCGGTTTCTCCAACCCTGACCTGTCCGAAAGCCAGAAGAGGGAGGGCGAAAAAAGCGAAAAGCTTAATTCTCATTGCCTTCCTGATAGGTCAGCGTGTTTGTCCCTGTTCCCGAGATTGCCTTAATCGTATTCCGCGCCGGATTTGCGGCACCTGTGGCCGTGATGGTGAATGTTCCGCCATTAGCAGGAACCTTGATTCCATTCGTGACCGTGACGGCATTCGTCGAGCTGTCGGCCTTCACGTAAATGTCATTGGTCGAATTGTTTTGCAGCACGAGCCAGCGGCGATAGGTGGACGCCGGGAGGACTTGCGTTTCGGAAGTGGTGACGCTCACCGTTCCGATTCCGGCGGCGGCTGTTGCCATCGCTAGAACGATGCAAGCGATGATGATTTCGTGGAGTTTGTTTTTCATGGTTTTTGGATTTGTGAGACTTCACCGATGACGGCGGAAAAATTGTGCGGAGGCGCGGGAAAGACGGTTTCCCCGGCCATCGCGGAGGCGATCACATTTTGAATCCAGATGTAACAGGCTTGCAATTTTGGCGTGGATTCCGGCGGCAGGGCATCTTTCCAATCCTTGAGGGTCAGAAGCTCCAGGGTGTCGAATGAACGCCCGACATGAGCCTTGGCAAGCTTGATGGGATCAATCGAAAGGGGTGTATATGCCGCCGTCTCGCCCGATTCCTTCCACTTGTCATAAACAGCCCGCCAGCCCCCTGAAACGTCCTCGCCGTTCGTCTGAATTAAAACCGAGCCTGACTCCTTGGTTTGAATCTCAATGGCGGTTCGTGAGGGGTTGGCAAATTTGGCAGATAGAATTGTCATCCTTTGATTTCCTGGACGGTTAAGGTTGCGGCGATGGCCCCGCCGAAAAGCCGGGCCGAGAATGAGCCGTTGAGCCGGGCCGGGAGCGTCCCGACGCCAACGCGGACGGTGTAGGTCTGCGCGCTGGCGCTGGCCGGGGAATCAATCATTTCGATGGTCAGGCTCGCCGTGTCTCCGAAGGAGGTATTTTGATACGCCGTCCCGATATTCGTTGTTCCCCGAAAAACCGAAATCACCACATAGTCACCCGTTCCGCTCGATTGAACCTGTCCCTGAAATCGAACGAGGACGGTATTTGACGCGCTGGCCGGCGTGATTGCCCGGCTGATTATCTGCGTCCCCTCGCCGCTGGTCGGCTTGGTGTCATCAATGGGGACAAGCGCCGAAATATCCGCGCTCGTGACGTAAGAGGTTTGCAGGGTCTTGAGAACAGCCCCGGCCGGGAGAGTCAGGGCCGGATAGGTTCCGGAAAGATCACCGGATGAAGCGGGAATCCCGGTGAGCTTTGACCACGCGAGCGCCGCCAGGGCGGAATCGGGGATTTGAAGAGCCCCCCATGTCAGGGTTTTCCCCGAGAAATCCAAGGCCGCGGCGAGCTTCGCTGTCGTCACGGTTCCGTCTGCTGGCGTGGAAGAAAACGCCGTCCAGCTTCCGGCGGTCAGGGCCGTTGAGATCCACGCGGAACTGTTGTCCTTCTGCGTTCCGAGCTGGCCCACAAAATCAGGAACAGCAAGGGCCCGCTCTGAGGCGTCCTGCCATGTCTTTGTTGGAAAATTCAGAATCGGCGCCGGAAGGGAAAGCCACGTGATAACCTCGTCGCGCGTGCGGAAAAGAGGGGTTCCCGAGACATTCAACCCGAAAAGAGAATCCACGATTTTTTCAACCTCCGCTGCCGCACCGTCCGAAACCCGGAAGCGGAATGATTGAGCCACGCCACGCAATGCCTGCTGCACCAGCATGGTTGCCCGGTCAAGTCCTCTCTCCTGCTCTGCTGCCGGGAACGCTGCGTTTTCCGTGAAAACGGTTGGTTGCGTGGCGTCAAGCTCTCGGTAAATCGTGACCGTGCTGGTTACGGGAATCGCTCCGCCTCCCGTCACAACGGAGCCGCCTGATTCAACGCCTGCGCCGGAAACAGTGTAATCGGTGTTGAGAACAAGGGTTTCCTCAATGCCATCCTGATCCACCACCTTGACAATCAAATCCTCGTCCTGGAAAAAATAGAACGGAACAGCATACGGCGTCACCGTGGAGGCGTTGCCAACATAAGAAATGCTGCTGGTATCGGATTGGACGCTCATTGCTTAGGGTCGAGTCAAAACAATCATAAGGTTGCCGGGTTTGGAAGTCTTTTTCATTGGTCGTCAGGAATGGCGTTGTCCGTCACCCCGTAGAGGTCGCGGGCAAGGTGGGACAGGGATGCTGCCGCGGCGATGTTGGAGTTGAGAAGCCCGAAGCCGGAAAGCATGGCCTCAACGTCGCGGATGGCCTCTTCTGTTTCGAGCTGTCCGGTTAGAAGCTCGGGGATGCGGCTGACTGGTTTAACCGCACGAGAACCAGAGGAAAACAGATTGCCCTCGGGCAGGTATTCGCCAGCCGCCTTGAATGCCCCGGCCTGAATCATTGATCCAATCGCTGGCAACCCGTAAAATGGCTCCGTTGCGACTGAAAGAGCCATCCTCTTCAAGTCCCAATTCTCGGAGTCGAAAACCTCTTCATCGTCATCATCTCGCGCGTCTTTCCATGCGGAACGAATGACTGTCGCCATGATGCCGTTGATGATCCACACGTAGGCGATAACACGCGCCTTTTCGGGCCATGTCTTATTTGCCATCGCGTAGGCAGCAAGCCCGAGATTCTTTCGCGACTCACTGGCAAACGCCCAAGCGAGGCGGGCCAGCGGGTGCGTTGAAGTGTTCTCGAAAAGTGAGCGGGTTCCCTGCCTTGTTGGTTGTGCCACGCGGTCAACGGAACGCTCTGCCGCCTGCCGCGCAAAAGCCTCCGCTTCCGTTCCCGAAAGCCCGAGCTTCCCGGCTTGCGAAATCTGATAGTCATAAACAATGGCGTATGTCCCAGCCGTGAACAGGGCGTCAGCGCCGCCGATCAATCGCCCGAGATTGGCAACGGCATGGCGCAAGGCGTTTGGCTTGTCGGCCTTCAATCCCTCGACTGCCTGCCTCACAACCGGCGGCATTTCATTAAAACGCCGCTGAATATATGACGACTTGAAAGCCTCTCCCCAGCCAAGTTGACCAGCAAAAAGCTTCCCAAGGCGCGAGGTGTAAGACGAAACCGGCATTTCCGCGAGAGCCGCGCCAAGCTGGGTGGATTGAATGGCGAGCGTTCCCAGCCTGCCGACAAGAGCGATGGATGCTGCGCGATTGGAAATATTGGAAAGCCCCTGAGTTAAAGCAAGGTGCGCTGCCGCATCCCGTGTTCCGCCCTGAGCGAACATATCCAGCCAGCCACGCAAGACACTCACAGCCTCTTTCCCCGCCTTTGCCTCCACGCTGTTCCCGACTTCGCGGTTTCCAAGTATGGCCCCGGCCTCATTAACAAATGGCGCGTAGGCTTTCCAATGCTCCATCTGCTTTGTGTGGGCGATGAAGGTTTGGACGGCATCGCGGAAATCCGGCTCGGCAACGCTCGTCCCGCGCGTCCGGAGGCTTCCCGGCGTCGTTGAGCCTGCGGAAAAGCTGGCTCCCGTCACAGGGTCAATCGTCTGCCCGCCCTGTGCCTGCTGCGGCTTCACGGTCAGCGGCGAGTAATTCCGATTCTTCGGCATTGATATGCCGTTGAGCTTTTTGTAAACCGGGTTCAGCGTGGCGTATTCCGCGTTGTATTGCTCGATCAAATGCGAGCGCACGGCGCGGGCTTCCGGCGAAAGCGCGGCCTCAATCTCATCAATGAAATCCTGATCGTATGACCATGGACTGATTACCCGGCCATTTTCATCAAGCCGCCCCTTCATATGCCGCCTGCCGTCCTCCTGCCGCCACATGAGTGTTGCGGTGATGGCCTCCAATTCGCTGAGGATGATTGCCCCGGACTTTGAGCCATCGGCCTGCAATTTTCCGCCCGCGGTGATGCTTTTTTGGGAGAGATTCCACCGCAATTGCTCGCCCTTGAGCCTGCTGCCAGCAATATCCGTGAAGAGGTCTTCCAGCGCATCCATTTTCGATTGGATGCCATCCTCTTTTTTATGAGACGCCTCGCGCTCCATGTCGGCGATGCGCTGGGCCTGCTGGGAATTTTCTCCAAAAACCCATTTCGCGGCCTGTTCAAAATTCAATAGGCTGAGGAGCGAATCCTTCCAGCCTCCCAAAAGCCCGTTGTCTTTCGCGGCCCTCTCGTCCCGCTCGTCCTTGGTTCCAGCCTTCCCTGTGTCCCTACGAAGCTCCTTGCGGATTTCCTCCCGTCGCTCGCGCTCATTGAGTTTTTCAAATTTGAAGGCGATGTATCCCCGGTCAAATGTCTCCGTGGCGCTTTTGACAGCCACGGCCCGGCGCTCGGCATCGGCGTTTTTCCAATCGCCAACCAGCGCAACCAGTCCGATTTCCAATTGCGCGTGAGCCTCTTGCTCTGGCGTCATCTCACCCGAGGTAATCTGAGTTTCCAGTCCAGCTATGTGTGCGGCAACCTCATCGGCATTCCATCCAACGGCGTCACGAAGGACATCAAAGAGCGCGTGAACATCCGCCCCGGCTTTGCCGACACGCTTTTTCCCGGCCTCGTCTTTCTTCGGCTGGGCGCGCTTGAAGAGCCTTTGCAGCTTGGCGTCGTATTCCCGCTTCAGAGCCCGCTCAAGTTCCTCGTCAATCATTTCGATGCGCTTCACGAAAAAGTCCGTCATGGCCTTTTCGCCGTTCCCGATTTTGGTCAGGGTTGCGAACCCGCCGACTTTCCCGCGAATCTCGGGAGGGAAAACCGAAAGCAGGGCGTCCAATTCTCCGATGGCCCGCAAAAGCTTCTCGCGGTTGATTTCATGCCGTTCAGCTTTCGGCATCCCTACCGCCTCCCGCTCTTGCTGGCTGGCCTCGCGGCTGTATTCCATCGCGGCAATGACGGTCTGATCTTCCCCCATCATTGAAACCAGCTTCTTGCGCGCCCGCTCGAATAAGGCGAGTCGTTGCTCGGGATTCTTTTGCGCAGAATTGAATGCGGATTCTATGGATGCGATGTAATCTGACCTGCTTCCAGAGTAGAAATTCTGATTCAAATCTCCCGGTTCGTATTGCTGCGCCCGCGCTTTGTCTTTCGCGGAAAATTGAGCAATGGAGTCGGCAAGAATGGATTGAGCCCGTTCAATGTCATTGAAAAATTCGTCGGTTCCAAACCCGGCCCTTTTGACGGCGTCAACAATCCCATCCAGCCATTCCTTTACGGCCATGGCGAATTTTTGAAACAGGGTAGGATTTCGCTTGTTCAGCTTGTCCCAAAAATCCGGGTCGCTTACGGAGTCCCCCAAAAAATCGCCAATCAATTCATGCGGAATATCGGTATCTGAATATCCGTCCGCTTTCCTGGCGGCCTTGTATTTCTCCCAATTCCGCAAATCCGGGGCAAGCGCCTCCCATGTGCTTTGCGCAAGATCAGGCTGATCAATACGAAGATGCTCCCACAACTCATGACCGGCGACCGCGTGAAACGGGCGGGAGGAATCCGCGTTGAGATAAATTACCTCTGGCTGCCTTGAGTTGACAAAGCCGTTTATCCAGGGCTTTGACTCGTTCCGAAAAACTACAATTCGTCGTCCGAAAACGGCAGATAAACGAATTGCCGCTCCCATTCCCGGCGACTCCCGCAAACGTGCAACTTCGTCAGGTGCTGCGGCTTGGAAGCCCCCCCCGTCCGCTGCACTGTTGGCATCTGCAACCGCTCGTCGCGCTTCGGCTTCTGTGGCGAAGTCTGGGAGTTCATCGGACATCTTCATGGCACGATCCCCAATGGCTGTCAACCACTCCTGCCGCGCGCTTGATTTGGAAAAGAGTAATTCCTTGGCGAGTCTTTCTTGCCCGGACGCAATCTGTCCTTCATCTCCCTCCATGGCCTGTTTTTCTTCAAAAAGCCTCCGCTCGTTCACGGCGCGAACCTCATCAATGAAAGCCTGATCTGCCGCGGCGGCGTCCTGAGTGCGGTAAATTTCCCTCCCTGTCTCATCCTTCACGATGTAGGTTGCATTTCCGTTTCCGTCGCGAACAGCGTCCATTGTCGGCATGTCGGCGCTCCCTTGCGTTTCCGTGCTGGCGTTTTTTGTAGCCTCAAAAATTCGCTGCCCTTCGGAAATGTCCTCGGGCGTTCGCTTGTCCCAGCCCTCGCGGATCAGCTCGGTTTGCCGGTCTGGATTCGTCTCTGCGGCAATTGCCTCCGCGGCCTTCTCTGAGAATCCGCCAATTCGCAACTCTTGCTTGAACTGCAAAAATCCCCCGGTTCGCCGCAACTCGCGAACCGTGAGAGCCCCGCCTCCAATGAGCGAGAGCGGAAGGACGGCAAAGAATGTGTCGGCGCGGGTTCCCTTCCAGTCTCCCCACGCCTTTTCCGGATCAAAGTTCGGCATGTCCTTGCGGATCGCCGCCGCCAGCGTGTCAGAAATGACAGGAACAGCGTCTTGCAGACCCTCGGTGACGTTTTCAGCGGCAACGGTTCCCGCGATTCCCGCCGCAATCCTGATAGCGATTGGCGTCCGTGCATCAGCCAGCCGCTTCAAGGCTTGTGAAAATCCCGGCGCTTTGCCGGTCAGCAATCCGAACTGAACGCGCTCAAGCGCCGCCTGCGGTGCAGCGGTGAGCATGGAAAGCGTCATGGCCGCCCCGGAATCCATCTCGGGATTCTCGCGCATCAGCCGATTGTAATCGGAGGCGGCAAGAGCGGTGTAGGTTAAAACCGGCCCGACGTAGGGAACGCCAGACAGAAGAGTGTAGGGAACGCTTTCCGCAGCTCCGTAAACGCCCCCTTCAAGCTGGCCCATGATGCCGCTGGCCCCCGGCCTGATTGGATCAACCTCGCCGCTCGCCAGAGCCTTCAGTTCTCGGAGAACCTGCGTTTGTTTCAGGCTCTCGTCATTTTGCAAAAGCAAGGATTCCCGCTCGCCGTCCTGCACCTCGCGGAATGTCTGGCCCGGCCTTCCATGAGCGGCCACAAGCGCCATGTTCGCCGTTTCCTCGGTGTCAATCCGCCCGTTCTGCCATACAACAAGCTTCACGCTCGGATCTTTCAACAGGGAGATGTTGTTCCGGGTTTCCGAGTCCCTGAGCATGATGGCCGTGTCGTCGAACATTCCGGTTGCGCCGCGAGCAAAAGACTCCCCGAGCTTCTGCCAGAAATCCTTGGAATCTCCCGCGCCCTTGGCTTTTGCTGCCAGCGCGACAATCTCATAAACATTCTGACGGTCATCGGGCTTCATTTCGATGAAGCCCATTGCGAGATTTTCAATGTCGGCGCGTGTCTTTTCATCGCCCGGCTTCGGCGCTTCCGATCCAGTCCATGAGGACAGGTATTCAAAGGCGCGTTTTGCCATTCCTTGATACGGCGCGAATTCGCTTCTCAGGGCGGAATACGCCTTGGAATATTTCGCCAGAACTTCCGCCTCATCCATCCCCTTGAACGCCTCGGGGTTCTTGGCTATCTCCTGCTTCACGCGCTCAACCGGTGAGCTGAATGTTCCGCCGGCCAAATCCTCAAAGGCGTGAACAACGGAGGCCCCGCGCAAGTTGTCGGCAAATTCCCGCTGGGCTTTCTTTTGCTGAACGCGGCCGGAAATCAGTCCGTAAAGTTCTTTGTCTGTTTTGACATCCTTCTGGAATGTCGCGAGGGCGTAGGCGCTGCGATATTGCGGCCACACGGAAGAAACCTCATCCAGGCTCTTTCCCCATTCGTCGGCGACAAGGCCCTGATTCACGCCGCCCGCAACCGTTTCGTCGAGGTCGGCGGTTGCCTCCAGGAGCGGAATACTTGAAAACTCCGAGCGCGCGGCGGCAAGTCCGCTGTAAAGGGTTTCAATGCGCTGGGTTTTCTGCGTGTCCATCGCCAGCCGGGTCTTTTCCCGCCAGCGGCTCAGGCTTTGGCCGATTTGCTCACGCTCCGGGCCCGTGGCAGCCTTGTATCGCTCAAGGGCTCCCTCAACTTCCGCGTCGTTCAATTCTTCAAAGGTCGTCATTTTTTCGGGAGTTCCAGCGCGCCCTCAACTTCTGCCATGAGTTCGGCCTGGGTTTTTTTACGGGAAGCGCCCTCAACGAATGTCACGCCATCCGCTCCCCATGTCGTGATTTTTGCCGTTGGCGATTTAATGCTCTTGTCGCCAACAGCCTTTTTGATGTCCCCGATGGTCTGCGCGGAAAGCCATGCGTCCGCGTCGGCCTGGGTAAGCTTCGCCCCCATTTGCTGCTGGTAGGCTCGAAACTGATCCATCAACGCGGATGCCCGCTGCTCGATCAAAAGGGCTTCTGTGCCAGCTTTTTTCCCTTTTTCTTTTGGCGCAACGCCAAAGAATCCAGCTGATTTCATCGAGATGATGTTGCTGCTGATGTTTCCTCGAATTTCTTGCTCGGAAGTTTTTCTTCCCTCGCGGACAATCCCTGAAAGGATGCCGCTCGGCTCTTCTCCATATCCAGGCGGGAGGTTGATTATTCTGGTTCTCAAATCGTATAGGCCCTTTTCCTCAACGTCGAATTTCGGATCGTAAGATTCGATGTCGGCCATCAATTTCAAATACTCGGACTCAAGCCTTGCCTTGCCTTCAATTGTTGTCGGCTCAACAATTGATAGAGATTTTACCCTCTCGAAAGTGTCTTTTGCGGGTATCCCTCGAATACTGGAAAACTCTTCTATTTCCTCTTTTGTTTTGAATTTTCCAGAGAAGATCATTTGGTCAAGCTCGTCTATTGCTGCACCAATTTGTTGCCGCTTTACCTTGTTTGCGTCACTTATCAGCCGGGCCTTCCGATCCTCTGGAACCGAAACGCTGCCGTCCTCGATCCCCTGAATCAGCCCGTCCGGGTCGGCAATCATATCAGCCTCGAGCATGGATTCCTTCCACTGGTCAACCTGCCTCTGGGCGTCATCCGCGCCAATCGCCCCGGTATCCACCATTTTTCCAAGGGTCGCGTGGGCTTCCTCAAAATTCCCTGAATCAAAATCGCGCTGGGCTTTCGCCATCAGCTCCCCATTCCCGCGGGTGAAAGCCGATTGTGACGCGCTGCGAATCAGGTTCACGTTGGTCTGCTGCAAAAACTGCTCGTTTGCCAAGGCGAGCCGCTGCATTCCATTGCCGGAAAATTTGTATTCGCTGGCAATCTTGGTGGAAATCTCCTTGTATTTCGCCTGCCAGCCGGGCAGCCATTCGCTTTCCGTAACCCCTGGAAGCTCGGCCTTGTATTTCTCAAATTCCTCGGACATGCGCCGGTCATAGGAGGCAAGGGAAACGCTGTCCTGATAATCAGCCAGTCTTTCGCGGGAATCCGCAATGATATTGCCAACGCGTTGCCCAACCTCCCCCAGCCCGGCGATGGCATTTCCCACGGCCTGCAAGCCCTCCGCTCCGCCGTCAAATGAGCCCTGGGCAATCTCAGGCGTCATCAAGTTTCGTGCTACGCCGCGCAAATCGGCGTTCACTCCGGGAACCTGTGTCAGGACAGGCCCGGCGGTTCCCATCGGAGCATTCGGAATTTCAGCGATTGGAATTGGCATTATTTTAGATAGCTCCCTCCGATATTGAGCGCGCTCCCCGCCCCGCTGACCAGCGTTCCAATGGCCGCGTTTCGATAGCCCTGCGCGGTCGCCATTCCGCTCATGCGGTCAACTGCGGACTGTCGCTGGCGGATTTGAAAGCCCGTCCGAGCCGCCGCTGATTCATATTCCGCAATCCCGGCATCGAACAGGGCGAACCCGGCGTCAAACCGTTCAAGTTCAGCCTTCCTGTCCCATGACCGGCCCTCAAGCTCTCCCTTGTAGTTCAAATCTTGAACACCAAGCTCCAGGAGTGCGGCGGATTCTGACATGATGGCAAGCGGCGAACCTTCGGAAGTCACTCCGCTTTTGGCGAACCGCGCGCGCTGGGTCGCCATTTTGCGCTCGTTCTCTTCGCGCATCCGGCGGCCTTCCTCGCGGGCCTGCGCCTCTGCAAGCCGCCCCTGCTGTTCTAGCGCGACCGCGTTGTTCTGCTTCGCTTGAGCCTGCGCCAGTGCGGATTGCTGCTGCCATTGTGCCTGCTGCTGCGCGACAGCCAGATTGACCCGGTTATTTTGCGCGGCAATTTGCGCGTTGTAATTCGCAATGGCGCTGGCGTTGCTGGCCTGCTGCTGCTGGGAATAATAGGAGATTCCCGTTCCAACGGCCGTGGCCGCAATCGAAGCGGCTGCGATGATATAGGCTGATGCGCCACCGTCAGGCATGGGGTTCCTCCTTTGTGGTTGTGAAAAGTGAAATAACCGGCCTGTCGTCCTCGAAATAGCCCTTGCCTTTCAGGCATTTTGCAATGGCCGGATAGCATCGAACAAACATCACGCCGTAATTCATGGTCGCCGCCCGCTGCTTCAAAAACTCCAAGCCCTCAAGGATGATCGCCTTGGATTCCTTGAGCGAAAGGCCGGGCCGGGTGACAACCCTCTCGCAGAAGCACACGCCAACGGAATTGTCCATGTAGAGCCAAAGCGCGGCCTGTTCTTCCAGCGTAACGCCATTGAACAGGACGATTCCAAGGCTCGGCAGCATTTCGGCTGGAATGGCCGGGCGGCAATGAGCGGCAAGCCAATCGTTCAGCATTGGCATGTCCTGCGCCTTATCAAATTCACGAATCAGATTTTCTTTCATCAGTTCCCCGTAGGCTCCCAGCGCGGTGTGATGGCAAGAATCGTCAGCGGCAAAGGTTGGGTCTGCCTCACCGACATGGACGCTTCACGCGTGTAATTTCCAGAAATCGAAACCTCTTTTTCCCCTGAGAACACCGGAGGCGAGCTGTCCATTGGGTCAGACATGGCCCTGCTGGGAACAATGTCCCATTTTGTCGTCCCGGCCCCGCGAACCTCACCGCCAAGGGATTTGTAAATGGAAACATCAGCTCGGAAAATTCGCTTCTTGTCGCCTTTGGTTGATCCGCTTCGCAAAACCATCTCCAGATTCATTGGCTCAAGTGTGGAAGTGTAGGGCAGTCCGCAAAGCACGACGGACGCCGCGGACTGCAAAGTAATCTCGCCACCAGAAACCACTCGATCCGGAGAAACCGCGCCATCGGCAAGGATCTCCACTGTCTCACCCTCGAGATGGTCAAGGCCGGTTATTACCGCGCTCGCCGGGTCATTGATTGTTCGCTTGGCGCAATCCAAATACCACCAATACGGCTTGTTCGCTTCCTCGTATTGCTCCCGGTTATCAACTTTGAATCGTTCGATGTAACGAACGGTGTTTCCGTTGATTTCCCGCTTCACTGAGAACCAGACTTCATCCGGCCCGCTCGCTCCGTAGATGGTTGCCACGGATTCAAATTCGCCCTGCGTTGTGTGCCGGTGCCAGCCGACGACGTTTTGCTCGCGCTCGTAGGTCATTCCCACAAGCTGCCCCTGGCCGGTGATTGTCCAATAAATCGCGTCCGGCTGCTGCTGAAAAGCGGCCTGTAAAATCTCGCCCTTCGTGACATGCTCGGCCAATACGGTCAAATCCGGAGCAACCCAGCCGTCTTTCTCGAATTGATAAACCAGTTCGCGAACCTTCCGGCCCTGCCGCTGAACAAAAAGAATGACATCATTGACCACCAAGGCGCGGAAATACTTGCTCCCGTAGCTGGATTGCCGGGCCGCCCGGACGTTGGAGGGCGTGATTGGCGAATCGGTCGTCGTGCTCCCGAGCGTCCATTCATCACCGGCCGTTCCAATCAAAAGCTGATCCTGCGAGGTCATCCATTGAATCGGATTCGCCTCCTGTGAGGACAGCGAAAAGAACAGCCCCGAGTCATCATTTGTGCCAATGCGGAAATTCTCGAAATCGTCCGTGTTGCTCCCCCAAATGGACTGAGGGCGCTTTCTGGTGCCGCCGTAGTAAATTCGCTGCTCATGAAGTGACACGGTGCGCGGGTATCCCTGAATATCGCTCCACGCCCCTTCGCTCCAAATCTTCGTTGCCGTGGTCGCGTAAAACGAATTTTTCACGCTGGCTGTGACGACGCGGGCAGATGTGTATCCTGTGATCTTGGCAAAGCCATATTCCCGAGAATCCCGCAATTCAAGTTGAGCCCTCGGGTTGGAACTTCCGCTCACCCAATCGTCAACCGTGATGCGCAGGAGGCTTTCGGTTTCCTCAGTGCCGGTAGCAGAAACATTTCGATCCCCCTCCGATTTGTATTCCCGAACGGTTTCCCAATTTGAACCATTGTCCAGGCTTCGCTCGATAAGAACCGTCGCCGTCCAGGTGCCGTAGGTGACAAACTCCCAATCCCCAAGAACAGCCACGGATGACGAGGAACCATCGGCGGTAATCGGATGGGAAATCGTTGATCCTGTCCGGGAATGCCCGAGCTGGTAATAAGACCCGATGCTTTCCGTGGTGAATTGGCTGTGAAGTTTCCATTTCCCGTTGGCAAGGTCAGTTGCAAAGCTGGCCGTTGAAGTGTGGTCAACCGTGGCGACGTAGATGCTCCCACCATTCTGGCGATATTGGCCCTTTGTGTAAGCTGTGGTTGACGCCCATGCGGGAGCCGTGGCGGTTAGCGTGATCCCGTTTCCGGTGGTTGCGCTCGCGGCAATTTTAATGTCCGTGATATTCTCATCCAGCAGAGCGGGCCAGTCGGGAACGATTTCGAGAAACGTCCAGTCATTATCAGCCAGTCGGGAAAGTTTTTGCGGGGCGTGGGACGGATGAACAAAAAACATCACGTCGTTGATTTGGATGAACTGAATCTCTCTCAGTTCGCTTTCCATGTATGGCGTGGAAACCTCCAGGGGATTCCCTGGGCTGGCAGGATCTTCAACAAGAGCCCCATCCATCCAAAAACGGATATAGGTTTCGCCAGCCTCCAGAATAAAGCTGGTCGTCGTGGAAAAGTTGAACCCAATCAAGATGCAAATCTTGTCGGCCTCCTTTGCCGCCCCGAGATATTCTGTCCCCGGCCGGCGGTAAGCCCCGCCATATGGCATGATGATAAAATTCTCCAGCGTTTTGCAGCCGCTGGCGTATTTTTCAATATCGCTACGCGCGGCAAGATACGGGGAAAGTTCTCCCGCGTTGAAGCTTGGAATCAGTTGGGAGAATGGCATTACCAATACGGGAACCAAGCGGCTCCCCGGCCTCCGAAGCGTGAACTCACAAGGTCGCTCGATACATAGGGCAGCGCCGGATGATTTCGGCCAACATAAGCGTTGAGCCTGCGCGCCTCCGGGCCGGTCAGTCTCACGTATTCCTCAAGCAGCCCGGCGGCAATTTGATCGCTTCCGGTCAGCGGCTTTGCGATGCGGGCGGCCAGCTTGACCGAAAGCGCCTCGGAAAACAGCGGGGTGAACAAATTTCCGTCCGTGACGCGCTGGATGTATTTAATAATGGCCTCGGCCTCGTTTGTGAGAAGAACGGTTCCTTGAACCTCGAAATAGCCCTGAGACTGGTCGAACCATTGCCGGTTGAGCGAGAGAACCCGTAGGCAATCCGATGGAAGCTGGAATTTGTTCTCCCACTCCAGAAGCGGCGTCCCGGTCAGTTGGGAAAGCTGGGCGGTCGTGGTCGCGAAGCGCCATGGGTTCGACTGTAAGACCTCATCTCGGGTTTGGGCGTAAAACGCATTGCAGTAGCGGGCATTGTTGGAGTCTTCCTCAATGTTGAGGATTTGATCCTCACTTATCCGCGCCAGCGCGAGGTTGCATATGGTGACATCGGACGCCATGAAATCAAAAGCTTCTGCTGCGCCCAAGGTTCCCCCTGGGCGCAGAGTGAAGCCGCTGGATTACGGCATCCGGTAGAAGCCGCGAACGACGATCTTTTTCCCGGCGGTAGGAGCGCCGGAATGGGTCATTGTTGCGAGAACCGTCCGATTGGCCTCCGTGTCCACCGCGAAGGGAGTGACCGCAATCGCGTTGGTGGGAGTGACTGCCGTTTCGGTCTGCGCTGCCGTCAGCGGAATGGAGGTTCCGCTGTATCGCCCCGCGCTACCGGCATCGCCGATTTGCGTGAAGACAACAGAGGTTCCGCCAACCGCATCCGTGGAGATGCGCATTGTTCCGGGATACAGGATTGCGCCGATGGGAAGCTTGAACAGTGGCACGACGTCCGCTGTGACCTCCGCCCCGGTGCAGGTGTATGTTCCGAAGAACTGAACGGTTTCACCGGAAGTAAGCTGCCCGTTGGGGCGCGCCGCAGGATTGCCCTGCGATGCCGCCTGCTTCTGGTATGTGTCGGTTCCGAGTAGTGTGGCCATGATGATGTTTTCCTTTCGTTTTTTAAGGCGTAAGCGCCGTGATTGCCGTCTCGACCGTCGAGGTATCGTCTCCCGCTTTAATCAGGCCAAGGTAGCCAAATACTCCTTGGATCTGTGCAGACGAGGGGTTGATAACGACGCTCACCGGGATTCCCTCGGGTTTCGTTGCTCCTTTTTTGATTGTGGGAGTCGAAACCAGTAGCCCCGGATCGCACCGCTCGAATTTGACGAGGTAAGCAGCCATGATTAAGGCAGGGTTGTGTCAACGGCGATTTGCACCACCTTGACTTCCTCCATGCGGACAGCGCCAACCAATCCGGAGTGTCGGAGTTGCAGCGCGTGGCTCTTGTCGGCGCGAATGTCCATGTAGGAGCGCGGGCCGGTTGTGGCGAGCTTCATGCCGCTTTTCACCCAGCCGGGCAAATAACGAACACCGCTCACCGCGGGAAGCACGTTGACGGACGACACGCGGCGGAATTTGAAACCCATGTAGGTATCAACCTTGCCCTCGACCAACGCCTTAATGGTGTTGTAATCAGAGTTTGTGATTTCCGTGGTGCGCAGAAGGTCATTCAGCTCCTTGGCGGTGATTGCCAAAACGCGGGCCTCCTCGTCGTCGCTGTCGCCGTCGTCCAGGATGAACTTGGCGCGCCGGAGCTTGCCAATGGTCAACCCGCTGTTGGCCGCGGAACCTGTTTCCACGTAGTCAATCAAGACCTTCTGGCCGGATGGCAGAGGCGTGTTGGTCGTGGTTTCGATGCCAAGGGCCGTGACGGACGGAACAACCGCGTCACCGAGAGCGGCAACGCAGAGGATGGTATCCTTGAGGCGGTTCCAGCCGTAAACATGAGCCTGCATAACATCGCTCTTAGGGAGCGAGATTTGACCCAGAAAGGCTTCGTCCCATTCGTCGAACAGGTCGGCCTTGTCATAGGCACCTTGCGTCAAGCGGCGCTTGCCAAGCGGGGTGTCAGTGATGACGGTTTCGCGGGCTCGGGAAAGGATGCTCTGGAAATCGGCTTTGCCAATCTGATTGAAATCCTTGCTCTTGCCGGTGAACGGAGCCGAAACAGAATAGGGCTCCAACATGCTCTGTTTCTGCTGAGACAGAGCTTCAAAGTTTGTGCTGTATTCCAGCGGGTAGTGCGCCGGGATGTAGCTATTT
>Ga0302236_1001404_pt1 | contig 17183 bp, 13 predicted proteins | sample AAG_UR_Gly_MG_FD_193509 | JGI IMG/M metagenome (GOLD analysis project Ga0302236, IMG submission 193509) | Enriched activated sludge microbial communities from anaerobic digester in WTTP, New Holstein, Wisconsin, United States - AAG_UR_Gly | ecosystem: Engineered > Bioreactor > Anaerobic >...
CATCGTGTCGCCGCCTGACCATCGGATGGACTCCTCCGTCCACCCGCCCTGCGGCGCCCCCGACGTTACCGGCTCACTGGTGATTTTTAATTGGCAGCACTGGGGAATAATAATTGGCAGTCTACAATCCGGCGTGAGTTGAAGAGGAAGGGGCAGTTGAAGCTGGGCCAGGTGTTGCGGCTGCGGGTGAGGTATTTCAGCGACGGAGTGGTGCTGGGGTCGCGGAACTACGTGAACGAGGTATTCCGGGAGTTCCGGGATCGGTTTGGGGCGAGGCGGCGTGACGGGGCGCGACCGATGCGGGGTTTGGAAGCGTTGGGGGAGTTGGCGACGATGCGCGATTTGAAGGTGAAAGTCGTGGGATAGAGAAAGTGACAGGTTCTTAATTTGACAGTGGTTTGTCGAGATCATCGCACGCCTACTACGCACCAAACCACGGTCTTTTCATTTGGAGCTGTGCTTGACGAGTATCTGGAAAGGGATTCGGGGATTGTTCTGGCCGCGCTCCTGCAGGGCCGGCCAAGAAGGCTCGGGGTGAAGGTCCGCCTTGAGCGCGATCAGGCAGATGCGCAGGGCCGAGAGGTTGCAGTTGAGATTGTAGTTTTTGGAGGTTGGTGGTCGCGTAGAGCCGGAGGGCGACGGCGTGCTCGCCTTCACGTTTGTAGTCGTCTTTGCTTTGCTGCTGGTCGTCTTGGGTCTTTTGTTTGGCAAATCCCATGGCGACGGGGGCGCCGCTCTGGTGGTCACTCAGGCACAGGCTCAGGGCGCGATCGCGAATCCATTTGCCGTCGAGGGCCAGGGCGCGGGGAAGGGTGCCGAGGTTGGCCTGGAGCCAACGATTGAGGCAGTCGGCCAGTTGATGAGGATCGATCCGGATGAGCAGGTTGCGCAGGGCGGAGTAGCTGGGGACTTTGCGGAAAGAGGTGCCTTTCTTGCGCGGAAAGCCAAGCCAAGCGCGTTGGGCCTGGGTGAGGAACTGGGCGTATCGCTGAATGGCGGCGAGGTTGTCAGGGCCGGCAAACAGGGCCATGGCGATGAACACCAGCAGTGACCAACACGGATAGGTGCGGTTGGTACGATGCGGGTCGGGGAAGTACGGCTTTCCGCTCGTTCAATCTGTGTTCCGACCCGAATCTGTGTGGAGTTCCCCCCGATTCGGTGCACGGCACGGGTCGAGCGAGCCAGAGAATTCCCACACCGATTCAGGGCGGAACACAGATTCCCGAAGAGGACAAGTTCTTCCTCAGGAACTGGCCCAAGGATTGAATCTGGCCCTTGTTCAAGGGCAAATCGCGTTCGGGGGTATCGCAGTTGAGGGCTTTGCGGTAGGCGGGTGGCAGGTCCATCGCGGTGAGGATGCGTCGGGTATTGCGATTGAGCGTCTTCAACCAGAGCTTTTTGGGACGGTCGTGCTTGCGGTAGAAGTCGATGCGGTGGCGGGCGAAGCCTTTGGTCTGGCCGCAGGCAATCCAGTTGGAAACCTTGTAGCAAGTCCCATGGTATTGTTCGATGTCCGAGAAGGTCTCGGCCAGCAGCGGCTTGTAGCCGTGGGCCTGCTGCCAGTGCTCGGGCAAGGCCTTGATGGCCAAAGCCAGCGACCTGGAGGCCAAGTTGGGCATGCGTGTTTTGCCCAGGACCAGGAAGCGGCGGTTGAGCACCACCAGGCCCAAGCGTTGGGCTTTTTGCTGGGGGGTCCAGCCGATCCATTCTTCTCGGTCAGCGAGCTTCCAGGTCGCCGGCCCCCAATCGAGCAGAGCCACCCATTGACCTGCGTATTCGACGGCCTGAAGCAACTGGCGTCCCTGAGGCACGTCGCCCAGATAGTGTTCGCGGTCGAGCAGTTCGCCCGCCCGTTGGTATTCTTCCGGTTCCAGAGCCCGAACCTTTAGATTCTTGAGAAAGGAAACGGGCGGATCGGCACTGAACAGTTCGTGGTTTGTCGAGATCATCGCACGCCTACTACGCACCAAACCACGCCAATTGACAAGCGTTATTTCTAACCTCAACAACAGCAACCCTTCAGGAATTTAAATGAAATAACCGTGGAACGCTGGCGAGGCGGGCGGAATCGGGGGTTGACCGGGGGTCTGTGGTGGACATACTTGGTTGCATTTAGAATTTAGAAACTATTGTGATGACCGAGCGCACACGGCGAATCGCCATCATCGATCCCTGCGAGCCCGTCAAGGAGTCGCCGCACCGCCAATTCTGCAGCCTCAAGACCTGAACCTCAACCGCCCTCCGCCCATGCGTTCCGTCTCATCCCTGCCCAATTCCGCCCGGGCCCTCGAGGCCCGGCGCGGGCGCGCATTCACGCTCATCGAATTGCTGGTGGTGATTGCGATCATCGCGATTCTCGCCTCGATGCTGCTTCCTGCACTGTCCAAGGCGAAGTCCAAAGCAATCCAGATCAAGTGCACCAGCAACATGCGCCAGCTCGGGATAGCGATCCTCATGTACGCGAACGACTACCGCGATCAGTTCCCGGACTGTGCCGGCGCCTATTGGCCCTGGGACCTGCCGGTTCCCGCGGCCAATGCGTTTGTTCGCAACGGCGGCAACCGGAAAATCCTCTACTGCCCGGGCTTTTCGCAACAGGACAACGACGAACTCTGGAGCTTCTCGACCGGCGTCACCAACGAACTGGCTGACGACGGCGTCGGTGGTTACCGGGTCATCGGGTACGCCGTTGCCTTCAAAGGGTCGGGGCGGCTTCTTGCCACCAACATCACCGAGTCGCTGAATCCAGCGCCCTGGAGAATGAGCGATGGATCGCTCTACAACCCCGGGGCCAGCGAGCGAGTCATCGCCGCTGACGGCACCCTCTCGAGCGGCAGCAATCAGGCGGATCGATCGAGAAACAACTACACCAGCGTCGACGGCGGCTGGACCAAGCACCATCGGGCGGCACACCTCAACGGGCGGATACCGGCGGGCGGCAACATCCTCTGTCTCGACGGTCATGCCGAGTGGCGGAAGTTCCCGAGAATGGTCATTCGCACCTACGACACGCCCAGTTTCTGGTGGTAGTTTCCTCCACGCCAGTCCGCCGGATGTCAACGGCTCCGAGGCCCCGGTGTGCAAGAAGCCCGGTCCTCTGAGATTCGCATCCGGGCGCACGGACAACTCATGGCTGGCTGAGGAGGCCTGGATTGTCTTCATACCCAAATCGTCCGACCTCTGTCTCCCCGCCCGGGCGACCTTGGCCGCTGGCAAGGTCTCCGTTATTCAGGTGCGCGGCCTTTCGGACAGTGCGTCCGGGCGCCGGGTGGTCGCCGTGCCGAGCCAAGCCGCGAACCCGTTCGCCGCGCACAACGCCGGGCCATCGACTGCTCTGCGGCTCGAGGTCGAGTTCCACCCGGCGTCCTGAACTGAGAAATGCTGGCTAACCCATCTTTCGCAACCCGTCGGTGCACAGGGCGATCAGACCTCGCATGATAACTGCAATGCGGGTTAGAAAAGCAAAACCGCGCCTTGATTGGGAAATGGAAAGTCTCCGATCAGGGCGCACTGCGCGCGCCTGGTCGCACCAAGTGTCCATGCGGCTCGACGTCGGGCTCGACATTCTCCATGTTCCGACCCATAGTGCGGCCATGAAAACACCCAGCGTTGTGCCTCGATTCGTTCTCGCCGCCCTCGTATTGACGGTCGTCTGCTGGTGGGCGCCGGGGACAACGTTTGCTCAGCCTGCCTCCGGCACGGGGGGCGGAGCGCCTGGAGCCGGCTGGCGCGGTTTTGACCCTTCTCAAATCCAGAACTTCCTGCTGCAGAGCTATCGCGATCGACTTGAGATCAATGACGACGCCGAATGGGACGTGATCCGGGAACGCATCCAGAAAGTCATCGAGGCCCGTCGGGATACCGCCTTCAGCGGGATGGGGATGTTGGCCGGAATGTTCCGGCGCGGCGGTCGTGGCGAGGGAGCCGAAGGTCAGGCGGGCCCCGGCGCGAACCGGGGTCTTGCCGGCCTGCTCCCCGCGCCCAGTGCGGAAGAGGAAGCGCTGCAGAAGGCGGTCGATGCCAAGGCTTCGAGTGCGGAACTCAAGGTCGCGCTGGCCAAGTACCAGGAAGCACGACGTCGGCAACAAAGCCAACTCGAGAAGGCACAGGCCGACCTGCGAGCGGTCTTGTCGGTCCGCCAGGAAGCCATCGCATCGTTGTCGGGTCTGCTCTGATCATTGCGGGACTCGAATCTGGAAAAAGCATCGGGTCCGGTCGATCAGCGACGGATGCTCGAGGTCGACGGTGAAGAGGCCGTTTGTTTGAGACCAGGCGGCGGGGTCGCACAGGCTCCAAGTCTCTAGATCTTCCGAGAACCAGAGCTCGGACGTTCTATCGATTCCGATCGCGGAGGCATGCAATCGAGTGTCGGCGACACGCGCCTCGATGAACACGGGAGGCTCGGGCAGGCCGGGCGTGCCGAGCAGCGCACTGCTGGGGCGCCAGTTGTCAGGGGTGCTCCAGAGCGGTTCCGCGGCGGCGAGGTCCACCGCCACGAGGGAGCGCCCCGTGTTGAAGGTCTCAGGATACCAGAACCTCGAGTAGGCGAATGTCAGAATCGTGTGTCCGTCCGGATCCACCAGTTCGAGCGTCTCGCCTCCGCGCGCCAGATTACCGCCGGTCCAGGCGACAAGGTGGATCGAGTTGGTCGGGTGCCGCGTGGCAAAAGCGTCCGGGTTGGCGGCCAGCACCAGGCGCGCGCCGGGTTCGAGCACGCAGGGCGCAAACGTGTGGGAGATCCCGTCGTCAAATCGCACGCCTTCGAGGTCGAGCGGCGTCGCGCCGGCATTGCAAAGTTCGATCCAGGCAAAGTCGTCGCTGACGTAGGGACTCTCGTCGTCCGGCGCCGGAGGCGCGTACATGAGTTCGGAGACGCGCAGGGCTGTGTAGTTGACCGGAGGGCGCTCGACTCTGAGGACATTCTCCGAAAGGGCGCTCCACTCAGTCCCATCGAGGGCGCGCGCCCTGATGGTCATGTCTTTGCTCACCGCGATCTCCGCGAAGACGTGCGCCTGCTGGCCCGGGATCGTCAGGGCAAAGTCGAAATAAAGGTCGGAACTGCCCGCGTTGCATTGGTGAACCTCGGCGGCTACGACGTTGGCGCCTGGCCGCAGCAGGTGGGCGAAATTGACCGAGCGGCTGAAGTAGGTGTTCTGGTCGGGCGGGCCGACCACGGCGCTCGAGTACGTGGCGTAAGTCACGGGGCCCGGGGGCATCGCCTCACGTAGAATCTCGACGCCGTTCAGATAGACAATCGCTCCGTCGTCGCGCAGGATGTCGATCAGCAGATTCGGGGCGTCATTGGTCGAGTCGAGGATGAACGAGTGGCGGAAGTAGGTGGTTGTGACCTGGGGCGCGGACACCCCGTTGACGTAACGGCGCGTGCGCGTGGCCACCGTGTTGGCGGGTGAGGTGCCGGGAACGCCGAGAATGGCCGGCCCCCGCGCCCAATCGGCATCTGGGAAATCCGGGTCGCGCCAGTCGAGTTGCGCCGCGGGCGCCGGTTCCGTGCCGAGGTCGAAATAGCGCCATTCGGCTCCGCGCCGAACGACCTGCCGAGGTCCGGTGGGACCGGTACTGGATTTGACCTCGATGGCGGACGGGTTGATGCTGCCGTCCTCGAGGCGCGGATCCGAGCCATCGATTGTGTAGTAGAAGGTGGTGTTGCACAAGAGGCGCACGACCTCGCCCGCGGGCACCTCGCTGTTCATGACCGAGTAGCCGGGCGCGTCGATCGACGGGAACCATCCGCGGTTGCGGAATTGGGCGATTACGATGTCGCGGCGCTGTGCCAGGTAGGTGTTGAGAACCTCGTTGCAGGCCGGAAGCCAGGTGGCATCCCGGGTCTTGCCCCGTCCCCAGCGCGCCGACTCGGCGATGATGGCCAGATCGATCTCATCCATGCGGTTGCGAAAGCGCTGCTGAGCGTTTTTCGGCGTCAGGGCGCCGTCGCCATAGAGGTGCTTCTGGACCAGATCGGCGAAGCGGTCTCGATACCGGGGGTGCTGGCAAAGCCGCTGGTGCAGGGTGGCGGGATTGAAATTGCCTCGAGTCGTGAAACTGGCGCCCGCGGTCGTCGTGTCGGCCGTGACCCCATAGCTGCCGTGCGCCCCGAGGGAGTGTTCGGCGTCGTGGCGAAGCCATTTGAAGCCATCGGGATGGAGCCGGTTGAACAGGCCATACAGGTTGTTGGGGAAATTGCCCCAGATCGAGACGGGCGAGTCGGGATCGCCGGTATAGAGCGCCGTCAGCATGTAGACGATCAGGTTGTCCTCATCGAGATAGACCGGGTACGAGGGATTGGGCGTGCCGTCCGGGTTAAGACCTTTGACGCGTTGATAGTTGGAGGCGTAGGCGCCGGTGAAACCCTGATTGATGGCGATGTTGTGCAAGGCGTAAAAAGCATCGAAGGTGCCGTCGCTTGCCGTAGTCGTGTAGCCTGGCTGGCTGGTCTTGATGCAGTCCCAGTCCTCTGCGTCGCCGCCGAGGTAAGTCTCCGCATAGTCCGCGTCGCCTCGTTCCTGGGTCTGATACAGGCCCCAGTACTGCCCGTTGATGTAGAGATGATAATAGCGGCTCCGCGTGTAGGGCATCCCCATGTCCCGCTGCGAGTCGCGTGAAAAGGTCTCTCGCACAAACGTCTCCCTGTTGCTGTTCTCGTACGCCCACGAGTAGTTCTGCGACGTCCGCAAATCCACTTTGTCGAACTCGGACGCCCCCTCGTCGTCAAAGAGCGGAAACCGCAGCTTGCCCTGACCGTAGGCCGATCGGAAGAAGAGCCGGAACGAGTGCTTCGGATTGCCCGAACTGCGGCTGTACGCTCCCCGAATCCGCAGCCCGCCGTCGATTTGAAACTCCGATTCGCCCCCGCGCACGGGATCGATCAGTTCGATCGACACCGGCCGCTCCCACGCGATGCCGTCGTTGCCCGGGTTCACGTAGATGCCGCGTTGAGAGCTGAACAGATTGTCGAGGTCGGTCACCAGCGAGATCGAGGCAATGGCGTTGGTCATTCCGTTTCGCAGGCGGGCGGAATCTCTCGTCACGATCTCACGACGCAGGCCATACTCCATGACGTGGTTGTTGACCTGCCGGCTGGCCGGCCAACCCGGCGGCGGCGTCGAGCCCTGCTCGAGAATGTCCTCGAGGAAAAGCCACGTCACTGTGGTCACGTTCTGCCGCACGCTGTCCGAATCCACAACCGCCGCGCGAAGCGTCGTTGTCTTGGATACACTGATCGGGCCGGCATAGAGCAGGGAATTCGTGTCCGGCACGCTGCCATCGAGCGAATAGCGAATCTCGGCTGTGGTGTTCGAGCAGACGAGCGACACGGTGAAGGGGCTCGTCTTGTAGCCGCGCGGCTCGCTGGCCGTCACGACCGGTGTGGGCGGCGCGTAGGCCCTGCCGTTGGCAGCGCCCGGCGTTGGCTCCTTGAAGTAAGCCGCGATACTCTCCGCGCTGCGGCTCGCAATCCGCGGCGCAATCAGGAAGTTCGGATCGTCGACCGAGTCGTTCAGCCCGCTGATCGCGAGGATGTTGGTGCCCGCCGACACACTCGACACGGGCACGTCATACGTCACCCATTGAACCGCCTCTTCGAGCGGTCGAGCTGACGCCGCCGTACTGTTCCAGACCAGGTTGTCGGGCGCATTCAGCGCGCCAATCGTCACCCCGTTGAGCGAGGCCACGAAACCGTCCGCGCTCCGCACCGACAGCGTGAATCTGTCGTCGAGACCGGGCGATTCGTCCATCGTGAAGAGCCACTCGGCGTCGACGCGGGCGTTCACGCCCCGCATCGCCGGGCCGATGTCCGTCTGCACGAACGATCCAATGGCCCCCGCGTGCAGGATCCCCCCGGCGGGATCGCCGGTCAGGTGAAAGAGCCCAGGCACGAGGCTCGCCTGGAAATCCTGGGCAACCGAGAACTCGACGCTCGCCCCGCCGTGGTTCTCGTAGTAAATGAGGCGCAAATCGTAAACGCCGGCCACGGGAAAATTGAACGTGGCGAGCGTCGTGTCAAAACTGCGCCCCGTGAGGTACTCGGATACAAAGTCGACGCCGTGTCCGCTGATTCGCAGGCGGAAGCCGTCGTCGCTTCCCACGGCAAATGTCCACAGGCCCGGAGCCGGCACGTGGATCGCCCCTTCCGCCACAAGCACGAAACAGTCCTTGTCCTGCCCGGCGAAGGAGTGGTTCGGGAAAAGGACGTTCTCCGTGAAGAAGCCGGAGGCCGAGTTCGCGTGGAAGTCGATGGTGTCGTACTGGCCGACGATGGGATATGCTGCGTCGGTCTTCCATGATCTGCTGTCGGCGACCATCGCCTCGGCGGCATCGACGTTCTGAATGTCGTTTCGCATTTCGTAGTAGCGCACGGTGAATGCCCCCTTCGTCTCGCTGAAACCCAGGGCGCCCACCGCGTCTGTCCAGGGCGCGGTTCCCCCGGCGTTGGGAATCCGATAGCGCGCCGGGGTGCTGGGGCCGATCCACTCCCTCTCGCGCGGGGTGCCGCGCCCATACGAGACATCGCGGAGTTGCGGCGGAAAGGCCGGTGCGAATTCGTGCGCGACGGTGACGCCATCAGGTCGAATCAACCCCAGATACTCGCCATTTGCCGACAGGCTGAAGTTGGCGTGCAGTTCGTTGTTGGTGATCGAATGCGCGGAACTGTCGGCAAACACAACGAGATAACCGTTCGCCGGGATGATCGTGCCGTCCGGGATGCGCCACTTGGTCGGGGCATCAGCCCGATCCGTGAGATGCCAGCCGCTCAGATCGACAGGCTGGGAACTGTCGTTGGCCAGCTCGATCCAGTCCGCCGCCACACCCGCCTGGGTGCGCAGGCCATTTTCGTTGTCCGCGACAAACTCGTTGATCCAAACATCCGCGCGCCCACTTCCTGCAATGCCCAGCGCCAGCCATAGAACAGCGGCGCTCGCAACCGTCAGCCGACTTCCCTCGCCCCAACGACCCTTTGCGTCCGATTCCCGAAATCTCGATATCATGGCCCCACACATTACACGACGCCTCCTGTCGTCGCCATTCGATTTCCGCCCCATGCCAGGTGGCACGCCGCCCAGCGGCCCGAAGCAATCTCGCGTAGGGCAGGGACCTCGCGTCCGCACCGGGGCTCAGCGATCGGGCAGCGGGGATGAAAGCCGCAACCGGAAGGGGGAGTGATCGGGGACGGAACCTCGCCGGTGAGCACAATGCGGCGTCGATTCGCGACCGGATCGAGTCGTGGAACGGCAGAAATCAGGGCCTGCGTGTAAGGGTGTGCCGGTGTGCGGCAGATCATCTTGGTGTCGCCGGCTTCGACCACGCGGCCGAGATACATGACGAGGATTCGCCGGCTGAGGTGTTCGATCAGCGCGAGATCGTGGGCGATGAACAGGTACGCCAGCCCGTGCTCCCGCTGCAAGTCGTGCAGCAGATTCACGATCTGCGCCTGAACCGACACGTCCAGCGCGCTGACCGGCTCGTCACACACGATCAACTGAGGCTCGGCAGCGAGGGCGCGGGCGATGCCAATCCGCTGACGCTGCCCTCCGCTGAACTCGCGTGGGTAGCGCCGTGCGTCGGCGGGAGCCAGCCCCACATGATCGAGAAGGAAGCCTACCCGCGCCCGCAGGGCCTCACGGGTCCGGGCCAGCCCGTGAATGTCCAAGGCTTCGCCGATGATCTGCTCGACGGTCAGACACGGATTCAACGAACCATAAGGATCCTGAAAGATCATCTGCAATCGCCGACGGACCGGACGCAGTTGCCCGGGTCTCAAGGAGGCCAGATCGATCCCTCCAAACTCGATGGCGCCTGCCGTCGGCTCGATCAGACGCACAACAGCGCGGCCGAGCGTTGTCTTGCCGCACCCGCTCTCCCCGACCAAACCGACGGTCTCGCCCGCCGCAAGCTCAAAACTCACATCGTCTACCGCGTGAACGAAGAGCGCGCGGGCCCGCCACCAGCTGCGGAGAACCGGAAAGCGGACGCTGAGACTGCGGACCGAAAGCAGGCTCATGGCGCGTGGTCCCAGAACGGACACCGGACCCGCTGGTGCGGCGCCACGCTCGCCAACGCGGGCGCCTCTCGAGAACAACCAGGCCGCGCAACCGGACAACGCGGATGAAACCGGCACCCCGCCGGCCAGTCGCCCAGACGAGGAACGCTCCCGGGAATGGCCTCGAGGCGCGGAACGTCCCGGCCCAACTCGGGCACCGACTTCATCAGCGCGCGAGTGTAAGGATGCCGCGGATGGCTCAGCAACTCCCTGGCCGGCGCCTCCTCGATAATTTGACCGGCATAGAGCACAACGACGCGATCGGCGATCTCCCCGACCAGGCCCAGGTTGTGCGTGATGAGCAGGATGCTCATGTTCAATTGCCGACGCAGTGCGCGCAGCAGTTCGAGAATCTGCGCCTGGACCGTCACATCGAGCGCGGTGGTCGGTTCGTCCGCCACCAGAAGCCGCGGATGCGATGCCAACGCCATCGCCAGCATCAATCGTTGCTGCATCCCTCCCGAGAGCTGATGCGGATAGTCGCGGATGCGCAATTCGGGCGCAGGGATGCCGACCCAGCGGAGAAGGCTGATGACTTCGTCGGTGTGAGCCGCCTCGGGACGATGCAGAGCGAGTGTTTCAAGGACTTGCGCCCCGGCGCGCAGGACCGGGTTCAGCGCAACGGCCGGATCCTGAAACACGTAGCTGACGACGCGCCCCCGAATAGTCCGCAGTTCCCTGGCCGACATCCGCAGCGCATCCCGTCGGTTCACAAGGATTCTGCCACCGGCATAGCGGGCGGGCGGACAAGGCAGGAGCCTGGCAATGGCGAGGGCCGTGACAGTCTTGCCGGAGCCGCTTTCGCCGACCAGACAGACCGTCTCGCCGGACCCGATGTCGAGCGAGACGCCGTCCAAGACCGGCACGGGCTGGGCGCCGGTCTCGAACTCGATGCGCAGATTCTCGATCTCGAGCACGCGTGGATTCTCTCTCTCTCGCTGCGTGCTCGGCGCTCCGCCCGCCAGGCCGGTCGCCGGCCAGGGCGCGTCTGTCTGAATCGGACGTTCTGCGTTGCAACCGCGCGTCACAACCCCCGAGGCGAGCAGGTGCAGCCCGGAGTGTCAAGAACGCCAAACAGAAAGCAAGCGGTTCTCATTTTGGCTACGACCCGCCTGAAGGCGGCACACCGAACACCGCGCCGAAGCGTCGGACGTAGTTGGGTGTCCCGGCTTCAGCCGGTTCTTGCCGGAGGCCCAGGCCAAAATGAGAACTGCCGAGAGAAAGCCCACCTGGCCCCGCGGATCGGATGCGGGAAGAGACACCCGAGCCTTCGGCATTGTCAAACGCCGCGCTCTCCCGGTACAAATGCCCCGTGAACTTGTATCGCCGCCGATTCTCCTTTTTGAAGATGGACAATCGAGCGGAGACCGAAGCCGACCGCACACACGCGATTGGCGCAGCCAAACCATCAGATCCCTCGATCCATGCCTAAATCACCGATCCAACGCCGCACGTTTCTCGCCCGAGTCTCCCTTGGAACCGCCACGCTGGCTGCCGCGCCGCTGAGCCGCGTCGGGATCGCCGCGCCATCTTCCGCCAAGGGCGCTGCCGCCTCCGGCCTGGCCGAGCCGGCCTTCCGGCCGCTGCCGCTGGGATCGATCGAGCCCGCGGGTTGGCTGCGGCGTCAACTCCAATTGCAGGCGAATGGCTTGAGCGGGCACCTGGATGAGTTCTGGCCCGACGTCGCGCAAAGCCAGTGGTTCGGTGGGAAAGCTGAGGGCTGGGAGAGGGCGCCTTATTGGCTCGACGGCCTCATTCCGTTGGCCTGGACTCTCGGTGATGAAGGGCTTCAGGCCAAGGCAAGGCGCCGCGTCAAGCAAATCCTCGATGGGCAGCGTCCGGATGGCTGGTACGCCCCCTATCCGGTCGATGCGTCCGCCAAGGCGTACGATCTGTGGGCCATCCTGCTCGTTAACAAAGTGCTCGTCCAATACCACGAGGCGACCGGCGACGACGCCGTCTTGCGCGCCGTGGTCAGCAATCTGAAGGCGGTTCATGGCGTTCTTGACCGCTCACCGCTGTTTAACTGGGGCCGGTTCCGGTGGTTCGAAGGCTTGATCGCGGCCTATTACGTCTATGAGCAGACCGGTGAGACGTGGCTTCTTGACCTGGCCCGGAAGCTCCGGGCGCAAGGGTTCGACTACAAGTCGTTCTTCGAGGGCGAGGACGTGCTCTCGCCGACGCCCCGGCGCGGGCTTTGGACGTGGGAGAAGCACGTGGTCAATACGGGCATGGCGCTCAAGGCGCACACTCTCGCATGGCGGCTGTCGCGCGACGAGGACGACCGCGGGCATACGCAGCGAATGTTGCGCATCCTGGATCGGTGCCACGGCCAGGTCAACGGCATGTTCAGCGGCGACGAATGCCTGGCCGGACGCAGCCCCACGCAGGGGACCGAACTGTGCGCGGTGGTCGAAGCGTTGTATTCCCTCGAACTTGCCCTGGCGCTGACAGGCGACCCGGCGTTGGGTGACCGGTTGGAACGTATTGCATTCAACGCCCTCCCGGCCACGTTCACGCCGGACATGTGGGCTCACCAGTACGTGCAACAGGCCAACCAGGTCCAGTGCATGATCAACCCCGAGCACATGTGGTCCACCAATGGTCCGGAGTCCAACATCTACGGACTCGAACCAAACTACGGCTGTTGCCTGGCGAACATGCATCAGGGCTGGCCCAAGTTTGCGGCCCATCTCTGGATGCGCATGCCGGACGGCGGCTTGGCTGCAGTGGCGTATGCCCCGAGCACGGCGCGATTCACTGTGCGAGGTCAGCCCGTTCGGGTGACGCTCGAAGGCGACTATCCCTTCCGCGAAACAGTGCGGCTCGTCGTTTCCACCGAACAGCCCGCCCGCTTCCCTCTGGCCCTGCGCGTGCCCGCCTGGGCCGAAAACCCCACGGTGCGCGTGGGCGCCGGCCCTGCCAAACGCCTCAAGGCCGGCTCCTTCCATCGCCTGAATCAGGAGTGGAAAGGATCAGTGGCGATCGAGCTCCGGTTCCCGATGCCCGTCAGAGCGACCCGAAGATACAACCAGGCCGTCGCCCTCGAACGCGGCCCCCTCGTCTACGCATTGAAACTGGGTGAAACCTGGACCCGCGTCAACGCGGACAAGCCCCATCGCGATCTCCCGCACGGCGACTTCGAGGTCCGTCCTTCGACACCGTGGAATTACGGTCTCGTGGTGGACGAAGGCCGTCCGGAGACCAGTGTCGCCTTCGAGGAACGGCCCGTTGGGGACAAGCCGTTCTCTCCCGAGGGGGCCGGGGTGATCGCAAAAGTCAAAGGCCGGCGGCTCCCCGGCTGGCAGCTCGAACGCGGATGGGCCCAGGAAGTTCGCCCTGAACTCCAATCCTCGAAGGAACCGATCGAAGAACTCACTCTTGTTCCTTACGGTTGCACGAATATCCGGGTGACCGAGTTTCCCAGGCTCCAGGTTCCAGGAACCATGTGAACCATGTGAACGAGGCGTTCCGGGAGTTTGGGGTCGGATTTGGGCCGCGGCGGCGGGATATGGCGCGTCCGCCGCGGGGATTGGGTGCGTTGGGTGAGTTGGCGAAGATGCGGAATTTGCAGGTCAGTGTCGGGTGGTGACATCGCCCTTGGGGCCTGGGATCGATCATGGCATCTGGGATGGAGGCAGGGCAGGCAGGGCCTCATCGCCGACAGACATCGCCTTCACGCCCGTCGTCGGGGGACGAGTCGCCCCCCTCCAGCCTTTCCGCCTTCATGAATTGGCGGTGGGATGCAGGCTTTTGCCCGGCTTTTGCCTTGACCCTCGATGCGCTGGGTCTGATCCTCCGTGCGCGATTTCAATATGAACGCAACGTTCCCTGCATTGACTGTCGTGTGCTTCGGTCTCGTGCTATCGGCAGCCTCGTTGGCGGCAGAGGCGTCCTGGCCCAAGGAAGTCCCCGCTTCCTCGCCGAGGAAGAGCAAGAAGATCGAGCCGGCAAGCAAAGTGTATCCCAGCGTGGGCGCCATCGAGCGGCACGACGTGTCGATCGACACCCTGATTTCACCGGACGCCAAGGTCGAGCGGCTGGCGGGCGGATTCGAATGGGCGGAGGGGCCCGTCTGGAATCGAAAGACCAGGACCCTGTTGTTCTCCGATGTGCCGCGCAATGTGATTTTCGAGTGGAAAGAGTCAGTCGGCACGCGGGATTACCTTTACCGGAGCGGTTACACAGGCGCCCGCAACGAAGGCAAGGAACCCGGCTCGAACGGATTGACCTTCGATGCCGATGGGCGGTTGGTCATCTGCATGCACGGGGATCGCGTGGTGGCGCGACTCGAACGCGACGGCAAACTGACGATCCTGGCCGATTATTACCTCAACCGGCGATTCAACAGCCCGAATGACCTGGTCTACAACTCGAAGGGAAATCTTTACTTCACCGATCCGCCTTACGGGCTGGCCAAGCTGAATGACGATCCGAATAAGGACCTCATGTTCAACGGGGTTTTCCTCCGCCGACGCACGGGGGAGGTGGTCCTCCTGACCCGAGAGTTGACCTTCCCCAACGGCGTTGCGCTCTCACCGGACGAGAAGACGCTCTACGTGGCCGTCTCGGATCCCGCCCGCCCTGTCATCATGTCCTATCCGCTCAAGGACGACGGCACACTTGAAGCCGGCACGGTCTTTTTCGACGCGAGTTCGCTCACCGGGCGTGCGGGGTTGCCTGACGGGCTCAAGGTGGATATTGCCGGCAACCTCTTTGCGACAGGCCCGGGCGGTGTGTTGGTGCTGGCGCCTGACGCCAGGCACCTGGGAACCATCGTCACGGGCGAACCCGTTGCGAACTGCGCCTGGGGCGATGACGGCTCGACATTGTACCTCACCTCGGGCACGTCCCTCTGCCGGGTCAAGACGCTCACCAAGGGGCGTATGCCCTAGCCCTGATGTTTCTTGGAATCCTTGACCGGTGAAACATGTTGCAGACAGGTCAAGTTTCTGTGCTGCGTTAAATGGGTCAGGGATTCTACTGAGCGAGGCGCGGGAGAGAAGGGCGGGGGAACACGGGGACTCCTCATGGGAAGACTGGATTTGGTCTGACTGATTGGTGCTCGCTGGGTCTGCGGGCTGGCCCGAGCGAGTGTTGACCTGCTCAGGATGCTCAGCTCAGCGTTTCGCCCAGAATCTTGCGCGCCTGGTCGGCCCGGTATACGCGGAGCCGGTCCCGGAGTTCGGGTCTGTGCCCGGCCAGAACGGCAATCGCCAGTAACGCGGCGTTGACCGCTCCGGCCTTCCCGATCGCCAGCGTCCCGACCGGAATGCCCGCGGGCATCTGCACGGTCGACAGCAACGAATCGAGTCCATTGAGCGAGGGTGTCTGCATCGGGACGCCAAGAACGGGCAGGACAGTATGGGCCGCAACCACTCCGGCGAGATGGGCCGCGCCGCCCGCGGCGGCAATCATGACCTCGATGCCTCGGGCCTCGGCGCTGGTCACGTACTCAGCCGTCTGTTGGGGTGTGCGGTGTGCGGACAAGACCCGGCACTCATGTGGGACATCGAATTGGCTCAGAGTGTCATGCGCGTGCCGCATGACATCCCAGTCGGACTTGCTGCCCATGAGCACGCCCACCAGCGGAACGACGCCTGCCTTCATCGGGAGTGGTGATGATGATTGTCGCGAAAGCGCCCGCGCAGCGTGTCCCGGTCCAGTCCGGTGAAAATGAAAACCCACGTGTAAAACCCGAACGCCAGGATCACGAAGCAAACCCAGAAAAACGGTCCGTAATATCGCTGAAAATGGAGCGACAGAAGCCGTTCGAAGCAAAGCACGCTCAACGGAGCCACAAGAATCCCGATCGCCACGCGTCCTATCTTCGATCCCAGGTAGAAAACTATCGCGCCCGCCAGGAAGCAGACCCCCACCAGCGCCGAGTAAGGCAGGAGATTGGTCTGGCGAAACCAATCGCTCAGGGTGAGCGTGATGCAGGCCACGCCGAACAGGCCCCAAAACACCGCCAAAATGCGGCGGTTGACTTTTCCTATTCTAGCGCTGGCTTCGCTCATGCCTTCGGTTCGCGCATGTCCTTAACACACCTTCGAACCGTCCGGCAACGATAAAGCGCCCCAACACGAATAAAACGCCCAACCAGAAAACACCTTTCGGGCCGACAGGATTCTCATGCCTCCTCCTGGAAGCGCGGTTGTGCCTTGGCCGCCACATCTGGCCGAGCAAGGCCCTGTGCGGGATTCTGGCCTGGCACTATGAAGTCGGTGAGTCGAAGCCGTTCTTCGAGAGTCCGCCGTTCGGCCAGCCATCGTGCCAACTCGATCAGTTCGCGCCCCACGCGGTTGATCTCCTCGCCGACCTGCACGGCCAAAACCATCTCCGGATCGTTGAACGGCGGAGTCCGGGCAAAGGCCTCCGACAGCAGCAACCCCTGGTCGTAGAAGCGCCCTAGAACCAGCGTCGCCTGCAGCCTGAGTCTGTGGGTGAACACACGCGGCAGCCAGCGCTGGACCTCCGGCTGCGAAGCCTTCTCGTTGGCCAGGTGCCCGAGGAAGAAACAGAACTCCTGCACCTCGTCCTGCATGGGCGGGAAATCGTCCAGTGCATCCGGCGGCAGGGCGTTGAAGTCCCCAACCGCCTGCCGCAGACGTTCGATGAAGGTCTTGAAGAGCGGCCCGCTGAGGTTGGCCAACGCGAGAATGGCGAGGAAACGCTCCGTAAACACCCGCTTTTCCTCGAAGACAGCCTGCACGAGCGATTGCCCTTCCTCGCGCACCGCCAGCGCGATGCGCTCGAACACCGCCGCTTGCGCGTCCCCCGCCTGGCGCCGACGGGCGGCGATGGCCGTCAGGGCCTGCGGGATGCCGGTCCCGGCGCGCAGCAGTTCGGCCAGGCTCAAGGCCAGTTTCGCCGATGCGATGGCCCGGCCGCGCGCTTCAGACAACCGTTCGTGCGCGACGTGCCCCTCTTCTTGCGCGCCTGTGCACATCCACGCAGGAGTCTGCAAACACGGGCGGCGGATGCAACACCTCTGTGCTCGCCCAAATCATCGCCTAAGCGGGGTGCGTCGAAAATTCCGAGAACTGCCCGCCCGGGCGGGTCCGCGCCATGGGAACCAACCTCCAAATACCACGCCTTAACCCTCCGAAATCGACCCAAACCCCTC
>Ga0302236_1001429_pt1 | contig 16994 bp, 15 predicted proteins | sample AAG_UR_Gly_MG_FD_193509 | JGI IMG/M metagenome (GOLD analysis project Ga0302236, IMG submission 193509) | Enriched activated sludge microbial communities from anaerobic digester in WTTP, New Holstein, Wisconsin, United States - AAG_UR_Gly | ecosystem: Engineered > Bioreactor > Anaerobic >...
CTTAAATTCTTAGGAAATTCTTCAGAAGATTTTGTATTCAATAACGCATTCATAAAATTATTATTCTTCGTTAAGGCCAGCATAGAATCTACACTATTAACTTCTGCTATCTTCATAATCTCTTTAGCAAGGTTGGAATTTACTGAAAACATAAACAGAAGAGTATACGGTGTTTCTAAAAACAATCGACAAAAATCATCAACGGAGTTAACCTTTGTTCTTTGAATCATTGATTCCATTATGTTTCCAGGAACAGCAGATATAAAAGATGGAAAATCTAGTGTTCTTTTATCACCATTTTTCAAGAATCCTGTAATATGAAATCTAAAACTTTCTTCATGTTTGCAAAAGTTCCTACAAAAATTCTCATCTTTTTTTATTTCTTCCATCTTGTTATAAAAGTAGTTAGAAATATGTGAAAGATCTTTAAATGAGTTAACTTTAGCATAGTAAATAAGTAGCTTAAGATATTCTGCTGGGACTCTTACTATAAAATCTGCAATCTCTTCGTTGTTGGGATTTGTGACCAAAGTTTGTTGCATAATCTCAAATGTTTCTTCAGCGTTACATGGTTGCCCATTCTCTTTTTTGAACTCAAAATTTAACAGGATATTATTCCAATTATTTGCCGTCCTATCATCATTATCGCTCATAGGTAAGAGATAATTTCCTCCTTTAATTACGTATCTAACCTCCTGTTCAAGAAAATAATCTTCGACTTCATCAGATAAAACCTGTCTTTCTTTCCCTTTAAGAATGGGTATAAATTGCTTGATAAATAAATCCTCTACATCTTGTCCTAGTGTCGTTTCTTGTTCACTCATTCTTGCCTTTTCTTATTAGTAATTTTATAAAACATATTTAAGGCAGATATAAGAATTATAGCATAATATAGGCATTTTTAGAAGACTTGTGCTTGGAAGATAAACAGACACTCGCTAGAGTAGATTTTAATGAGGAAACAATCGATTACAATTATTTACGAATGTACGAGTTTACGAACGGAGAGATTAGCCCTCTGTATAAGGCTTTACAAGGCATTTCTGAGAAGAGCGTCCTGTGTGGTCGGGGAGACAGGACTTGAACCTGCGACCTCTGCGTCCCAAACGCAGCGTTCTAGCCATCTGAACTACTCCCCGAGCTGAAGTTATTCTATCATATAAAAGAAAAAAAGGGGAGATTATACTCCCCTTTCTCTAATCAAATCTAGAACTAACTAGAAAAGTCCCATTACCTTTAATGCCAAGTCCGAGATTAGAGGAATATCAAATCTCTCTCCCTTTGCAGACTTAACCATACCAACAATTATTAAAACTAAACAAATAGAAGCAATTAACCAACCAATTATTGGAATCCAAGCCATGAACTGAAGAACTCCTAATAATGTAGCTTGAGCACCATTATATCTTACAAATTCATCTTTCTTTTCTACTAGAAGTAGAATAAAACCAACTAAAGGAATCCAAGCAACAATACTCATTGCTTTGTTAGCCTCGTTGTATTTTATCTCATCTAGTGTGTACACTTTCTTAGCATTTGTTTCTTTTGCTTCTGCCATGATAAATAAAATTATTAAATAAGTTAATACTTAAGTATACGCGAAAAAGAGTGCGACTTGCAACTATAGTTTAAATTGTTGTTACAAAAGGAATTTCTACATATTTAAGTTGTGATACTATAAGTACTTGCAAGAATTTGCGATAGGGGTATACTAGGTATATATCTAATTTAATAGCTTACTCATATGGATGGTATACTCACTCAAAAACAAGAAGAGGTTCTTAGAATTATTAAAGATTGTTATTTAGAGAAAGGTTATGCTCCATCTTTAAATGAGTTGAAAGAAAAGTTGGGTATATCTACGAAAAGAGGTGTTGTAGCACATTTGATTGCTTTAGAGAAAAAAGGTTTTATCTTTAGAACTGGCCAGCCAAGAGGTATACATATGGTAGAGAATGATGATCAGATAGTATACGACTATTTAGTTGGTGTTCCTATCCTAGGTTATGCAAATGCAGGTATACCTATGGTTGTTGCAGAAGAAGAGAATCTAGGAGTACTTAAGATTGATAGGAATATGCTTGGGAAAAAGAAGAACCTATTTAGCCTTATCATTAAAGGAGATTCTATGGACTTGGCAAAAATAGATGGAGAGACATTAGGTGATAGTAAATATATTGTTGTACAGAAAGATGCCGAATTTGAAGATGGAGATATTGTAGTTGCTATTATAGATAACTGTGCAACTGTAAAGAGGTTTAAGAGAGCTAAAAATATGATTATTCTTTATCCAGATTCAAGCAATCCACTTAACCAACCGATATATATAGATAGAAACACAGAAGGATTAATAAATGGGAAAGTTATAAAGGTTTTAGAAAACCCTATCTAATATAGCTATTTTTAACATATCTCTTTGCACCTTTAAGCATCTTTTCTAATTCTTGTTCTGTAAAGGAATTGGAATTATCAAAAGATGGATCTATTGTTTTACCTGGTCTAAAGTTTTGAATGTAATATTTCTTAGAACCTTTAATTAATTTTGCAATATCTTGTATATCTTTAATTTTGTGTATTCCTTTAACAACAGTAGTTCTAAATTCGTAATCTGTTCCTGAATTTCTGATAATTTTAATAGATTCAGTGATTTTCTCTAATGCATTTTTATCATTAGTTTGTTTGTTATAATCACTAGGGGAATACTTAACATCCATGGCAATGTAATCAAGAAGTTTCTTCTTTATCAGATTTTTTAACATATCAGGGAAAAAACCATTTGTATCTAACTTTACTAAATATCCTAACTTCTTTATCTTACGAATAAGTTTCTCAATATCATTGTATATTAATGGTTCTCCACCTGTAATAACAACAGCATCCAGCTTACCCCTTCTATTTTCTAGGTATTCAAAAAGATAATCCTCTTTTACCTCTATATCCTCATTAAAATCATATATGACCAATTCTGGATTATGACAGAATGAGCATCTCAAATTACAACCATATGTAAAAACAATGGCAGAAAGCTTACCAGGATAATCAAGTAATGAGACTTTTTCTAATCCCCCTATCTTTATCATAGGTTAGATAGTCTTCATCTTGAACATCTTTCTATCTGACCACTCGGCTTGTTTTCCAATATTCCATTGACTAATAGGTCTAATATACCCAACGACTCTTGAGTATACTTCGCATCTTTGTCTTGTAACCTTTTTCATGGCAGTAAAATATATTAATTTAAATAATTAGACTTCATTAAACTCCATTCCTTCTTTATACCCCACCTCATAATCACACTTTGGGCAATAGAAATGTTCGCCTGCAATATATCCATGCTTAGGACAAACACTAAATGTCGGAGTAATTGAGAAGTAGGGGAGTTTATAATTTTCAGCAATCTTTCGTACTAGATTTTTGACAGCTTCTGTAGAGGTTAACTGTTCCCCAATATATACATGCTGTACTGTACCACCTGTATAAAGGCACTGGAACTCATCCTGCTGATCTAATGCTTCAAATATATCATCTGTAAATCCTACGGCAATCTGAGAGCTATTTGTGTAGTATGGAGCAATATCTTGTCCCTTATGTTTCCCTATATCTGCTGCTGAGATAATATCATCCCCAAACCTCTTTTTATCAGCTTTTGCAAACTTGTAAGTAGCTCCTTCACCTGGTGTAGCTTCTAGATTAAATAACTCATTTGTTTTCTGTTGATATGTCATTAACCTTTCTCTCATATGATTCATAATCTCTAAACCAAATTTCCTTCCTTCCTTAGATGTAATATCTTTCTTCTCATCTTTAAAGAAGTTAATCAATGATTCATTTAATCCTAAAATACCGATTGTATTAAAATGATTCTTGTAATACTCACCAAATCGTTTCTTAATATCTGCTAGATAGAATTTAGAATATGGATATAGTCCTTTCTCCATATATTTTTCCAAGAATTTCCTTTTAATCTGCAAACTCTTCTTAGCTAGATCCATCTGTTTATTAAGTCTTTTGAAGTAGTCTCTCTTGTTTTTAGCTTCATACCCAATTCTTGGAAGATTAATTGTTACAACACCAATGCTACCTGTTAGTGGATTAGCACCGAAAAGTCCACCACCTCTTTTTCTCAACTCTCTGTTATCTAATCTTAATCTACAACACATACTTCTAGCATCATCAGGTTTCATATCAGAATTAATGAAGTTAGAAAAATATGGTATTCCGTACTTTGCTGTCATCTTCCAGATTGGTTCATAGTCAGGGTTATCCCAATCAAAATCTTTAGTTAAGTTGTAAGTGGGAATAGGGTAGGAGAAGAGTCGCCCTTGCGCATCTCCTTCCATCATAATTTCACAAAATGCTTTATTTATCATAACCATCTCCTTTTGAAAATCTTTGTATTTTTCTTTTTGAATCTTACCTCCAATAATGACACCTTGTTGGGCAAGTTGACCACTAGGTATCAAATCCATAGTTATATTTGTAAATGGAGTATTACCAGTAACGAACACCTTGCCATTTCTCCTTGCAATAATGGTTTCGTTCTTTGTATGTGGACACCAGATGATACCTTCATAATCTACTTTCTTGACATTCTTAATATATGTCTCTTGATGTTTAATAATCCTGACAACAAAGATATCCTTAGTTCCAATTGTAGGTTTTCTTACTAATACAGTAGAACCATATCCACAATTAGTAGCAATTATCTGTAATTGATTAACAACCTCAATATCTGTTGTAACTATCTTATCTTCCTTCCAATCATCACCTTTCATATATGTTTCTAAGAAAAGATGCGATTGTTCTTCATTTAGTTCTAGTATAGAGCTTGGAATATGTTTTACACTATTATCAGAACCAAACCATTTATGTATAACTTTAGAACTCTCTGCATTTAATCTTAATCCTACAACTGGATTTCCTAAACCCACTGTTACATTTTCAGAATATGTGAATTTAAAATGATCCAATAACTTCTTAATCTCATTATATTTCTGTCTATTCTTTATCTTTGATTGATAAATAGTAACTCTCTTACAACTTCTTGTTTTAACACCTCTCTCAATACTACCTTCTGAGATAATCCATGCCATGAGGGCAATTTGCTCATCACTCATAGATGATGCTTTATTACTATTCTTCCCAGAAAGTGGAATAATAAACGGAGATTTCAATGCCATAACTTCTTCAATGGGCTGTAGGATATATTTATCACCGTTAAAAAGTTTTCTAACGACCCTGTGATTAGGAGATATTAACTGATCTTGTATCCTGTTTTTAAGGTTAAACATATGCCCTTTATATTTTTTCTTAAAAACAGATGTTACCGTTTGATTTTCAATCTCTCCAGTTTCCAAGTTAAATGTCTTTATCACAACTCCTTTTTCAATATCCTCATATGATTTCCAACCATCAGGTGTTAAAATCTCTGTATCCTCTGACACACACTGACATCCAACCCTCGTAGGTACATTCATATTGTAAAGAAATTCCTGCATCTTCTGTTTAACCTCTTTGTATGAAAGTTTGTCATATCTTACAAATGGAGCAAGGAATGTATCAAAACTAGAAAATGCTTGTGCTCCAGCAGCCTCATGCTGAAGAGTGTAAAAATAGTTAACACACTGTCCCAATGCTGCACTAAAATGCTTGGCAGGTGAGGATGAAATCTTACCAGGTACTCCAGTAAAACCCTTTAACAAAAGATCTTCTAGACTCCACCCACAACAATATGTAGCTAACATTCCTAAATCATGAATATGATAATCTTTGTTAATATTTCCAACGGAAATCTCTTTGGGATATATACTATGTAACCAGTAATTAGATTGAACTGTAGTAGAAATATAGTTATTTAATCCTTGCCATGAATATGCCATATTACTATTTTCATTAACTTGCCAATCCAGTTTATCAATGTAATCTTTTACAAGAGTATTTGCATCTATCAATGATTTAATATTTTTTACTTGATGTTTAAGATCTATAAACAGATCGTATGCTATGGAAGTCTTTGTATGTCCCATATCTATAAGTGTTTGCGAAACAATTTCAGCAATTTCCTTCGCTTTTACTACATCTCTCTTTGCATATTTCTCTTTTAATCTTTTTATAACTTCATTTGCAATTTCTTCTGCTCTACGCTTATCTTTTCCTCCAACACTTTTTGCAGCTTTGTATATTCCTCTTACAATCTGATCTTTCCTAAATGAAACAATTCTTCCATCTCTTTTTTTAACTTTAAACATAGGAGATTTCTTTCTGGGGGTAGATTTTTGAGCAGTCATCTTTCTTCTTTTTTAATTTAATTTTCTAAATTCTTAATTTCTTTTTTAATATCTTCTAAAGTTTCAAATTCTTTGTATACAGAAGCAAATCGTATGTATGCTAAAGTGTCTCTCTCTTTTAACCACTCAAGGGTTTTTAAACCTATTTCTTTTGTAGTAACAGGATCTTCACTATTTAATATATATCTCTCTACCTCTTCTGCAAAATCTTCAATATCTCTATCTGACACTGTTTTATCATTTAGAGCCTTCTTAATACCCTTAATAATCTTCTGTATGTCAAATTTTTCTAAAGAACCATCTTTTTTTAATACACTTACATCCAAACTTTCCATTCGTTCATATGTAGTAAACCTTTTCCCACACCTTAGACACTGTCTTCTTCGTCTTGTAGAACTATCTTCATTGTTATCTCTCTTGTCTACAACTTTTGTAATATTACACTCACAAAACGGACATTTCATAACCTCAAAGTACAATATATTGTGCTGTGGTTAAAACCATACCCCAATAGGTTGTGGTGGTCAACATCTTATAGTTAACAAAATTCCACTAAAATTTAAGTTATATCCCCACAATCCAAGAGAAACTTTTAGAGTAGGAAAACACTACAAGCCTTATTACAAAAATTTTGACAATTTAGAGTAGGGTAGGTAAGATATCCAATTAAGTTGTAAATTTTACAATATGATTGTACCTTTAGAAGATTTCCCTAAATTAAGGGAGGAGAAGTTAAAAGGAAAGAAGATTGTTTGTACCTCAGGTTTTTTTGATCCCATTCATCCAGGTCATGTCTCCTGTTTATACGAGTCAAAGAAATTCGGGGATGTTCTAGTTGTAATTGTAGATGGAGATCAGAGAGCTGTTACAAAAAAAGGTAAATCATTTATGCCAGAATTAGATAGAGCTAGGGTTGTTGATTATATTAAAGGTGTAGACTATGTTGTGATATATAACAGCACTACTAGAAATGATTGTGTTGAGGCTGTAGAGATAATTAAGCCAGATGTGTTTACAAAGGGAGGTGATAGGACATCGAGGGAGAATATTCCGGAGTATGACACTATAGAGAGGAATGGTGGGAGAATTGAGTTTAATGTAGGAGATCCTAAAATGTGGTCTAGTTCTAACTACCTACAAGAATGGGTTGATTTTGTAAACTCACAACAGGCCTAACCTAGGTCTGACCTTCGTTCATAAGTTTTTGAAGGTCCAAAATCTTTACTTCTGATATAGCTTTTTTGAGGTGTCTGTTCCTGTGTCTGTACTTGTAACATGTATATTCTACCAAAGCCGAGGGTTAGGAGACCTTTTGTGGAATGCATAATCCTTAAGATTAAAATTTTCTTAACGTGGGGCAGACCTAGGTCAGACCTCTAAGATTGTTTAAGGTACATATATATGGAGTTTGCAGCTACAGCACCTTCACTTGCAGCTGTCACAACCTGTTTTAGATAGTTTGAGTTTGTAGTACAATCTCCTGCTGCCCATATACCTTCTATACTTGTTTTCTGTTCTCCATTAACGATGACATAGCTATGATCATCTATTTTAATACCCATTTTTAATGGTAATACAATGTTAGGCTCAGAACCAATCTCTACAAAAATACCATCTAATTTAAGGCTCTCAGAACCATTGTAAGGCTTAGAAAGCTTTACACCCTCTAGTTTGCCATTTCCGTAGAGTTCTGTTAGAACAGTTTCGTAAATGATTTCAACATTCTCTTTCTCTTTAGCTTGAGAAGCCCATGTAGGCTCTCCTCTTAATTCAGTACCTCTGTAGATGATATATACCTTCTCAGCAATATCGGAGAGCATCACAGCTGCCATAGTAGCAGCACTACTACCTCCAATTACTCCAACTATTTTATTTCTGTAAAACATAGCGTCACATGTAGCACAGTATGATACTCCTTTACCTAAATATTTATCCTCACCAGGTATTGCCAATTTATTTCTATCTGTTCCTGTAGCTAGTATTACTGTTTTAGCTTTATATACCTTTTCATTATCAGAAGTTAATTTGAATATATCACCATCCTTTTGAATATCAACAATACTTTCATTAACTATCTCCCCACCTTCTTTTTTAGCATGGTTGTACATCTTCATACCTAATTCCATACCAGTAATTTCTTCATATCCGGGATAGTTACATATTTTATGTCCTTCTGTAACAGTACCACCTGGTGTTTTACCAAATACAATATTTTTTAATTTGTATCTACTTGAATATATACTTGCACTTAATCCTGCAGCTCCAGTACCAATTATTGCTACATCATAGATATTTTCTTGATTATTCATATATACATTAAGATACAACTTAGACAGATGTATTTTAGCATAGATGTTGTTTATATGGGAAAAGATTTGGAGAGGAACCGTACACACATATGAAATGTTGAGCATTAAAGCTCTAGTGTACGGTCCTTCCAAAAAGGTCTAATTTTTAAAGTATCTGGATCCCGTGAGGGTCCAGACTTCAATTTCTTCCCCGTTAAGGGAAGCTTTTTCCTGGGACAGATCCCAAGAAACAACCTGCTCTCTCATTCCAGAGCAATTTTGCTCCGAAATGTAAATCGTACCCTTTTCTGCAAAAGAGTACGGATGGGCTGTCGGTTCTTCCCAATGACAAACTTCTTTGTCATCGAGAAAGAGGGACAAATGGAACATTTGTGTTCCATATATATTTCGTAGATGAATATAATCCCCCGAGGGGAACGAATCTGCAACAGGTGTTGAAATAACAATATCAATCACAGGAGAAAGATCCTCTGTGATTCTAGGCAAAAACTGCCTTTCCCATGCTTTGTTTTTCTGGTACTGCTCCTCTAAAGAGCCTAGGAAGGAAGCAGCAACAATAATACCAATAACCAAGCATAAGACAACAAACAAGATTCCTTCTCCAACCTTTTCCTTTTTCATTTTTTCTCCTTCTCCCTAAAAGGGATAAATTTTTAATTTTCTAGTATTTAATAACAGCAAACAAGCATCTAAACAAATAAATGCCTATGTGCTGTTATTAAACTTAGGAGAACGATTAGACCTTTTTTAATGAGCAGTTTAGGATCTTTTACAATCCTATAGTATTATACCATAAAATAAGTGAAAAAGGCAACCTAGGGTTTCTCTACTCCCCAATCAAAAGTATTAGTAAGTATAGTAGGGGAATCCTTTCTAACAATAACCATATATTCAAACATAACAGAATTACCACCATTAACAGTCCTAGCACTCCAACCATCACTATCTACAACAACATCATCAATATCATCTACAACCTGACACTCAATACAGATGACCATACCGTCCTCTAGAAGGGAACCTGTACCTTTCTCTCCAAAAGCAGGGATCTCTGGATCTTCATGAAGACTCTTTCCTACACCATGTCCAACATATACACTTAATGTATTAAAACCATTCCTTAAAGCCTCTCTCTCCATCTCACAGCCTAAATCTCCTGTCCTGTTACCTACTACAGCCTTAGGTATAGCATTCTCAACTGCTTTTCTACCAGCCTGAAGTAATTTCATTTTCTTCTCATCTGCCTTACCTACACACCATGTCCAACAGTGATCTGTATACATCCCTTTATATACAATTCCAAAATCAATAGATACTAAGTCTCCTTTCTTTAAGGGAATATCCTTAGGAATACCATGTACAGCCACATCATTAACAGATATACATGTGTTATGGTAATAATCTTTAACTCTCTTAAAACTAGGATGTACCATATACTCTCTACATAGCTCTCCAGCATATTCATCAATCTCAAGAGGTGTAACACCCTCCTTAATCATATTCCCAAGCTTAGAGAGTATCTCTACTGATATCTTAGCTGCTTCTGTAATTAAATTTTCTTCTCTATTGTTTTGTATTATCACACTTGCATTATACAAAAAGAATAAGAAAACCCCAAACAAAATAGTAAAGAATTGGGAATCATTTGTAATATTATAAAAGAGAGAGGCCGACCTAGTCGACCTCTGCATCTATTAAAATAATACTATCTTTTTATTTAAAATGCAACTTAAGTGTATCTATGTTAATAATATAATGATTTATGCTAGGAAAGGACTTCATAAGATTGTACTTAAATAGTAAGCAGGGCGTCTACCTCCGCCTTGTGTATATTATTTCAATACAGCAGAGGGTGCTACCCTGCTTCCTATCTATAATTATATCAAAAAACAGATAGAAACACTAATCTCCAATAATATATAACTCACTAACAGCTCTAGTAACTCCTGTATATAACCATCTCCTCCACATATCATCATCCATTTTAGAAAATCTCTCTTCAAAAAGTATAACCTTCTCAGCTTGACTACCTTGTGCCTTATGTACTGTTAAAGCATAACCAAAATCAAAAAGATTAATATCTCTACTAACATTCCTTAATGTCTCTCTCTGTCTAAACTGTTCAATTGATATAGGGAGGTGGAAGACTTCATCCTCACCATCAAAAAGAATATCTGCTTGATAATATTCCAACATATCAGCTACAGATACCTTCTCAATTGATTGTATTATACCAATCATACCGTTAAATATACCTAACTCTGCATTATTCCTTAAACATATAACTCGGTCTTCTATCTGAGGTTGAGGAGATTCAAACTCAAGCAGCTGTCTAATACCATCATTTATCTTGTTTCTAGTATGATTGTATCCAACTAAAACCATCATATTCTCGTTGTATGAAGATAGTTGGTCTGTAAGGAATTCCATAACATCCTCATCCTCTCTAGAGAACTTCTTTACATATCTACCATACTCCATCTTAGGAATCTCACCGTACTTTCTTGCCATCTCTGAAATTACAACAATTGGATTATCCTTCTCCTGTCTATATATCTCTTCTAACCTTAACATCGGTTTTAACATAAGATTAAACTTACCCTCAACAGGAGGTAGTTGACCATGATCTCCAACAGCTAATATCGGCTTCTCAAAAGAAAGTAAATCTTGCCAAATGTCACTAGATACCATAGATGCCTCATCTACAATAATTAAATCATATTCAAAATCATCTACAGATATCTTCTCCCATCCGATGATATTATCATCTTCATCTACAATTGCTTTGTATATTAACCTATGAATAGTTCCTACATAGTCTGAACGTTTTAATGAACCAGTTTCTTGAAGTTTCTTTCTTAATACCTGAGAAGCTTTACCTGTATATGAACAATATGCAATATTAATGTCTTTGTACTCCTTATGAAGTTTTTCATTAAGATAACCTAGTATAGTAGTCTTCCCTGTACCAGCATAACCACCTAGAGTAAGATATGGAATCTTTTTCTCTTTGTACCAATCTAAAATATCTTTAATAATATTCTTTTGTTTTGCGGAAAGTTCAAAATCCATACCTAGAGTATACATTAACTATTGTCTTCTAACCACAGTATTGGTATTCTGTTGGTATGGATGACAAATTTCTCTTTTTTGACACAGAGACAACAGATGTACAAAGTAAAGACATTATCCAACTAGCTTTTATAACTAGTGATGGAAAAGAATTTAATGAATACTTCAAACCGGAACAAGAAATCTCTTTTGGAGCAATGGCTGTTCATCATATTACACCAGAATTTCTTGAAGACAAACCAACATTTAAATCAAAAATGATGCAAGATAGCTCATCAATGACTCTATTCTCTGAAGTTCCTCTTAAAGACTATCTTAATGGTTTAGCAAAAGAGTATATCTGGGTTGCACATAATGCGGAATTTGACATGGATGTTTTAAAAAAGAAGGGAGTAGATATTCCTAAATATATATGTACACTTAAAATTGCAAGAAATATGCTAAGCGAAGATGATGGTAAAAGAGATTTAGAGAGTTATTCATTACAATATCTTAGATACTATTTAGGTCTTTACAAAAAGGAGAATGAAGAGGGAGCGATTATTGCTCATGATGCAATGGGAGATGTACATGTACTTAAAAATCTATTTGAATACCTAAAAAGTAATTCATCTCTTTCTACTGAAAATATGATGATTATTTCTAAAGAACCTCAATTTATACGAACTATTAATTTTGGTAAATATACAGGATATTCTTTAGAAGATTTGGTTAAAATTGATAGAGAATACCTTGAATGGTTATTAGAGAATGCGAGTGACAAAAAAGATTTAGTATATAATGTTGAGAGAGTGTTAAGTCTAGGATAATGTAAGCATTTGTTTATTGACAAAATTTAGCCTTTTAGTTAGGATTTTAATATGAAATTTACTGCTACAAAGAAGGCTATTGTTATTCTAACTGTTTCCTTTTTAATTTTAGCATTAGGAATTATATCTTTTATATACAGAGATTTTATTTCTAATGGTATTAGGTATGGTAAATGGTTTAGTGTCGATGAAAATAAGGATTTGCTTGAATTTTGTAATTCTAGTTACGAAGGAGGAAAAATAAATATTGAATGTAAAGCTTTATTGGAGGAGATGTATGTTTCAGATAGTCAAGAGAACAATATTTGTTATAAAGTTAAAATCGTATCTTCTAAAGATAGTTTATTACATGATTATGAAATATGTAATAATCCGAAGAATATCTTTTTTGAAAATCCATATAAAGAATTAAGCTACAACACTGTTTTACCAATACATCTGGCACTTATTTATCATCAAAGGGATGCTGATAGAAAATATTCTTTAGAAAAGATACAAATGGGTGTGCTATCAGACGAGGAATCTTATAAGAAACTATATGGGGATGAAATACTTATGAAGCAAGTCTTCTCTTTACGAAAGGTGCTTATGACAGATTTAGTGTACAATGCCTCTGTGGTAGGTTGTAATAACATGTTTCCTAATACAGCAATATGTGAGATATATTTATATGGTGCAAAGCTAGAAGCAATCGTCGATGCTGGAGAATCTACAATCTTGACATTTTCTTGGTTGACCCGTAATAGTACTAATAAACATATATTGAACTTACAAACAGATGGTTTTGCTTATACAGATATCAAGCTAAATGAGAATGATGAAAGGTATATCTCTGGTTCTAAAATTCAAGAGATATTAGTACAGGATAATGAATATGATATAGCTTTATCTTTTATATCTAACTATGAAAAAAACGATAAAAAGGAATTAGCAAGTATATGTACAATCAAAGACGATCATACTCTAAGAAGAAAATCATTTTGTAATCGTATCACCAAGAATTCTGATTTACAACATTATGATATACAAAATAGCAATAATTTTGTTGAACAATTGGAGAATAATAACGGTACATGGTTGTATGGAATGACCATATCTCATATTATTAGTTTGGGGAGAGAATAAATAATATTGAATACCTATAGGATTAACAAACTACTGAATTTAAGGTATAATGATACTATAAGTTAAATTAATATGTTAGTATTTGTATGGAAGCTAATAATATTGAAAATATCCAGAGTACAGAACCTTTAATGAATAATAAAGCTCCTAATGAAGAATTAGAGAATTTTGATTCTGAAGGGGTAGAAAAGGCACAGATTTTAGACAACATTGGTAGAATCTTAAAGGAATCTGCACGAAAAGGGTCTTTATTATTAACAATAGGAGGGGTGTTAGTTGCATGTACTGACAGGGAAATTTCTGCAGTAGAAATTAACAATCCTAATGTTATAACCCCAGAATTTGTTACACCTACTCCTGATTTAACTACTACAGAAGAAACAACAGCACCTATTGAACCATTAACCGCTGTACAGACTAATATCCCTACTATTACTCCAATAATGGAGGTAGTAGAACCAACTCCAACAGAAGATATAGAATCCGAGAAACAATTCGATTATTCCACACTAGATCTTATGACTTGGAATAATTATGAAGTAAGTGATGTAGAAAAGTTAGAAGATGGATATATAATTACTACAAAAAAGCCAACAATGGTATATGCAACACCATTAACTCAATATTCATTAGATTTGTATACAGAAGGGTCTGGAATAGGTGTAAAGGAGTTTTTAGTAAAAGAAGATTTTATGTTTCAATTAGCAGAAGTAAAAACTATACAAGATGATGATGGGAAGACAATTAGATTAGGTAGAATAAAAAATTCATTAGCAGATTTTGATTCGGAAGCAGTACTATCAATTATTTTATCAGCTACTGATGAATCTGGTACGGAAGTAAATTTCACAGAAAAAAATGAAGATCTTGGTGTTGAATCATGTGCGACTCTTGTTAGTTTGATGGGGATAGAAGACCCAGGTGATTTAAAATCCTTAATGTTATCTTTTAGAAATTTTCTTAGATATCAAGAAGAAAATGGACCTTTCAAATCAGGGGAATCCTACTCTTTCTCAGACATTTTACAAGTTTATCCTAATGATGAAACTTCGGAATTTTATCCTTTCGCTTGTAAGTATAATAATACAAGAGGGGTATCGTCAGCCAACAATTTTGCAACAGTTTTTGCACATGCCCTTGGTAGTCGTGTAGAAAAAACCTCTTCAAACATGCAGTATGGCTCGTTCCTAATGGGAGCAGATATAGACTATACTAAGTTTGATGAGTATCATATCATGTTATCAAAAACACAAGATAGTAACTCTGGTCCAGACTATGTGTTTAAGGTGAATGATGACACTGATGATATATATATAAGAATATCCTTAGAACATACAGGGAACTATATCCCAGATGAATACTCGTTTGTTCAAGAACAAGTATATATGTATTCTGTCTGTTCAACTAAACAACCGATTGTTAATGAATCAGAGAAATTTGACGAATTATATCAAGAATTTCTAGAATTTGATGAAAAATGGAGAAACGAAGGGTATAAATATCAAGAACCAGATAATTTTAAGATTTATAACTTAGGTACAGAAGACCATCAAAAAGTAATGAATCTTATTAATGCTATTTATCCTCCTGTCGTAGATTTGTTGAACAAATAATTTTATATATTAACTAAAAACATGCCCCTTGCCCAATTTCTCTTATATTCAAAGAAGAGATTAAAGAGTAAAAAAAGTGTAAAAAGAATCCTTATATACTTCTTTATTATTATATTGTCCTCTGTGTTTTTATTGTTCTATCTAAGACAATCATTTGCTGCATGTACAAATTACACGATAACCAGTGGCTTTTATTGTTGGTGTAATGGGAGATGTTATCAATATACAGCAACATGTGTTTATCAAGGGCATAATAATGCGCAGGGGCAGTGTGTGTATAGTCCAAGTCCTACTAGCAAATCAGTAGCAGGTACACGAAGTATCCCATATTCACCTTATTGTATATCCTCTCCTGGTACTTGGTATCCAAGTTGTGCACCTCAAGAAGACCCTTGTACTGGCTGTAATGATTGTACACTCCCTACTTGTGCTAAAGTAAATAATGGAGATACAAATTACACAACAGATGAGACAGGTGATGGTATTTTATGTAAAGGCAATTCAGCAACTTGTACTAAAAGAGATAGTTGTGGTAATGGCTGTGGTACAAAATCAGTAAATTGTTATCATATAGAGACAAATAATACCAATCCCTCAAACCTTAGTACAATAAGGATAGATATTGATGGTTTAACAGGTATAAATCTCTCTCAAGATGAATCGGCACGAACATTAATAAAACTACCCATATCTTCATCTTCTCCTACCAAAATTATAGCTGATCTTGTTTCTAAACCTACAGGTTCTGGAGAATTTGGATATAGATTCTTTGTAAATAAAGCAGATCAATTCAGTGATAGACTTGCTATAACCTCAGACCTAAGTGATTCTGTACTAAATGAAATGCCAGGCTTACCTGAGCCCTCTATTTTAACAGAAAACGCAACAGGCTTTGTAGGTGCTAATGTATATTCTAGAAACAGATGCGATAATGGTACAAGAGACTCAAGCATACTTAAGGGGTACTACCGAGTAAATACCTTACCAAAAGTCATATCATTAGATATAACAGGAGAGCCTACTGTTGCTTCTACTGGTTGTACAGCAGCAAGTAGATATACCGGTCAAGAAGCAAACAATCCATTAACTGTAACAGTAACAGGTTCTGATATAAATGGTACTAATACGATTAATGGTATGTTTTTATGGATAGTAAAAGATGGAACAAATATACCTAGTAACTATTTAAAGAAGAGGTATCCGGTAGGACCTGGTAGATCACAAAATACCCAGAATATGATAGGGATATTCTTTGCTCTGGGTAGTAATTCCACAAGTAAATGGGTTACTGTATATAAAGCTATGATTGATAGTAGTGGTAATTTAACTGGTTGGGGTAGAGATGCAAATGCAAGCGGTGTTTCTCAAACCTATATTAAAGATTCAGCAGGGAATACATTAATAGAGAGTATAGAAGTAGCATATCCTGAGATTAATGATAATAAAATAACCTTTAAAGCTAACTTAAAGTTTCCTAATAACAGTAAAGTACTAGGTAATTACAAATTCTACACATCACTGACAGATACCTTGTCATATTACAAAATAGGTACGAATACGTATACAGAGTTACAATCTCTTACTACAAACCCAAGTTGGACTTGGAATTTTGATTTTGTTAATCCCACGATTGGAAGTTTTACAAGTACAATTAATGACCAGAGACAGGCAACAGTAAGCTGGCAAAGTAATGATACTGAATCAGGAGTAAAAGATACAGTGGTAAATGTATATAATAGTATTCCAGATAGAGCTGTTAAGAGAATAGATCCTCTGCCA
>Ga0302236_1001443_pt1 | contig 16809 bp, 16 predicted proteins | sample AAG_UR_Gly_MG_FD_193509 | JGI IMG/M metagenome (GOLD analysis project Ga0302236, IMG submission 193509) | Enriched activated sludge microbial communities from anaerobic digester in WTTP, New Holstein, Wisconsin, United States - AAG_UR_Gly | ecosystem: Engineered > Bioreactor > Anaerobic >...
GGTTTAATCCCTTTACCGACTCCCTGAGCGAAAAACGACTTACTATTCTCAGCCTTAGTGGCAGAACAGTGTTTTCAAACGAGATTTCAGATGAGGAGACATCCAGGCAGATTGACATCTCAGGTGCAGTCCCTGGCATTTATATTATGCATATTACAGAAGGAAACAAAATCCTTACGGCCAAAAGGTTCATTATATATTAGGTTCTTACGATTTTCAGATTGTTAAATATTCCCTTTTTTTAATCTGATCTGTAGACTACTGCATGACTACATTAATTTCAACACTGGTTAGTTTTCTGCCGGCACGCATCATTGGTACATAATTTGCAGTATTTTTTAATCAACTCCCTTTTCAAAATACTTATTTAATAAATAATGCGTTTGGTAAGTAGCTTTAATCATTTAATCATTATGTCAGCTAACAAAAGATTATCGGGATTATTCCTTATAGCATATATTCTTACAGGCACACTGCTTATGAGCAGTTGTGTAAAAGACCCTACCCTTCCGGTTTTAACCACGAATGAAGTGATTGAAATCACTACCAATTCTGCCACTATAAGCGGCAATGTAGCAGAAGACGGAGGAGCAGAAATAACTGCACGTGGTATTTGCTGGGGCACCGTTACCATGCCCACACTTTCTGATAATTTTAAACCATCAGGCACCGGTCCCGGGAAATTTTCCTGTGTCTTAAGCGAACTGGAACCAAATACTACGTATTATGTCAGGGCTTTTGCTGAAAACAGAGTTGGTATAGCTTATGGCAACGAGGTGACATTCAAAACAGGAATTGCAGCGCCATCAGTGACTACAGGGCAGGTTACGGGCGTGACAAACAACAGTGCCATCTGCGCTGGTACAGTGACTTATAGCGGAGGTGCTCCTGTCTTAGAGAAGGGTATATGCTGGAGTCAGACACCTGATCCTGACCTGGATGATTCTCATGCTTCTGTCAGCGCCGGAACGGACACTTATACCTGCACACTAACTGGCCTTTCATCAGGCAGCAGGTATTATGCAAGGGCCTATGTGAAAAATGAAGTCGGAACAGGATATGGCGAACAGGTTGTCTTCAACACAAAGGTAACAGATATTGAAGGCAATATGTATGGTACTGTTTACATTGGAAATCAGGTCTGGATGACAGAAAACTTAAGAACGACAAGACTTAATGATGATACCCAGATTCCAAACATTATTGATAATGACGAATGGATAAGTGTTTCAACCTCGGCCTATTGCTGGTATAACAATGACAAAACCTTTAAACCAACCTATGGCGCTTTATATAACTGGTTTACTATTAATTCGGGTAAGTTATGCCCAGCCGGTTGGCATGTTCCATCAGATACAGAATTCAATTCACTTGAGATTGCATTAGGAATGCAGGCGGATCAATCACATGTATGGGGTTGGCGTGGTACTAATCACGGTTTTAAGATGAAAAACAATACGGGGTGGGGCGAGAATGGAAATGGTAATAACTCCAGTGGTTTTTCTGCCATACCAGGCGGCTATAGGTTTGGGGCGGATGGCACATTTGTCTTCCAAACCACAATTACATACTGGTGGGCATCAACAGAGAATGACGCAGACAGAGGATGGTACAGAAGGCTTGACAGTGCCAGTGATCAGGTATATAGAGCATCCACCTCTAAAAAGGGAGGTAAATATGTGAGATGTGTGAAGGATTAACCCCATGAAACTTTTGAGCACTGAGAACGTATAAAACAAATAAAGCATTACAAACTATAAGTAATTAAATACCAATAAAAAAGAATGATTGTCATGAAAAAAGGATTAACATTTTTTACTTTATTTAGTCTTCTGACTATAATAGGTTTGTTCACGGGATGTAAGAAATCTACCATCCCGGAATTAACTACTATGGCAATAAGTGAAGTTGGCCTCACATCAGCCGTTTCCGGCGGAACCATTATCACTGACGGAGGCGAAGAGATCACAGCAAAAGGTGTGTGCTGGAGTACCTCAACCAATCCAACTGTTGCTGACTCAAAGACAAGTGATGGTAAAGGTTCAGCCAATTTTACCAGCAATATTGTTGGATTATCAGAAGGGACAACCTACTATGTACGTGCTTACGCCACTAACGAAGTGGGGACTGCTTACGGGAATGAACTCTCCTTTACCACAAGTAAGGTAACAAGTGCCGTGCTGACAACCACCGAAGTATCAAATGTGACATCAACATCAGCTGTCGCGGGCGGAAACATTACCGATGATGGCGGTGGCAGTATAACTGCCAGAGGGGTCTGCTGGGGCACTTCTCCAAATCCCACAGTAAATAAAACCACTGACGGTACAGGCAAGGGAACTTTCACCAGTAACATCACCGGACTGACTGACGGAACTGTTTACTATTACCGTGCTTATGCAACCAACAGTTCTGGCACCTCCTATGGTCAGGAATTTAGCTTTATAACGCCAGTAACCGACATTGAGGGGAATGTCTACAATACTGTAAAAATTGGAGATCAGGTCTGGATGGCTGAAAACTTAAAAGTAACAAAGTTTAACGAAGAGACTGAAATACCTCTTGTTAGTGAAGGTGTTGATTGGATAGTGCTTAACGGGCCGGGGTACTGCTGGTATAAGAATGATCCTGATTATAATAAGCCATTATATGGTGCATTATATAACTGGTATACTGCAAGTTCTCCCAATATTTGTCCTACAGGATGGCATTTGCCTACTGATGCAGAGTACAATGCCTTGGAGATAACACTTGGGCTTCCTCAGACTGATGTTGACATCTGGGGCTGGAGAGGCACAGATCATGGATCAAAAATGAAGAGTACCACGGGTTGGAATTCAGGTGAAAACGGCACTAATACGAGTGGATTCACAGCCCTTCCGGGAGGGTATCGTTTTTACTCTGATGGAACCTACCAGGGTCAGAATACCTACGTGTACTTCTGGACTGCCACAGAGCACGATGCAGACAGGGGATGGTACCGTTTGCTTGAAGGCAGCAAGACAAATGTCTACAAAGCTTCAGGTGACAAAAGAGCCGGGAAAGCAATTCGTTGCATAAAAGACTAAAACATATAATGATATTTAAGAGAAGGCTGCCAGTCAAGGCAGCCTCTTTTTTTTGTGGTCATCCTGAGCTTATAATAGTTTAGTATATTTGGGAAAAAAGAAGATGAAACTGTGGCTTGCATTATCATTAGTTTTATTGATAACAGCCTGTAGATCAAATAACGACGAGATGACGAAGATAATATTCCTTCATCACAGTACGGGAGAAGCTATCTGGAAGGGAGGGACTAACAGGTACCTGTACAGACTAACTGGAAAGGGAGATGTCCAGAAGTACTTTGATGCCTATAACCGGAAGAACAAGACCAGTTATGAAATAAACGCACAGAACTTCCCCAAGAGTGCTCCTTATGGATGGAACAACTATCCTTACGATTATTATAATATCTGGGTTAAGAATGCCGGTTCCGCCCCCTTTATGGAGGAGCCTACGCTGGAGATACTTACTCCCGAATATGATGTAATAATCTTAAAGCACTGTTTCCCTGTCAGCCGCATCTTGCCTGATAGCGGATCACCTGACATAGATTCTGATATAAAGAGTCTGGAAAATTATAAACTACAGTATGGCGCACTAAAGGAAAAGATGCATCAATTCCCGGATAATAAGTTTATAGTATGGACTCCGGCTGCAAACACGAAGCTTAAGTCGAAGGAGGACGAGGCACTCAGGACACGCGAGTTCTATGACTGGGTGATCAATGAATGGGATGAAAAAGGCGATAATATATTCATCTGGGATTTTTATAATTACGAGACTGAAGGCGGTCTTTACCTGACTGACTCAAATGCACACAGTCCGGATAATTCACATCCTGGCCTTGAATTTTCCGCAAGGCTCGCTCCGCTTTTCGGTCAGTTTATCATTGATGTTATGGAATCAAAAGTCAAATAAGCGGGTCTGCCAATAATTAATTGCGATGACATTAAGGCAGATCATATCCAGAATTCAGATTAAGTTATTGGAGAAAGCCAGTAACAGTACTCGAATCAGATATCTGAGAAGTCAAGGTATGAAAATAGGCAGTGGCTGCCTGATAGGAACCATGAACTTTTCTACGGAACCCTATCTTATTGAAATCGGTGATCATGTAGCAATTGCTGATGATACTGAAATAGTAACACATGACGGAGGGGTTTGGTGTTTCCGGGACGAAATAAAAAATGCCGATCTTTTTGGGAGAGTAAAGATCGGCAACAATGTGTTTATCGGGAACAACTGCACAATTCTTCCCAACACTACAGTCGGAGATAATTGTATTATAGGTTCCGGCAGTGTTTTAAGGGGAAGGTTTCCCGAAAACTCGGTTATTGTCGGGAACCCTGCAAAGGTTATTACGGATATAAAGGTTCAGAAGTTTTTATATCTGCAAAACCCCGATCTGCTTCAAACAAAGGGGCTGAAGAGAAAGGAAAAAACAGCTTATATCAAGAAACACTTTGGGATAGAGTAATTTCCACTGATCGATAGGCACCGAAGCAAAAAAGCCAGGTTGCTGCGTCGTGAAATGCTATTTTGCCACATATCCACCATCAACGATCAGATTTGTACCGGTAATCCATTTTCCTGAATCGGATAGGAGAAAAACACAAGCATTAGCGATGTCATCACTAGTTCCAAGCCCGAGAGGATGCAATCCGCTTATCCTGTTTCGGGATTCCTGATCTTTACTATATACAGCTCGTTGGGACATTGGGGATTCCACAACACCCGGAGATATTGTGTTTACACGGATACACCTGGATGAGAGTTCTACAGCCAAAGATTTTGCAGAAGCTACAAGTGCCCCTTTTGTCATTGAGTAGAGAACTTTGCCACTGTCTCCAACAACACCCATTACTGAGCTTATAAAAATCACACAGCCTCCGGTTATGGAGAAATATGAGGGCTTAACGACCAGCCTGGTCAGGTTCATGGGGCCAATTACATTAGTCTTGAAAAACAGCTCCATTTTTTCAGGTGTACTCGAATTTATTGGCAGAGTAGTGGATATTCCGGCACAATTAATCAATCCGTCAATTTTACCCCTCGTGCTTACCAGATCCGGGATAATCTCTTCCACTTTTTTATAGTCAACCAAATCAACTGCATATTTGATATGTCTTTCCGGTTCTTTCATCATTTGGAGAGTAGTATCCAACCTTGCAGAGTCCCGGCCAAAGAGAACCACCCTTGCACCCATTTTACTGCATACAACAGCACACTGTCTTCCGATACCGGAGGAGGCTCCCGTTACCAAAATCAATTTGTTTTCAAGTGAAAAAGGGTCGAATTGTGGATCCTTCAGCTGGGTATATTTCATACTTCAACTATCTCAGTGATGTAACAATCTTCCAAATCTATTAGGGCAGTTCCCCAGGTCAAACCAACACCAAATCCACTCAATAATAACCGCTTATGTCCTGAAAGCTTACCTCTGAGTTCGGATACAATGGTGAGGGGAATGGATACTGATGAGGTATTTCCGTACTTTTCAATTGTCGATGGGATCTTGTCAAGTGGCAACTTAAGTTTCTTTGCCAGGAATCCGTTAATATAACTGTTCGCCTGATGAAAGATAAAATAGTCAATACTGTTAAGTTCCACCGCTGAAAAATCGAGCAACCTATTGAAATCTCTTGGGACTTCCCTTATCACGAAGTTAAAAACGTCTGCTCCGTTCATGTATCCATGCTCTTCTGAACGAATATTACCATACTCATCGATTACCTTTTCAGTAACCGTTTCGCATGAGCTCATTTTCCGATACCCGCCTGCAGGTATTTTAATAAGGTTTTCTCTCGATCCATCCGAGTTCAGAGAAAACCAGCTGTTACGGAAGATTTCCTTATTCTCAACCAGTGCGGCTACCCCGCCATCTCCAAAGAGAAAACCTGTCTTCCGATCCTTTAGGGAATAGACTTTTGAACGGGTTTCACCATCCAGGATCAACGCTTTCCGAAATCCACCACAACTTAGCATCGAGAAAGCAATTGTGAGACCATATAGAAATGCCGAACATCCAAGATTAATGTCAAATGCTATTGTTGATGTTGGCAATTTTAACCTCTCCTGCAGCAGAATTGAAGTAGCAGGCATGCGGTAATCCGGAGTCTGAGAGATGAAAATGAGCAGATCGATTTCTTCCCGATTTAATCCCATTTCAGAGATTAGCTTCTCAGCCGCGGCAAAGCACAGGTCTGAAGAGCATGTATCCTGGTCCACAAACCGGCGTTCTTTTACACCAATTTTTTCAACCACCTCTTTTACCTCTTCCTCTCTGAAATAAAGGTTAGAGTCATAATTATTTATAACCTTTCCCGGAACGGCAGCAGCCAGTCCGGAAATGCCTACATTCTGAAATTGCAGTAACCCCATAACTCTTATCTGGATTCTACCAGATTGACAAGATCTTTTACTGTGTGATAATTATTAAATTCTTTCATCTCAATTTCAATTCCGAAGTCGCTGTCTAGCATCGCAAGAACTGACAGTTCTGTGAGAGAACTATAAGTTTCATAATCACGAAATTTGTCCTCTTCATTAATATTAGCAGCTTCCATTTCAATTGCATCTGCAAGAGCTTTAATCAGTTTTTCCTTCATATACGGTTATTTAGAAGTGAATTGTTTAAAATACTCTCTCATTCAGACTACAGGTAAACACATGTTAGTTTCCTTAAGGAGTAATTCACATAATCTCGATTTAATTGCCTGATTGAGCCTGGAATGATTTTGAAAAAAGGGCAAATCCATCACTATTTGCATCATATACAATATCGTCAAGATATATTTTAGAATCTTTGGTGATATCCCGTTTCAAAACCACATCATCTGCAAGGCAAGCTGGCAATGCGGCTTTAAGCATATTGTCTGCACAATTTTCTATTAATCCGTAACTGGCATAACCTCCAAAGCCGTCCAACCTTTCACCCTTCTTCAGATCTTTCTTTGCATAGGCATAAACATTTGTTTTAAAACCGAAGTCGGGTTTCAGAACTGCCCTGTTGTTAAGGACTACTTCGGCAACCGTAGCAGCAAATTCGAAATGGCACAGATGATATGGACGATAGAACAGGTAAAAAGGACCGGGACCCATATCGGGAGGCAACCAGCTAAGTGTACTTTTCTGATAAGGATGGTCAGTATATCCTATTACGAAGACACCGCCCTTGGGCTTTGCATCAAGCACATAATCAACAATCGGGTTTTCTCCGTTCCAGATTTTTTTAAAATCAAAATGGTTAAATATCTCATATATACTGTCCATTTTCGGACCGTACATCCCCGGAGTTGCCACATAACCTCCGATTCCATTTGCCATTACAGCCATTTCCACACACAGTTTTGTACCGTCAGAATAAGATGAGCACATTTTCGGATCGAGATCACGTTTTTCAGCTTCTCCCTTAATGGAGAAAGGGGTTACATGACGATCCAAAAATCCTTTCATATTTCCCGCCATCACAATTTTGAACCCCATGAATTCAACTTCATCAATAATCCGCTTAATCACCGCCGGCTGATCTCCATCACTTACTGTATAAACCAGGTTATTCTTCCGGGCTTTTGAAAGCAGGTAACTACCATACATCAGATCTGCTTCATAGTTCATCATTATCAGATGCTGATTATGGTCAAGAGCCTTTTCGCCATATAGTGCACCTCCGACAATTGAGCTGGTGGCTTCAATAAAAACCCTGATCAGTTCACAGCTGGCAATTAAATTTCCGTCTTCACATACCGCAAGCTGTCCTTTCTGAATTGCTTCATTCATTTCAGCAAGACTGTTAACCACCGTATAGTTATATTTAAACTGTTTTGCGACCTCAATTGCTCTGTTCAAATTAATGTCGGCAATAGCACAGCATTCTATTCCGGGGGTAAGTGCAGATTGAAGCACCATTCCTCTCCCGATGGAACCGATGCCTACAATCCCAATCTTTATCGGAGATTTTACTTTTTTGAGTTGATCCAATAAGCCAAACATATGAGTCCTCCTTGATTAGTAAATATCAAATTATTAATTCATTATAGTACTTTTTTAATCGGAATAAATATCTGAATATTACTCCATTAGTTTCTCAATAATCTTTGATGCTGTTATTTCAGGGGCAAATTTCGTATCAAAGGTGTTTGCATTAGCTTTTGCATAGGATGCGGCTATTTCGGGATGCTGCAACAACTCGTTCACATGCAGGGCAATCTTTTCCGGATCATCATAAGCAAATTGTTCTTTGAAGAAGGGATTCTGATAATACAATTCTTTGCTGTTGGTAATGGTTTGACCAATTATTGGTTTTCCAAGGGCTAAAAGTTGCCCCAGTTTCGATGAGGTGCCATCATGAGGCCCCCTTACATATATGGCGACTTTTGACCTGGCTAAATGACGAAAATAATCACGCATCTCATAAACCTGGTTTACGAAATATTGATGATTCTCCGGTAATTTCTGCGTTGGAGCAAATCCGACAATGGCATTTGTCTTTACAGTCGCCTTAAGGGCCTTCATTACTTCAAAACGAAATTCATTCAATGCTCTATGCATTGGATAATAGGGCATAACAAAGAACACGTTCAGGTCAGTTTCTGTTTCACGGAGACGTCTCAGATAGTTCAACTTTGGATTCCTAAACATCAGATTAAGCCTTTCCCTGGTTTCCTTGAATGACCAGTTATTGTTTCTGCCAGGAAGAATCCGGGGCATAAATCTGATCATGTTATCTATATGTAAAGGAAAACTCGGACCAATCGGAATAATCTTCTCCCTGAACTTCTTTATGCCAGGATCGCTGTCAATTGCAACTTCATTGTAGTTAGTCTTGAAATAGTATTTTACTATATCAAGTACTGGTAAAATATACCCTTCATTCTTAAAATTGGTAGAATGGTCACTGCGATCGATGCAGAAGAAAAAGTTATTATCTCTATTCTTAAATTCAAAAAATCCTAATCCAAAAACAAATTTGCCCCATTCTTCAAACAGGGAGGATTGCTTTAAGAAAGATGGTTTATTATTGATAATTATGAACTTATAACCAAATTTTTTCTGATTAGCCAGAAACCCATTTATATAAAAACTAACACGCGTTACCTCACCACAATCATAATATCTTATTTCTGTCATCTCATTTCTGCTCTGCATATCGTCCATATTATCGATTTCTCTTTACTTTTTTGAATTCATTGCATGTTAAAAATGAACATTCGAGATTATAGTCAATCATAGTACCATTGGCTAAGAAGCCCGTCTGTGGACCGGAACCGTAATATTAAATCCAATAGTGAATGAATCCTTCATTCCTTAATTCGCTTCTGTCATAAATATTGCGGCCATCACAAATCACTGGCACCTTCATGAGTCTTTTCAGTGCCGGCCATGAAGGAATTCTGAACTCTTTCCACTCAGTCACAAGCATTATGGCTGATGCATCGATACATGCATCGTACATATCTTTAGCGTAAATAACATCAGGGTTTATTTGTTTGCGCAGTTCTTCCAGAGCCACAGGGTCATATACTGAAACTATACCTCCCGCTTTTTTAATAAGATCAATTATTACGAGAGAGGGAGCCTCGCGGATATCATCAGTTTCAGGTTTGAAAGAAATGCCCCATAATGCAATCTTCAGTCCGCGTATGTCATTATTATAGTGAGATAAAAGTTTTTCGAACAACACTCCTTTTTGTATTTCGTTAACTTCTTCCACAGCCTCAAGAACCCTCATGCGATAACCATGGCTTTTTGCCGTATTAATGAGTGCTTTGACATCCTTAGGAAAGCAGGATCCTCCATATCCCACACCCGGATAAAGAAACTTGTTCCCAATCCGGGAATCGCTTCCCATTCCTTTTCTGACGAGATGAACATCTGCGCCTACCTTATTGCAGAGATTTGCAATGTCATTCATAAAACTGATCCGGGTAGCCAGCATTGCATTTGATGCATACTTAGTCATCTCTGCCGAGGGTATATCCATATGAATTACCCTGTAATTATTCATCATGAACGGCCTGTAAAGACGATCCATTAATTCTCTTGCCTTCTCTGAATCAGTGCCAACTATAACCCTGTCAGGACTCATAAAATCCTTAATGGCTGATCCCTCCTTAAGGAATTCAGGATTTGAGGCCACATCGAACTCTGTATCGCTGCCCCTTTCTTTAAGTTCTGTCGTAATAATCTCCTTTATCCTTCGGGCTGTTCCTACCGGAACAGTGCTTTTGTTTACAACCAGAACATAATTACAAATATTTTTCCCTATAGTTTTTGCTACTTCAACAATATAGCTAAGATCTGCGCTTCCATCCTCCAAAGGAGGGGTCCCTACTGCAAGAAATATTATATCTGTCTCCGGGAGGCACTCAGTAAGACCGGTGGAAAAATGAAGTCTTCCTGCCAGAGTATTTTTTTCTACAATCTCTTTTAATCCCGGCTCATAGATTGGTATTATTCCCTGTTTCAGCCCGTCAATCTTTCCAGCATCAATATCTATACATGTAACATCAACTCCGACCTCGGAAAAACATGCTCCGGAGACGAGACCGACATAACCTGTGCCAATAACCGTAATTTTCATAAATCCGTTAACCTGTTAGTTTGGTTGAAATATTCTTGTAAAGACCTCATTTAGAACGAGGTTTATAATAATCAATGTACCAATCGACAAAGTATCTCAGTCCGGTTTCAAGGGAAGTAACGGGTTTAAATCCCACAAGAGCAGTAAGGCTTTCTATATCAGCATGGGTTGCAAATACGTCACCGGCCTGCATGGGCTTAAAGACCTTTCTGGCCTCAATGCCAATTGTCTTCTCAAGAATATTTATAAACTCCATCAGGCTGACAGGATTATTATTCCCGATGTTAAAAATCCTGTAAGGTGCGTGTGAGACAGATGATTCCGGATTCAATGTATCAAATATAGGATTTCCTTGCGGAATCCTGTCCAGTAGAGCAATAATGCCATTAACGATATCTTCAATATATGTAAAATCGCGTTCCAGATTCCCATTATTGAAAATCTCAATGGATTCACCACTGAATATTTTCCTTGTGAAGCTGAAATATGCCATATCAGGTCTTCCCCAGGGGCCGTATACTGTAAAGAACCTGAGGCCTGTGACTGGTAAATTAAAGAGATGAGCATAAGAATGTGCTATTGCTTCATTTGCCTTCTTTGTGGCAGCATAGAGGCTAACCGGATGGTCTGTATTATGGTTTTCACAGAATGGCACATTGCTGTTAAGACCATAAACTGAACTTGATGATGCGAAGATCAGATGCTTCGGAGTAGAGGTACGGCAAGCCTCGAGAATATTCATGAAACCTATAAGATTGCTGTCAACATATGCCTGCGGATTATCCAGGGAATACCTTACACCGGCCTGGGCAGCCAAATGTATAACATAATCAAAACTTTCTGATTTAAACAGTTCGGTCAATGCATCTTTGTCAATCAGGTCAAGCCGGTGAAAAGTAAAAGCGGGGTTATCATCACCTGAGTTTTTTTTCGTTTCCAGCAACAGGTTTCTGGTTCGTGCCTCCTTAAGCCCCTGATCATAGTAATCATTCAACGAATCAATACCTGACACCTTGTAACCCAAAGAAATCAGTCTGGCTGACAAATGATAGCCGATGAATCCGGCAGATCCGGTAACAAGAATTTTATTCATAATTTGAACTATGACTGATTACACGCTATACGGCTACTTCTTTTATAGCTCTGTTTATCAGTCGTTTAAAATATTTTGAAGTGTTCAAATCCTTTACCTCGAACAAAACCTTTCTGAACACCGGATTGGTTCTGTATCCTCCCTCAGAAAGATCATTGCCCGTCATACCATAATCCGAATTCCCCTCAATCAGGACCGGGCCAGATTCTCCTATAGCCACATCCCATCCAACGATACGTAAGCCGGGTAACAGACGTGCAGCTTCAACTGTCATCGCCTTAGCACTTTCAAAATGGGGAATTTCAAAATTTTCGAAACCCGTCCCGGTAATTGGATGTGATTGTAAAAGATTCACACCGTAATAACTTAGTTTTGAATGACCCTCTTTCTTTAGCCTGCCAGTCTTCATATCAATCCCTACCTGGCAACCTCCCGAAAAAATATTATCCACATGGTTCTTATTAATACTCATTCTGATATAACCCGAAATGAGATCGACATTTCCCTCCTTATCGATGAAAGTATCGAACCTTATGGTATTTAAACTGAAAGGATTAAGCTTATTTAAAGCATCGTGCTGAATAACTGTCTCCTGAAACAGATAACAAGATTTAATGACTTCTGTATACAAATCAGCCAATATCTGACTTCTGTCAGCAACCTGAGCACGGTAAATTTTATATACCTTGTCACCGCCATAACTCCAAAATAACTTTTTAATAAACAGGGAATCACGTGTCGGTTCGATTTCAAATAATTTATCCAGCAAAGTAATAAATTGCTCGAATCCGGTTATTTGAGTAAGTTCTCCTTCAGTCTTGAAGGTTGTTTTATGATTAAACATCAGGATTTTTGGCAAGGGGACTTTATACTGACTATAATAAAGATGAAAGAACATCTTGTTTTCCAGAATATCCCTGCATTCGCTATTGTTAAGAAAAGGTTTAATCCCGGAATACAAAAAATCATCGGGGAAGTAATCCTTTATGTTTGTTGTGCCCTTTTTAAAAAGGTACCTTGAGAAGTAATGCCGGGGGAATTGTCTATAATAAATACTGAGGGAGAAAAGATCATTAAGAATAGCCAACAGAGGTTTCCTTTCAGAATCCCTGAGGATCTCCCTAAAGAGCGCAAACTTGGTCAGGTTGTTTCTTTTATTCATAATTCTCATCAGTTATCTGCTAGACTTTGAAATGAATATAATCTTTGGTAGGGTTCTCCTTTGCAATGATCTTGCCGGGGCTGCCGATTACAATTGAATGGTCGGGCACATCAAAATTCACAAAAGTGTTTGGAGCAATCAACACATCATTACCGATTGTAACCTTTCCTACAATAATTGATCCTGGGCCGATCCAGACATCATCCCCTATCGTTGGCCTTCCTTTTCTTTCCCCCGCTATTCCCCGTCCGATAGTGACACAGTGGCTTACATTGCAGTTTTTCCCCATTTTTATCGGACCTATAATTACGGGGCTGCAATGGCTGGTAAGGTAAAAACCCTCTCCGATCTTTGCCTCACTACTTATTTCAAAACCGTATTTATAGCGATATCTTCTCAGAAGGAACTTATAAAGCAGTAAGGAAATCGATTTCCTTGGATGCTGTGATAATTTCCTAAGGATATAAGTATATCTGAAGCCCGGATAGGACAACCCTTTCAGCAGTCCTTTGGTACCTTTAAGACCAAAATGTCGATACAGGTCAGATGCGATTACAAAGTTCATTCAATGAAATATCTCTGGTTGTGATCTATTACTTAACCGCCAGCGATTAAGACCCATTTAAATTTTGATGATACCTGCTTTCTCGGCAGTATCAATAAGCTCAATATTGAGCCCGTACCTTGCCAGCATAAAGGCAATGTCATGATTGTTGAATGCCTCGCCCGGCTGGGGTGGCACCAGTGTCAGTAATCCCTTTTCTTTCAATTCACTGATCTGCTTACCCATATCCTCAACCCTGAAGCATAGATGATGAAATCCTCCTCCCCTGCTGACAAAATTTATCAGTGACTGGTTATCCTCAGCAGGCTCAATAAGCTTTACCAGGATGCTGTCCTCTTTGCTAAGGAAGACAACCTTTACCTTTTGCAGGGTGTTCCCTACCACTTCAGTCATCTGCCTGTAACCAAAAACACTTTCCCAGTAGGAAATACCTTCAGCCAGATCCTTTACGGCAAAACAGATGTGGTCAACTTTCATAGGTATTGCTCTATCAGCTCCTTTGTCTCCTTGATATGAGCCTTTGAGGAAGCCCCGAACAGCACCGATTCAATCCTGGGGAAATTTCCAAGATATTCAATTGCTTCCTTTGGCCTGAGCGCTCCTGCGGCAAGAACCTGCATGGCGATGGGACGGAATTCCTTTTCGCGTAAATACTTCTCATATATCTCCTTCCCTCCGGACATCCTGAACCCGATCTTGTTAATCGATGAACATATGACCGGGTTTTGAATTCCGACAGAATTAAGGGCATCAAGCAACGCAGGGAGGTTCATGGTAATATAACCCGGCTCGGCATTGTACTTCTTCCTGATGTATTCATCAAACGCAACGAAAGCTTCATAGGCTTTAAGACCAAGTATCAGGTCAACAACCACATTCTGGATGAAAATCACAGGAGTGTTTATCCCTTTGAACATTTTCATCTCGGCATCGATAAAGATTTCCATGAGTTTGATGAAATCCTTGCTGATAAAGGCCATGCCTCCCTTGGCAAATGTTCCGAAGATATTTCCCGGCACGTATTGCTTAATGGTTCCGATAATACCAAGTTCGGTAACCGCATTGGCATATTTGTGGGCATATGGCATACCTGGGTAGATATTGAAATTGGCATACCTGGCGGGGTTGGCCCTCATATGGTCACAGATATTGGCTATCCTGTCATGCGTAGTACACATGAAGGTATTTATACCGATATCTATTGCCTGATCAAGAACCCGGATTATTGCAGAATCGTCCTTGAACCTGATTGCCTGCTCCCTCGATTTCTCGTCGGAGAGGTGGTTCACCGCAAAGAACTGGTTATCTCCAAAAAGTACCTTATCCATTTTCATAACTATATTTTTGATTCTGCCATGATTAACTCCATTACCCTGTCGGTCTCCAAACCCTGTCTGAACGTGTTTATAGTGCCTGGTTTTCCGTTAAGGACATCTTTCACGAAATTGTCTATCTGGGCGCTGTATTCTTCTCCACGCAGATAGAAATCGACCGGTATGGCCAGGTCGGTTATGTATTTTATCGTCCAACCCTTCTCGAGCTTTTCTGACGAATCCGGATCCTTCAGGTATATTTTAAGTTCAGTGGCATCACAGATTATCTTGCCTTTTTTACCGATTATTGTCAGCGATGTTGACATTTTACGATAGGTTTCGTCGCTCCAGTTGACAGAGATAATACCGGTCAGCCCCGATTCGAGTTTCAGTACTGAGTATACAGCATCCTCCACATCCCTCGAATAGATCTTTTTAAGCATGGCTCCCTCTGCCCTTACCGGTCTGCCGATTATCTCCTGGATCAGGTTTATGACGTGTGACGCATAATCAAACAGGCATCCGCCCCCTTCTCCCGGATCCGAACGCCAGGTTCCCCCTTTTGGCTTGACGACAACAGGACCGTATGCCTCCCCTGTAAAGTGAACCAGTTCTCCCAGAATACCCTTTTGAAGCAGCCTTTTCAGTTCCCTGAAGGTTCCGATAAAGTGGTTGTGATAACCAACCTGGTTAACCAGGTTTTTCCTGTCAGCTAGCGATACCAGTTCCTCGCCTTCCCTGATGGTCAGGCTGAATGGCTTCTCGCAGAAAGTGTGAATCCCCTTTTCCATGGCATACTTAACCATCGGGAAGTGGAATTTTGTAGGCGTTGCAATAACAACAAAGTCAAGTGCTTCCGAATCGATCATCTTTTTGTAATCGTCATAGACCCGGACCTTTGTAAACTTCCTGAATCCTTCAAGAACCAGGGAGGAGGTGTCACAGACCGCCACCAGTTCTACATCCCTGTGCGGTGCGACAATGGCCGCATGGGAAATTCCCATTTTTCCGAGACCAATAATTCCGGCTTTCAGCATAATCTTATTTCTTTCTATTGAACAAATCCAAATATTGTGATGCAACCGAATCCCAGTTAAAGCGGGCAAGAATATCAGCCTTGCCATCTTCCGCCATTTGCTTCAGCTTCTCCTGGTTATTCAGGCAGTAATTTAATTTCTGTGCAAGGGAACTGCTGTTCCCGGAAATGAAATGAGTGGCATTGTCCAAGGTGATGAACTTATTCTCAACTATGTCAGAGCAAATCAGGGGTGTTCCGAGTCCCATGACTGTCAGAATCACCGGGGATAATCCCTCTATCAGTGAGGGTTGAACATATACAAAAGCATTCTTCATCAGGATATTGGTATCATCACCGTAAACATATCCGGCAAAGATTATCCTTTTATCCTGGGTCTGGTGAATTTCATTCTCATAGTTGCCCGGGTTGGGTGATCCTCCCACAAGCACAAGTTTCATGTCGGTTTCGACAGTTTCGAATGCACGGATCAGGAGGTGCACCCCCTTATCAGGGATAAACCTTCCAACAAAAAGGATGTATTTTCCCGGAGCGACACCCAACCTGTTCAGGATGGTAGTATCAGGCACCGGTTCTTTTACTTCGGCGCCATAGGGGATAAAATAAAACTGCTTCCTGAATTTCTTTTCGAAGTATTCCTTCGTAAAAATATTGTCAAAAACCACGGCGGTTGGGAACAATGCGGTAAGGTAGTTTGAAATCCTGTAAAAAAGCTTTCCGTACCAGGGCCATTTATCACGCTTCCAGTCCATTGCGAACTGGCTCACATATACTTTTTTCCCGGCCAGCCGGAGGAATGCTGCCCAGATGCTGTTGGCTCCACTGTGAAGATGTACCACATCCGCGGTATTATGAAATATGATATGAAATGTGGCCTTAAAGGAATGAACCAGTGTATCAAAACCGGCCCTGTTTACTGTCCGGAAATATTTCAGTTTAATCCCCTGATACTCATTTTTACGGGTACCATCCAGATCGTCTGGATAGATCCTGCAATAGGCTGTGAGTTCGCA
>Ga0302236_1001474_pt1 | contig 16495 bp, 12 predicted proteins | sample AAG_UR_Gly_MG_FD_193509 | JGI IMG/M metagenome (GOLD analysis project Ga0302236, IMG submission 193509) | Enriched activated sludge microbial communities from anaerobic digester in WTTP, New Holstein, Wisconsin, United States - AAG_UR_Gly | ecosystem: Engineered > Bioreactor > Anaerobic >...
TATACCAACTAAATATGATTTTGATGAAGGGTATTATGAAACAGAGAAAGGTAAAGTTTATGTTTCTTCAGGACTAGGACTAACAGGACTTCCTTTTAGAGTAGGTATTAAACCTGTTATAGATATTATTAAAACTTACTAAATACGACATGTTTTTAGTAGACATTTTAGTAGATTTTGTATAATATTTAGTATATTAAATTATCAAATATATATCATATGATACTTTACATAATCCTTGGTGTTGTAGTGTTAATTGCAATAGTTTTTGTGAGTGTATTCAACAAGCTTGCAAAATTAAAAGTCATGGTAGAGGAAGCTTCTTCAGATATAGAGACATTCCTAAAACAAAGGTATGATATGATTCCTAACCTTATTGAGACTGTAAAAGGTTATGCTAAACATGAAAGTTCCACTTTAGAAAAAGTTACAGAGATGAGAACAAAAGCAATGGAAGCTGGAAGTCTACCTGAAAAGATGAAGATGGAGGAAGGATTATCAAGTGCTATCTCCAAATTATTTGCAGTTGCAGAAAATTATCCAGATTTAAAAGCAAATACAAACTTCTTGGAACTTCAAACAACATTAAAAGATTTAGAGGACAATATCCAGAAATCTAGAAGGTTCTACAATGGAGCTGCAAGAGATTTCAACACAGCAATAGTTCTTTTCCCAACAAATTTAATTGCACAGATGTTTGGTTACAAAAAAGTTGAATTCTTTGAAGCTACAGAGGAAGAGCAAAAAAATGTTGAAGTAAAATTCTAAAAATTACATATGAGAAGGTTATCAAGTCTAATATTTGGTTTGTTGTGTACAATCCTTTTTGTTGGTATCTCTCCTATACATGCTCAAGGTTATAGTTTCATTAAAGAAGAAAAAATCCAATTATTTGAAGTAAATCTTACTCTTGAAAAGAATACAGATATACGAATAAATGAGAGGATTCATTACTATTTCCCCTTCCCTAAACACGGTATTTATAGAACTATACCGATAAACAAGAGAGATAAGGGTAATGCACTTAAAACACCTACAAGTATAAAAGTTAATTCTGTTAAGTACTATCCTAGTGAAAACATCTCTTCTATATCTACCTCATATGAAAAGGAAACTGATTTTGGTAGAGAAGTGAATATAAAAATTGGAGATGCAGAGAAAACAATACAGGGATTATATATCTATGAAATTAATTATACTGTAAAGAATGGAATAAACTATTTTGAAGATCATGATGAATTGTATTGGAATATCATAGGTACTGGATGGACTGTTCCTATTGAAAAAGTCCAGGCAACTATTAGTCTACCTGGTGTAGTTGAAAAGACCGCCTGTTATACAGGTAGATATGGAGAACAAGGATCTAATTGTGAATTCACTCCTCTATCTGATACAAGCATATCACTGTCAAATAAGGAAACATTAAACAGTAATGAGGCTGTAACAATTGCAATAGCTATGCCAAAAGGTTCAGTTGAAGATGTTAGAGAGGCAGAGAATATTCGTATCAAAAAAGTTAATACTTTTAGTCTCTTTGCTCTTCTTCTTATTCCAATCTTCTTTTTCTTTGTATTTAAAAAGATAAAGAGTCCTAAACTAACAATTATTCCTGAATATACTCCTCCAAAAGGTATAAATCCTTTAATTAGTGGTTATCTACTTTCTAAAGGTATTCCTACACCCAAAGCTATTACTGCAGAGATAATTAACCTTGCAGTAAACGGCCATATTGAAATAGAGCAGGTAGGTAAAAAGGAATATATTCTGCGAAAGATCAATCATGAGAAAATAATAGAACCTACATCCTCAAACTTACTTTCTGATGCACTATTCTCCTCTTCTGATGAGATTAACACTAAAAAGAAAACTTCTTCATTAGGAACAGAAGCTAAAAATATCTGGGATCAAGCAAAGAAGGATGCTGAACTAAAAAACTATCTTGATAAAAAGAAAGCTACTATATCCACATTTGCAATTGTATTTGCCATTATATTGTTCATTGGTAATGTTATGGGAATAGCATTTCTATCAATGATGGGTTTTGGTGTTGCTGGTGCAATAATGCTTATAACAAGTTTCTCGATATTTATAATGACTTTTCTTTTAGATAGTAGAACAGAGGCAGGAAACAAGGTTTACTATGAACTACAAGGTTTGAAAATGTATATTAAAACAGCAGAAAAACATCGTATAGAATTTCATAATGATCCAAAGAAGTATCGAGGAGTTTTTGAAAAATTATTACCATATGCAATATTATTTGGATTAGAGAAGAAATGGATTAAAGAGTTTAAAGATATATATACAGAACAACCAGATTGGTATAGGGGGGATATGTCTACATTTAATGCCTATTTATTAATGGATTCTATCTCTAGTGTAAATAGTGGGATAACAACACCTGCTTTCCAAAGTGGTGGAGGATTTAGTAGTGGTGGAAGTGGATTTGGTGGAGGTGGCTTTAGTGGCGGAGGCGGAGGCGGTGGAGGTGGTGGTAGTTGGTAATTCTTCTATTTTACTATATAGTTTTGTATTACCAATCTGTTGTATGTCCTTTCATCTTTGTCCTGATTGTTGAGTAGATATAGTATAGATAATATTTAACTTTGTTTAATGGATAGTCTCTACTATGCATATATGTTACCTTTGTACCTCCCAGACTTCGCTTAAACTCACTAACACCTCTCCATGGATGTTTTTTGTTCTCAAAACTATTAGGTACAACACCACCAAACAGATCATATGTTTTAAGCCCTAGTTCTTTTCCTAACTCTAGACTCTTCCAGAAGAGTAATGTTGTTACCATTAAGTTATTTAATCTAAAGTCCGTTGATGCACCAGCTTGGTAGAGGTGCATATTCTCACCATATACAGTGTTTTGCCATATAGAGAAAGGTTTACCTTCATAGTATGCAGTAACCATATAGCACATACCTCTTCTCTGTTGTTCTTCTAATTCTTGCATTAGAAGTTTTGTTGGTTTATCCACATAACCTTTAAACTTAACCGTTTCATCATGAAATCTTGCAAAATCATCAAATACTTCTGTACTTGTTAATATCTTCACAGTAACTTCTTTGTTCTCTAGCAATCTATTTAACAAATTCCTTCTCGTTTTGTTCATCTCTCTTCTTAATTCCTCTAAAGTTTTACTAAGATCCATCTGTTGAGAAATTAAGGCATCTACATTGTGTGTAGGAGCTTTGATAAATCCGTTTCCTTCGTAGAACTCTGCTAGCAGTTCATTCTCTGTTAATAAAGGAGAGAATCTAAACATAAAACAACTGTTTTCTTTAGCAAGATCTTTAAAAAAGTCTGTAACTTCTAGCCATTCTTCTTTTGTTCCGTTTAATAACATTGGGGAGTGTTTGCATTCTAAGAATTTACCAAAAAGTTTTGAATTACCAATATTCCCAGTAACTATTCCTTTTAACTCATCTTCCTTAAATATTGCATATCTAAATGTCTCAATTCCTACATTCTTGTTGTAAGTATATCTTGCACTACTATTAAGAAATGAGTAGTTTGGCATAGTAAAAACATAATTATCCCATTCCTTATCATCCTCTATCTGTTTAAATGTAAAGTCCATTTCAATATTTTCTCAATTTAAATTTCTTTCCCAACAGAGTTAATAATCCAAACAATATTCCTAGCAATATCTTCTGTAACTTCAATATTTGTAGGTAGGTTAATAATATTTCTACAACAAAACTCTGCTTCTGTACAGCTTCCTTTTTCGTATCCTACAGTATGTAGGTTTTCTGTGCTAATTGGAAATACTGGTGTTGAGTACCATCTACCTGATATGACTTTAATTTTTCTTAATTCTTCTCTTACTTGTTCAGGATTCTGCAAAAGAACAGGATATCTTAAGAGAATAGATGACCCTTCTATCTCCTCTTTATTGAATTTAAAACCTTCTTTTAATCCTTCTGTATATATTTTTGAGATATTTCTCCTGTGCTCATTAAATTCTTCAACTCTTTCTAGTTGTTGGTCTAGTAATTTAGCTTGTACATCACTTAGTTTGTAAGTCCCTTCAAACTCTGTACTGCTACTTGATGCCTGTTTTTTAATTAAACCAAATAATCTATATATAACAAGAAGTAATTTCCCAATACTAAATTTCAAGAAAGGAATATCTACTATAAAGTAATATCTCTTTATCCTATCCCAAAGAGTAATATATTTAGCATTGTAAAGAGCATCTTTTTCTAGCATTTCATCAACTTCCTCATATTTCTCTACTAAATTATTCTCTAATTTTTTGTATGAATTATTCATCACTAACAAAGCACCTTGTGTAGAACTAATTGCCTTGTCTTGTGCAAAACTAAAGAAAAAAGCATCTGAATATTTACCCAAATCTTTGTTTGTACTATCAAAAAGATGAGCATAATCTTCAAGTAGAAAGATCTTCTTGTTGTCCTCTCTCTTGTTGTTTTCTTCATCAACAATTTTTCTAACTTCCTCCATATTAACAAGATTTCCAAATGTGTGTTGTACAATAATGACTTTTGTTTTAGGTGTTATTACTTCTTTAAGTTTCTCAAGATCAATATTAAATGTTTCTCTCTTCATATCAACAAAAACAGGTTTTGCTTTACTCCAAAGTATAGGTGCAACTACAGCTATGCATGTAAATCCTTGTAAAATTACCTCATCATCTTTCTGTAAAGGAATACTTTGAAAAAGAAAATGCATAGCTTCCCTTCCTTTGTTAAAAAGAAAGATATCTTTTTTAGGAAATATATCTTGAAACTTTCTTTCTAGATTTTTTCTGGCATTTTTTGTACGAACAGTACCATTAAGTATATCTTTGGCTAACTTAACATCTTCTTCTGTATTGTTCGGTATTGAACCGATAAATACTCCCATTAGTATGTCCTTTCAAAATGTGAGTCTATCTCACTTAATGTCATCTTCCATACAATAGGTCTTCCATGAGGACAACTGTATGGGTTTTTACAACTCTTCAAACTTCTAAAGAGATTTAACATCTCTTCATGTGCTAATTTCTGACCAGTTCTAATACTTCCATGACAAGATATTGTTGCTAATAGGTCATCTTTTCGCTTTTTATAATTTTTTCTAAGAAGTTCAATATCATCTTCAAGTTCAAATATATCTAAGAAAATCTTTTCAAAATCAGATTCTGCATATTCTGCAGGAACTGTTTGTATGTTAATTGAATCTTTTTCAACTGAATATACAAAACCTAAGTCGTTAAAGAACTCTTTTGAGTCTTCAAGAAAAAGTAATTGGTTAGATGAGAATTTAATATTTGCTGGAACAAGAAGATTCTGTAGTGTTTTTTTGTTTTCCTCTCTGTTTGATAGTCTTTCAAAATTAATCCTCTCTGCCGCTGCATGTTGATCAATTACCCAAAGTTTTTCATCAATAAATTCAATAACAACATACTTATTGAAGACTTGAAACAATGACCTAATATCATCACTTTCTTGTTCTTGAATATCTTCAACTGGTTCAATTTCTTTGAATAGTTCTTTTGAAAACATTATGCTATCTCTAACAGATGCTGATTTGTTTTGTGAATACAATGATTGTTGTTGATACTGTTTAATATCTCTAGAACCAGTAGTACTAGAAAAAGAAGGTTTAGATCCTTTGGTATTGTAGGTATCTCTCATTGATTTAAAATCAACATCTCCCCCAACCTGCCCTACTTCTTCAGTTTTTTCTTTTCTGTAGGAAAGACTTTTCTCTAAAGTATGCCTAACAGCCTCCTCTATAGCAGAATATATTCTAAATGGGTTCTCAAACCTAACTTCTTCTTTCCTTGGATGTACATTTACATCAACTAATTCCGGTTTAATATTAATATTTACAACAAAATCTATTTTTTGCCCAAATGGAATATATCTGGAATATCCTTCCATAATTGATCTAACAATTCCTCTATCTGTAATTGGTCTGTTGTTAATGAAAATATATTGATTACCTGTTTTTGTAACATGTTTTGAAGGATGTGAGATAAAGCCAGTAATTTTTGTACCAGAACCATCGTAGAAAAGTTTAAGCATTGAATCACTAAAGTCTTTTCCTAAAACCTCATCAACTCTCTGTTCAAGTAACTCTCCTGGTTTAGAATTCGGAATAGATTTAATATTTACTACTGTTTTTCCATCTTTTTCTAAAACAAAAGAGATATTTGGATATATTAAGAAATACCTATTCAACAACTCATATATCTTCCTGTACTCTGTGTTAGCTGTTTTAAGATATTTTGCTCTAGCAGGAATATTGTAAAAAAGATTCTCTACTCTAACTGTGGTACCTTTCTCTTTTGCTACAGTTGATATCTCTGCAATACCTTCTTCATTAAAAAATATTGCATTTGCTTTCTCTTCGCCTTCATACTTTGACTCTGTTCTAACCTTTGCTACAGAAGTAATTGTAGGAAGGGCTTCACCTCTAAAACCCATACTAAGAAGTGTGTTTAAGTCTTCAATATTATTTAACTTAGAGGTTGTATGTGATTCAAAAATACCTTCTAGATTCTCTTTTGGAATACCAATACCATCATCAGAGACTTCAATCAGATCAATACCGCCATTTTTAACCTTAATTGTAATCTTACTAGCACCTGCATCAATTGAGTTGTCAACCAATTCTTTTACAACAGATGCTGGTCTTTCAATTACTTCTCCAGCTGCAATCTGTCTTACAACATCCTCTGATAGTCTGTTTAACTTTACACTTGCCATAATATACATTCTAACATATTAATATATTTGGTAGAATATATGAGAATGGAAACCTTTAATCTCATTTCTAAATACAAACCTTCTCCTGATCAGCAGAGTGCTATAGAGAAAATTATTGAAAATATCGATACTCATCCTAAACAAACTCTCCTTGGTGTAACTGGTTCAGGAAAAACCTTTGTAATGGCTAATATTATCGAAAGGTTAAACAGACCTACATTGATAATTTCACATAACAAAACGCTTGCTGCACAACTATATGAAGAACTAAAGGAGTTTTTTCCAGAGAATGCTGTTAAATATTTTGTTTCCTACTACGATTACTATCAACCAGAAGCATATATCCCAGCTAGAGATCTCTACATTGAGAAAGAATCTGAAGTTAACAAAGAGATTGAGAATCTAAGATTTGGAGCAATGAATGCAATAGTAACAAGAAGGGATACTGTAGTGGTTGCATCTGTATCATGTATTTACAATATTGGTCAGCCAGAAAACTATGAAAATAGATCTATCTCTTTCTATATTGGACAGAAGATTGAGCTTTCAGATGTTGCTTTAGAGTTAGTAAATATGAGGTATGAGAGAGATACTTTTGACTTTACAAATGGTGTTTTTAGAATTAATGGTGATATTTTAGAGATATTTCCACCATATGATGATGTTTCAATTAGAATTGAACTTTTTGGTAATACTGTTGAAAGAATTAGTAAGGTAGATCCAATTTCAAAGAGAAGAATAACTGAAGAGAAGGAGATATTAATATTTCCTGCTACATCATTAGTATATTCTAAAGAGGTTATTGATAATGCAATTGGGAATATTAAAAAGGATTTAGAACAGAGAGCAGCTTTTTTAAGAAATATTGGTAAAGAACTAGAAGCTCAAAGACTAGAACAGAAGACTAGCTATGATATTGAGATGTTGCAAGAAGTTGGTTACTGCAAAAGTATGGAAAACTACAGTATATATTTTGATGGTAGGAAATCTGGTGAACCACCCTACACTCTTCTTGACTATTTTCCTGAGGACTATCTTCTTTTCATTGATGAGTCACATATTACAATTCCTCAGATTGGAGGAATGTACAATGGTGATAGAGTAAGGAAGGATAATTTGATAGAACATGGGTTTAGGTTACCAACAGCAAGGGATAATAGACCGTTGAATTTTGAAGAATTTAGAAAAAAGCAAGGAACAACACTGTACATGTCTGCAACACCCTCTGATTGGGAGCTACAAGACAGCAACATGCAAGTTACAGAGCTTCTAACAAGGCCTACAGGGCTTCTAGACCCACATTTAGAAGTAAGACCAACCCTTAATCAGATAGATGATGTAATTAATGAAATTAGAAAAAATACAGAGAAAGGACAGAGAGTACTAGTTACTACATTAACAAAAAGGTTTGCAGAAGATTTAACTGATTATCTAAAAGATATTGATATCAAGGTACAATATATTCATTCAGATATTGATACAATTGAAAGAGTTGATATTCTACGAGATTTAAGATTGGGAGAATATGATGTTGTAGTGGGTATAAATCTACTTAGAGAAGGTATTGATCTACCAGAAGTCTCTCTTGTGATAATACTGGATGCAGATAAGGAAGGGTTTCTAAGATCAAAGACAAGTTTAATACAAACAATTGGTAGGGCTGCTAGACATGTAGAAGGAAGAGTTATTATGTATGCTGATACAGTAACTGAGAGTATGAAATATGCAATTGATGAGACAAATAGGAGAAGAAAGTATCAGGAGGAATACAACAAAAAGCATAATATTACTCCTAAAAGTATAACAAAGGAGATTAGAGGAAGACTTGTTGAAACGGAAGAAGAAAGAGAAGATGCAGATATTGAAGTTGAAAAGATGGATGAGAGACAGAAGAAGATGTTAATTAAAGAACTTAATCAAGATATGCTTATTGCTGCTGATAGATTACAGTTTGAAAAAGCTGCAGAATTAAGAGATAGAATAAAAGAAATTAAAATGAGTATGTAATTAAAATGCAAAGAGGAATATTACAATTAACAAAAGAAGAGGTTATTGTTTTAAATAATGCTTTTCATTGGGATATAAATGGACACACTATTTTAGCCTCAAAGCTACAATATGCTATGGAAAATCTACAAGATATACATAATATTGAAGTATCTGAAGATGATTTAGAGCTTCTTCTTGATGATATTATGCCTGTAGATGAAACAAACCCCATACTAAAAAATGTTATGGAGAAGGTAGCAGAATTACTTAGGAGATTAAGGAATGTATAAAAGATATTGCGGGACATGGATTCGAACCATGATTCTCGGCTTCAAAGACCGGCATCCTACCATTAGATGATCCCGCAGGAGCATATATATTATACAATATGCTATTATATTAATCATGTCCATATTCAAAAAGAAAAAAGGAAAAGAGAGAAAGACAAGTTTCACTAAAGTATATATGCCTAAGAAACCCACTGTTAATCCTGTTATTGAAAGGAAAAAAAGAAAGAAAACAATATTTAAAAAGAATAAAACACGATATAGGGGAAAAGTTAAACTTTCATTAGGTTTACAGAGAGGTATATTTGCTCTTTTCTTAATTGCTTTACTCTTAAGTTTTCTCTATCTAGCATTTGTTTTTGTTACTAGAATTAGGCAAGGGACTTCTATTTCAGATATGAAAACTGAGAATGTAGTAGGAATAGGAGATATACCATCATATCCTAACTCCTTATTTATCTTTAAAGATCAGATGAAGGATGAAGTTGTTGCTAGATTTGTTAGTAAAGGAAATTCTGCTTACAGATTACCTGTTGGTACTAAAATTTCAGATGTATATGAGTACTATAATGAGAAACTTCCTGATTTAGGATGGACTTTCTCCATATCTGTACCTATTGGTTCTGAAACAATGAAAAATGGGGAATATTGGGTAAAGGAAGATAAAGGGTTAAGAATATTTTCCAAATTTAATGATGTTTGGTATGAGAGTATTAGTGTAAAGGACGCTCAAGAAGGACTTGCTGAAAGAGTTAAACAGGAGACAGAGAGAGATCTTCTCCTTGCAAAAGAAGATTTACAAGACTTGTTACCTGATTTTCCCTGGATACTACAAGTACCAAGAGAGTATGTCATTTCATATTCTGCTTCCCAGTATGAAGATCATAGACAGATGTTGCTTAGAAAACTCGGTGGAGAAGAGAAAATACAACTAATACCGATTGATATATATAATGGACAAGCACTGGATTATTTTTTACATAAATATATAGAGCAAGTAAATAGTAACAATGAAGAGTCAAAGTGTGGAATCACAAGAACAGAATTAGTATATACAGAGTTTACAAAAGGTATAAAAGGAAAGATTACATGCAGTGACGGTATTCATGACATTGGTGTGTTGGTTGAACCTAATAGAGGAATTGGCTATGTTTTAGATGGACACCCAGAAAACAATCCTTATTTTGAAACTGTTTTCTCTAATTTACAACCACAAGAGGGTAAAAAACGAAAATAATCTTATCTGTTAGTTGTTTTTAAAGTATTCATATATCTGTTTACTTCTTTTGTTATTGTTCAGAACCAAATTAATATCTTTTAAAGAGGCTTTTTTAATATTTTCAACAGATTGAAATTTTTTTAGAAGTTTTACCCTACTCTTCTCTCCTACTCCGTTAATTTTTAGTAATTCTGATTTTTTACTTGCTCTTACTCTTGCTTTTCTGTGATGTAGAATAGCAAATCTATGTGCTTCATCTCTTAAATCTATTAGTATCTCTTTATTGATAATTTTTATTTTCTCAACCTTCTTACTATCCCTATTCATATACCAAAATTCATCGAGTAATCTTCCTCCTTTTCTTTTATATTTCCTCCCTTTTGTAATACCTAGTAGATGAATATTTTTAAGGATAGATGGTTCTACTACAGATAGTTGTCCTTTGCCTCCGTCTATAAGGACAATCTCTGGGTATGAGCTATACTTTTCTTTTTGTTTTTCATCAAATCTCCTACTAAGAACTTCTTTTAGCATTTGCATATCATTGGGTGTATCTATGGTTTTTATCTTAAAAATCCTATACTGACTTCTCTTGATCTCTCCTTTTTCTGCAACTACCATTGATCCATATGCTTCTTTACCTTGTATATTGGAAATGTCGTAACATTCAATTCTGTTTAGTTTCTTTAATCCTAATTCTATTTTTAATTCTTGAAAATTAGATTGTAGTAGTTTCTTTCTTCTTGTTATATAAGATTCAGGACTTTCATTGTATTCAAAATCTATCTTTTCTCCTAAGTATCTTAAATCTTCAATCTTATCCCTTAATTCTCCTGCTTTTTCGTATTCTTTTGCTTTAGAATACTGTTTCATTTTAGACTCTAGTTTAGCTATCTGTCCTCGTTTTCTTCCTTTAAGAAACTTAAGTATCTCGTTTATATTCTTCCTATATTCTTCTTTTGAGATATGTCCTTGATATGGGCCTGGACAGAGTCCAATATGAAAATACATACATTCTTTCTCCCTTTTTGCTCTTTTTGGTGAGCATGTACAGAAAGGATAAAGCTTTCTAAGGTATGTGAAGACTCTTCTTGCAGAATGTATATTTGGATATGGACCAAAGAGTTCTCCTTTTTTTAGTTCTTTGCTTGTTACATTTCTTGTTATTTTAATTAATGGAAACTCATCTTTTGTAGATACATATATCCAAGCATATGATTTATCGTCTTTGAGATCAGTATTATATTTAGGTTTGAATTCTTTGATTAATGCTGCCTCCAATACCAACGATTCTATTTCATTATTTGTTTCTACTATTTCTACTGTTTCAATCAGAGGAATCATCTTCTTTACATACGGTCTGTCATAGAGTGTGTCGTTAAAGTATGATTTGACTCTGTTTCTTAGATTAAGAGCCTTCCCTATATACAAAAGTTTTTTGTTTTTATCATAGAACTTGTATACTCCTGGTTTTAGAGGAAGTAAGTCTATTTGGTTTATGTTCATGTCTAATTATACTACAAGGCCAGGCCTAGGCCTGCCCCTCATTCATAATTTTTTAATATGTGAGTAATCTTCGCTTTCTACACACCTTTTTGACATACATGTTTCTGTGTCTGTACTTGTAATACATACATACTACCTGAGCCGAGGACTAGGAGACCTTTTTGAGAGGATACAACTTAGAGATTAAAATTTTCTTAACGCGGGGCAGACCTAGGTCAGACCTGTTGTGTGTTTAAAAACTAAATACATTCATCCACCGTCTAGTCTCATCATTAAGAGGTATTCTCTTCTTTAGTTTTACAATCTTGTTCTTGCCATTATCATTAACCATAATTCTAACAGGTGTATCACCTTCAGAATTAGCTATATACTCCTTTAAGTCCGACACTTGTTCTTTTGTATGTTCAGGAGAGATTTTAAATGTAATACCTTCAAAAACATTATTATGCTTCGATGGATCTATCGGTTTTAACTTTTCAACCACAATACTCTTCTCCCCGTTCCTAACATTTAACTTACCAACAATTAATGCAGGAATATTTTCATTAAGTAATTCTTTTAATTCATCATATGCTCTTGGAAATACAACAGCATCTGTTCTACCTGTTTTATCTTCTATTGAAAGAAATGCCATCATATCACCTTTTTTGGTAGTCACCTTTCTTACTTTATTTATCATAACACCAAGAACTAACAAATCATTATTCTTTTTAAACTCTAAAACGTCGTCTAATGTTATTACATTCTTGGTTATGAAAAGATCTTGGAGATTATCAAGTGGGTGACTTGAAAAGTATAGCCCTAGAAGATCTTTTTCCCATTGTAGTAAAACATTTCTATCGGTTTCTGTGTCTTTTTCAAGTGGAGTTGCAATTGTCCTATTTTGTCCTTCTTCTGTTTGACCCAGTGAGAAAAAGTCAAATTGTCCTACACTACTAGCTTTCCTGTCATCTTTCTCTTTCTGATAAACTGTTGGAAAAGTTTTTAATAGATCTAACCTATCTCCAAAAGAATCCATTGTCCCCGCCATTATTAGATACTCCATTGTTTTCTTACCAACATCTTCGTACACACGATGAACAAAATCATCCAAGTTCTGATACTCTCCATTCTTTTCTCTCTCTTTGATTATTAATTTAACAAGATCTCCTCCAATATTCTTTATCCCACCAAGTCCAAACCATATACTGTTGTTATCATCAGATGTAAAGTAATATCCGCTCTTGTTAATATCTGGTGGAAGGACATTAATTCCCAATCTTTTACATTCTTTTAAGTCAAGTATTATTCTATCAAACTTATCTAAATCTCCTTCTAAAAGAGCTGCCATATATTCCAAAGGGTAGTGTGTTTTAAGGTATGCAGTCCAATATGCTATTGTTGCATATGATGCACTATGTGCTTTATTAAAACCATAGTTTGCAAACTGAAGAAGTTTATCCCAGAGCTTTTCAACTTTTTCTTTATCAAAACCATTTTTTATAGCTCCTTCTACAAATACTGGTTTCTCTTTCTCCATAACATCGACTTTCTTTTTACCCATTGCTCTTCTTAAGACATCTGCTTTTCCTAGAGAGTATCCTGCAATTATCTGAGCAATTCTCATTACCTGCTCTTGGTATGTGATAACTCCTCTGGTAACTGAGAGAACTGGTTCTAGTTCATTAAAGATATAGTCTGGTTCTTGTTTACCTGTTTTCACTGCTTGGTATTCAGTAATATACTGCATTGGTCCTGGTCTGTAAGCAGCTAGAATGTAGCAGATATCCTCCAAGTTCTCTGGTTGAAGAGTTCTAATAGTTCTTTTCATTCCTTCACTTTCCATTTGGAATAAACCAACAGTATGTCCTGATTTGATTAAGTCAAAGACTTTTGGATCTTCATAGTCTATTTCTCTTAAATCTATTTTCTCTCCGGTACTTCTTTCAACCTTTTTAAGTGCTGCTCCAATTACATGGAGGTTTCTTAAACCAAGAAAGTCATATTTCATTAACCCAAGAGGTTCGATATCAAACATTTCGTACTGTGTCATCCCAATACCACCACCATGAGCATCTCTTTGAATTGGACAATATTCCACTACTGGTTCCGGAGTAATGATAATACCACATGCATGGGTTGAAACACCTCTACAAAGTCCTGCAATCTTTCTGACAATATTCGCCAAATGCTTTGTTTCTTCTGAGGAGTTGATGATTTCTGCAAATTCAGGATTTTTCTCTATCATATAGTCGATGTCTTTTGATTTGCCGAAAACTATCTCAACCATTTTTGACAGAGCATCAGTTGTTTTAAGATCAATTCCTATTACTCTTGCAACATCCCTAATAGCTTGTCTTGTTTGTAGTTTACTAAAAGTTCCAATCTGTTTTACATTGTCTATACCATACTTATCTATTGTGTATTGTATAACTTCATCCCTTCTTTGATCTGCAATATCAATATCAAAATCTGGTGGACTTGGTCTTTCTGGATTAAGAAATCTTTCAAAATATAGTTCCCATTTAATCGGTTCAATATTTGTAATATCTGTAGCATAAGCAACCACAGAACCACAGCCGGATCCTCTCATACCAACTATAATATTGTTCTCGTGACAAAAGTGAACAAAATCTCTAACTACTAAGAAGTAATCATCATAACCTTTCTCATGTATCAAAGATAATTCATAGTCAATCCTCTCTCTTAATTCTTTTGTAATCTCACCATATTTCTTTTTTGCTCCTTCATATGTTAGTTTTTTCAAATATGATTTAGCTGTTTCTCCTTTTGGTAAATCAAGAAACTTTGTTTCAACTCTTTCAAATGTAATATCATATATTTCAATCATTTCTGTAATCTTCTGAGTGTTTTCAACTGCCTCAGGTAAATCACTAAAGAGTTCTTGCATCTGTTCTGGAGTTTTTACATAGAACTCGTTTGTGGGCATTCTCCTCCTATTTGGATCATCCATTGTTGTACCATCTGAAATGCACCATAGAATCTCTTGTATTTCAGCATCCTCTCTATTTAGATAATGAGAATCACAAGTTGCTACTAGTGGAAGATCTAATTCTTTTGCTATCTTAATCAGACCTTCATTAACTAAGTTCTGTTCTTCCATTCCATTCCTTTGAATCTCAATGTAGAAATTGTCTTTGAAAAGTTTTGAGTATAGTTCTGCATTCTCCTTGGCTTTTTTGTAATCATTATTCAAAAGAGGCTGGGCTACTGGACCAGCAAGACAAGCTGAGAGTGCAATTAATCCTCCTGTGTGCTTTTTTAATGTTTTAATATCAATCCTGGGCCTATAGTAGAAACCATCCATATGGGCTATAGAAACAATTTTCACAAGGTTTTTGTAACCTTCTAAGTTTTTAGCTAAAAGAACTAAATGGAAATAGTTATTATCTATGCCATATTCTTTATCTTCCATACTTCTTGGTGCAATATATATCTCACAACCTATTATCGGTTTTAATCCTTCAGCTTTCATTGCACTTTGGAATTTATATGCCCCATACATATTTCCATGATCTGTAATCGCACACGCATTCATGTTACTAGCCTTAAGTTTCTCTATTAGATCAGAAATTCGTATAGTTGCATCCAGTAAGGAATACTCTGTATGTAGGTGTAAATGAGTGAACATAACATATATTGCCCCAATTTGATATACTAGATATTATGACAGATGAAATACACAATCAAGAGAAAGCATTAAATGTTAAAGAGATACTACACTCTAATATTTTTAGAGTTTCTATCTTACTCATTCTCTTTGTTCTTTATTACATCTTAATCTCCCCTTCTATAGAGAGATTTTTTATCAACCAAATTGGTATCGTCATGAGAGCAAAACAGAACACAACTATAAATGTACTATCTCCTGTTTATGACATATTTGCTAATACAACAGAGTATAGTTTATCTACATATAGTCAGAGTCTAAAAAGTCCAACTATTTCAAATACTAAGTTTTTCACAATTGATCCAAGAGTTCATGCAATGAATAAGTTTCTAAACGACTTCCATTCTCCTATGGCAAGCAGTGCAGAAACATTCGTAAAAGAAGCAGATAAACATGGATTAGATTGGAGACTTCTTGCCTCTATCTCTGGTGTTGAATCCGCATTTGGTAATATAACGCCTCAAGGAACAAATAATGCATGGGGGTGGAGAGGTGTAAATAGTAATGATAGGGGTTGGAGTATATTTTCTAGCTGGGACAATGCTATTATACATATAACAGAACGATTCGCTCAAGGATATGGAACAACAATGACCCCTTTTGAAATAGAACCGATATACTGTCCACCATGTGGTCAAAATCCAGAACATGCTTGGGCAAATGGTGTTACAAGATATATGCAACAGTTACAATATTATTTAGATAATTTAGATAAAATATAGATATGATTAAATTACTAATTAGGCTCGCATATTTTGCTACAATCATAATACAAGGGATATTAGGTATAAGAATTGTATTGATCGCTATAAATGCTAATACAGAAAACACTGTTGTCTACTGGATTAAAAAAATAAGTGATATTGTAACTGCTCCCTTTCAAGGAATAGTTAATAGCACTATAAGTATCTGGAAAATACAGATACCAGCACTTTTGGTTCTATCTTTAGTGCTATATATCATAATTGGAATAATCTTTTCTGAACTATTGAAATCGTATAAAGATAACGATTAATTATCGTAAGACAAGAGTGAAATCCTTAAATCTAGTACCATATGATATAATAGTACATGGCAAAAATAGATTTAAGAA
>Ga0302236_1001479_pt1 | contig 16471 bp, 13 predicted proteins | sample AAG_UR_Gly_MG_FD_193509 | JGI IMG/M metagenome (GOLD analysis project Ga0302236, IMG submission 193509) | Enriched activated sludge microbial communities from anaerobic digester in WTTP, New Holstein, Wisconsin, United States - AAG_UR_Gly | ecosystem: Engineered > Bioreactor > Anaerobic >...
AAATAGTGAATATTAAAAATGCTTTGAGAGGTGAATATATTTGATAAGAATTTGTTTTATTTTTATTGTTTTATTTACAATAAGTTCTTCGTCATTAATGGCAAAGGATTTGGTTTTAAAACCTACTGAAGGACTTAAAAATTTGATTTCCTTTGGTGATGATTTTAAGTTAGCAAAAATCAAGGAACATTTAGGTGAGATTGTAAGTACTAATAATCTCGGAGTGAACAGTGACCAGGCAGAAATAAGATCCTATGAATTTACAAGTGGTGTTGGTGTTCTTACTGCAAATGGAAAGATAGTGGAAATATGGCTAAAAAGTGATAAATCCAACCTGGATTCCGGTATTAAGACAGGTGAGCAGGCTAAAGATATAATTGATGAATATGGTAATAATTTCCGAGTGGAAGGTGACCCAAAGTATGGTGAAGGTATAATGATATATAATTTATATCCCAATCATATACTTACTTTTACAGTAAATGAGTTTGGGAACTGTGTCTGTATAATGGCTGCAGATTGTGGATTAATATATAAAATCTCTCCTTCCAGTTCTATTTTGAAAAATTGGGATATCTATGCATCTTTGCAGAAACCTTCGGATATTCTTCAGAAATTGACTATTCTCAAAGATTCTTCCGAAGTAGATGGTAAATATATGATTATTCAGGGAGAGATTTTTAATAAAACTGATAAAGAGGTACGTTATGTAAATGTTATAGCTAATATTTATGATAAAAATAATCAGGTTATAGATGTTTCTAAGGCCTATATAGATGGTCTTCATTTGAAACCTGGAGAAACTTCAACATTTATTATAGTATCAACAGAGGGTAAACTTGCATCTAAATATAATCTACAACTCAGTGGAGAACAGTGAGACGTGAGACGTAAAAAGAGATTGATTACATTACTAAATTATATTCACCTGTGACGTGTCACTTCTCACGATTCACTTTTGATTACCGGAGGCATTATGATGAATTTTTCTGATTTTATCAAACATTTTGAGGGTTTTTTAAAAGGCTTTAATCATTATTACGAATTACTATGATTTGTTTATTTAAGGAGAAAAACTATAATATAGAGAAAGTATGTGTTATTACACTGACAAATTATAGTGTATTTCATAACATTGATAAAAGGAGATTTTTTATGCAATGTTGAATCATTTCAGAAGCAGGATAGATGGGAACATGGTTTTATCTTAAATTAGACTGGAAATGAAAATAATTTCGAGGAGGTTTGCATGTCGTTTTTTTATAATGAATTTCATATTTTTCTGGGAGAAATAACAAGTTTTGATGGATTTGATTTGTTGACCATATTAACTCTGGCTTTACTTGAAGGAGTACTTTCTGTTGATAATGCTCTGGTACTTGCAGTGATGGTTAAAGATCTTCCTGCTAAAGCCAGGAGAAAGGCTCTTACATATGGTATGTGGGGAGCTTTTATCTTCAGACTTCTGGCTGTGATATTTGCAACATTTATTATACGGTGGTGGTATTTTAAACTTGTAGGTGGTGCATATCTCTTATACATTTCTATGAAACATATGTATATGATTGGCCATGGGGGAGATAAAAAGGATGAAAAAGAGAAAAAGAAAAAGATAATGAGTTTCTGGTATATAGTTTTACTTGTTGAGCTTACAGATATAGTATTTTCCATAGACAGTATAACCACAGCAGTAGCTATGACAGAAAAGATTACTATTATCTGGATTGGAGGAATTCTTGGAATAGTATGTATGAGATTATTATCTAATTTCTTTGTCAATATACTTGAAAGATTTCCCCGTACTGAGGATCTGGCCTATCAACTTGTATTTTTCGTAGGAACCAAGCTTCTTATAGAATCTCTTAAAGTTCCTCTTCACCTGGATATAGAAATCAGCCATGGAATATTCTGGTTAATGATGGCTATTATTTTAGTAATAGGAGGTTCACTTATCTACAGGGACCATTTAATGAGTAAGCGTGCAGGAGAGGAAACACAACAGCTTTGTGATGATCTCTTAAAAGCAGAGCTTACATTTGAAGAAATGCTGGAGAAGGAGGAAAAGATAAGCACTCAGTTGATCAAGCTTCTTCTTAGAAAGAGATATCTTTTCATCAATTTTCATACAAATAGACTCACCTTAAAAAAACTTACCAATGAAGATGATGGAACTGTTGTAAAAGCTAAATTATAGCACTTATAAAATAAATAGTTTCAGAATTTTATGGAGCAGTGAGCAGATTTATGTTCACTGTTCACTTATTTATACCTGCTTTTTGAAGCTCTAAAAATTTATCATACATGACACCAGAAATTTATGGTTCTATCTAAAATAAAAAGGAGATTTTTTAGTCAATGTTGAACCATGCCAGAATATGGATAAAGAAATAGAGTCTCTTATAGAAAACTACAGCACATCGCGACTGCACAGGGAAAAAGCCGAAAAACTGCTGGAAAAGTTGAATCGAAAAAAAGTAGTTTTAAAAATAATTGAATCTCTCAAATCTCCTGAGCCTGAAACAAGGGGAAAGGCAATTCTTCTTCTGGAATTAATAAAGGATAAGAGGGCTATAGAACCTCTGGTGGAAATACTTAAAGATGATGATCCTTCCGTAAGGGAACAGGCCTCTATATCACTGCAAATTCTACCTTATAAGAAAAAATCAGGAGAGTTACTTCTAAAGGCCCTTCAGAGTGATAATATTAATGCCCGCCGTTCTGCTGCCCTTATACTTGGATGCCTGGGATACAGGAAAGCTGTTCCTTTCCTTATAAAAGTACTTTCTCATAGAGACTCTCAAATCAAATTAAACGCTCTTATTTCTCTGGCATCTCTGAAAGATAAAAGAGCAAAGAAACCTGTTATAAAACTTCTCTGGGATGAAGATCCGGAAGTGCGTAAAAAAGCAGTCTTTTGTCTCGGTCAAATCGGGGGAAATTCGATTATTCATCCTCTTACTGTAGCTCTTGAGGATAAAGATCCTTATGTGCGTCAGGAATCTGTCTTTGCCCTGAGAGCCCTGAAAACTGCAAAAGTTACACAATATATTTTTAGAGCGCTGAAAGATACAGAAGATTTTGTTCGTCATAGTGCAGCTATTGCTCTTCAGGGACTGGGACATGAGAATGCACTTAAATATCTTATAGATGCTATGGAGAGTAAAGAACCTGCTCTCTTAAGATATACTGTAGAGGTACTTGGAAAAATTGGAAATCCCCTGGCCCTTCCGGCTCTTTTAAAATTACTTAAAGAAAATAAAACAGAAGGTTTTGATTTGACCCGTTATAAGATAAATGAAGCCATACATAACCTGGGGGGAAAAGCTGAAACAAGGTACCTTGCCATGAAAGCACTCGAGGAGGGAGATTATAAGAAAGCACTGGAAGAAATAAAAAAAGCTATAGAAGAAAATTCTGAAGATGCAGGAATATACAATGATCTGGGAGATATATATACTGAAATTGGAGATAAAGAAAAAGCTATAGAGTCCTATGAATATGCTTTAAAGTTAAGGCCTGATAATGATCTCTATTATAGAAATCTGGGTCTGGAGTATAAAGAAAGAGGTTTGATAGATAGGGCTATAGATGCCTTTCAGAAGGCAGTAGTGTTAAATCCTGTAACTTTAGATTATAATCTTCTGGGTGATCTCTATAAGAGAAAGGGTGATATTGAGAAGGCAATGATATCTTATAATAAAGGCCTTGGCTTGAATCCCTATAATCTCAGGGCCTATCTTAATCTTGCTTCTTTATACAGTCACCTGGGTAATACAGAAGAAGCTATTAGATTATATCAAGAGGTTTTAAGAATAGATCCTAACAATACTATGTCTTACTGGGGACTCGGAATAGAATATGAACGTAAAGGATATATAGATAAAACAGTCGAGATGGCTAAAAAGGCCATGGAAATTGACCCATCAAATACATTCAGTCATTTGATGCTTGGTAATGCTTATACAAGACAGGGAGAATTTGAAAAAGCTATTAATATATTGAGATGGGCTGTAGAACTGGACAATTCTAACCCTTTTAATTATATAGCCCTGGCTATGGCCTATGATAGAAATAAAGAGTATGATAATGCCATAGATTGTTGTAATAGAGCAATGGCTTTTGAGAAGGAACCGGTAATGGTTTATTGGTCTCTGGGAAGTATCTATTTTTCAAAAGGAGAAATAGATACTTCTATAGAATTTTATCATAAAGCTATTTCTTCAGAACCTTCATCAATAATAGAATATGTAAATATGGAAAAAGTTTCTAAAAATTCTGATAATCTGAAAAGACCCCTGGATGCTTTTAAACGTAGCCTGGCGGTTAATCCGGATGATATTCTCTCTCATCTGGGTATGGCAATAATATCTAAAGCCCTTGATATGAGAGATGAAGCCGTAAAAAGTTTTAACTACTGTATTGATAATTTGAAAGATGATAAACTGATAGAACTATGTCTTAAGGAGTTGAATACATTATAAGTCTTCATCAGTCACCTCTTATTACTATGAATCTGGAAACTGATTGCTGACTACTTCTCACTTCTCACTGATTTTATGATAATAAAAATCGATTATGAAAATCCCCGGAAGGATTTATTAAAAGAAGTGGCGAATATAATCAAATGCGGGGGCCTTGTAATTTTTCCTACGGAAACCCTTTACGGGTTGGGAGGAAAGGCTTGTGAAGAGTCTGTGCTAAAAAGGATTTACAGTATAAAGGAACGCCCCCCAGACAAACCTCTTCCTGTTATGACATCTGAGATTTCTCAGATTTCAGAACTGGTGAGTGATTTTCCCTCTATAGCCAGGTTGTTGGCTTCTGCTTACTGGCCTGGTCCTCTGACTATGATAATGAAATCTAAACCTCATGTATCTAAATTATTAACCTGCGGTACCAATACTGTAGGAATCCGAATTCCTGATTACAGAATTGTTCTGGATTTATTAAAATATACAGGTGAACCAGTTGCAGTAACCAGTGCAAATCTGTCTGGAGAAAAGGACCTTCTTACTATGGATGAAATTATTACCACATTTAAAGATAAAGTGGATATTATATTAGATGGCGGTACACTGAAATATGCTATCCCCTCCACCGTAGTTGATGTTACAAAGTCACCACCCGTTATTTTAAGAGAAGGAAAGATATCATCAGAAGAAATTTTCAAAATCTTGAAAAGTGAAAAAGCGATTCATCTTTCAAGAATTAAGAGGTGTAATTTATGAAAAATTTCATAAAGTGTATAATTATACTCATATTATTCTGTATAATTCCCTTTAAGGTTTATGGAAATCCAAATATGGATGATCCCTATACTAAATATTATATTAATGCCTATAAATCAAAAATTTTAGATTATAACCCGCAACTTTCTCAGAAAGAATTGGATGCTATAGTTCTGAGTATTCTCTATTACTGCCGTCATTATGGTGTGGAACCAAGATTTGTAGTGGCTGTAGTGGCGTGTGAATCCTGTTTTGATATTCATGCCACTTCCCATGCCGGTGCTGAAGGATTGGGACAACTTATGCCGGGTACAGCAAGAGAGTGGGGTGTATCTAACTCCTATGATCCTGTTCAGAATATTCGTGGAACTGTTCAGATACTCAGATATAATTTAGATTATTTTTCAGGTTTTGATGTGGAACGTCAGATTAAACTATCTCTTGCCGCTTACAATGCCGGTATGGGTGCTGTACAGCAATATGGCGGTATACCTCCATATGCAGAAACTCAGAACTATGTTAAAATAGTATTTGATCTTTATAAGGAACTCTGCGGGGTTAAGTAGAAGGTGTATAGAGATGGCAATTTATGAGTATTCCTGTATGGACTGTAAAAAGCGTTTTTCTCTTCTTGAAGGTGTGGGGACATGTAAACCTGAAAAGGTCTGTCCCCGCTGTAAAAGTAAGAATTTAAAGAAATTGATTTCCCTTTTTTCCGTTACAAAATCAGAAGAGGCCCGCCTGGAAGCTCTTGCAGATCCTTCGAAACTTTCGGGAATTGATGAAAATGATCCTGCTTCCATTGCAAGATGGGCTAAAAAAATGGGTAAAGAACTTGGAGAAGATATGGGAGAAGATTTTGATCAGATGGTAGAAGAGGAAATGTCCGGGGAAGGACATTCCAATGAAGAAACTGATGATAGGATATATTGAGTTGGCTTTACTTATACAAAAATACCGCACTTAAATCTATTATCAGATTCTCAAAAATTCCTACCTTTACTTTATTTTCGGTAGTATATTACAGCATATCAAAAGAAAATCAAGAGTATTTTAAAATATCTTTGATTCGTAATTTGGATTGATGTGATAAAAAACAGATTTATAGTTAGTTTCATAACAATCCATAATTAAGAACCTCGCAATGCGTGATGCGTGAGATAACCCATTACGCATTACGCATTGCGTCTCACATTACTATTATGTTTTTCTCATAGTTAATTCCAGAATTGCTTTCACCAGTTTATCCGGGTTATGTCTTACGAGATTGCTTTCACTTATGAGATCATCTATAATTACTTCAACGCCCATGGCCGTAATATCATGGAGATCAATTTCCACAGGATAAGCGCCTTCTGCACGATATTTATCCAGTAATTGAGTGGGAGTTCCTTTGTTGAGTAAAACATAATCAAAGAGCTTATAGCCAGTGTGGTCAAAAATAGCTTTTATATGATCACCTGCAGTGAAGCCATCTGTTTCACCGGGCTGAGTCATAACATTACACACATATATTTTTATAGCCTTTAAATCCTTTATAATGTTACATATCTCAGGAACCAGAAGATTTGGTATGACACTTGTATAAAGGCTTCCAGGTCCAAAAATTATGACTTCAGCTTCTTTTAAAACCTCAATAACTTCTTTTTGAGGTTTGGGATTAGCAGGTTTAAGGAAAACTCTGCGAATTTTTTTCTCAGAACCGGTAATATTTGATTCTCCTTCAACTATTGTATTATCTTCCATTTTTGCCTTAAGAACAACTGTATCCAGTGTAGCAGGGAGAACTTTCCCTCTTATGGCAAGAACTTTACTTGACTCTTTAATTGCTTTATCAAAATCTCCTACAACTTCCGAGAGGGCAACAAGAAATAAATTTCCAAAACTGTGTCCTTCCAGACCTGTTCCATCTTGAAATCGATACTGAAACAGATCCGCCATAAGAGATTCCGAAGCAGAAAGAGCAACCAGACAGTTTCTGATATCACCGGGCGGTATAATTCCCAGATTTTTTCGTAATCTTCCTGAACTTCCTCCGTCATCAGATACAGTTACAATAGCCGTTATATTTTTAGTATAGTTTTTTAATCCCCTTAATAAAGTGGAAAGACCTGTTCCTCCACCAATGGCTACAAAATGTATGTTCCTGTTTATCTGACTGTTTTCATATATTTTCATAAATATACAGGTGAGAAGTGATGGTACTATCGTTAACCCGTTCCAGCATAAGCTTCGCCCCTGCGCCATAAAAATCTTACATCTCACTTTTCACTTTTCACTTTTCACTCCTTACCCACTGCAATAAACCCTGTAATCTATCTGTGGAAATATATTATCTTTTTTCTCAAGTAGTTCTAATTGTTTTGCCTTTATATTTTCACTTTTTATTTCTTCGTAAAGTGTATTCAGACGACTTAAATGTTCTTTTGTACGTTTTGTGGCATATTCTACTGTAGTTCCACTTCTCATTATAAATGCCCAATCGCTGCTCTGAGCCAGTAAAAGTTCTCTGGCACATTGATTAAGGGCGCGAATTTTTAATTCATCTCCCTCATGATTTTTATAAATATTTGCAAGTTCTATCATTTTTTCAGCACCCCTGTGAAGATGTCTGTATATCCAGTCATTTTTTGGATTAAGCCAGTATTCATTATAACCCTTATGTCCCCAGCTTGATGCAGAAGGAACTACTATCTGGTGTAAGGGATAACGTCCAAGATATTCTACAGGAGTAACAGGAAGTATCCTTTTCTCTGCATCTATAATTCTGAATACATGTTCAAGGAAATAGGGCCCTTCATACCACCAGTGACCATAAAGCTCTGCATCATAAGGAGATACAATAAGGGGACGAATATGGAGGAGATTATTACAATATTCTATCTGTTCATATCTGGTCCTTACAAAATGTTCTGCATGACTTCTGGTTTTAGCCAGAGCTTTATCATAAGAATAAGGCTTTTTATCAGCCAGTTCGACTTCATGACCTGTTACTCTGTGATATTTTATACCTGTATTTACTCTTATACCACTTTCATGAATATATGGTTTTATATAGTCCATATCCAGGTCATAACCTGCATCTCTATAAAATTCTCTGTAGTCAAAATCACCGGGATATCCTCCTTTTGAGCTCCAGACCTGTCTTGAGGATTCTATATCTCTTGCAAAAACTGCCACACCGGAAGGACAGTATACAGGGGTATATGTGCCGTACCTGGGCATAGGATTTGAGAAAAATACACCGTGGGAATCTACAAAGAAAAAATTAATACCGTAAGCTTTAAGTATTTCGTCATCTCCGGGATTGTAACCGCATTCTGGAAGCCAGATACCTGCCGGTGCTCTGTGGATAGCATCTTTATGGTTATTTACAGCAACCTCAATCTGTGCTCTTACACATTCACGGTGGATACCGATGAGGGGAAAAAATCCATGAGTTGCACCACAGGTGATTATTTCAATGTTCCCTTTTTCTTGAAAATTATTGAAAGCTCTTACAAGATCACATTTGTATACTTCAAGGTAAATTTTATGATATTTTCTGAGCTTTCTGTTGTACATTTGAGCTGTCGAATGAAATTCTGGTTCTTTCTCTGTTCTTTTTATTTCCTTTTCTGTTAGTTCTATTAAATTTTCCAGATGCTTTTGGAACCTGTTCCTCAGCAGGGTGTCATTTAACATATTAATTAATGGTGGTGTAAGAGACATAGTCAAACGAAAATATACCTTATCTCTCTCAAGTCTTTCAAAGATCTGCAACAGTGGAATATATGTTTCAAATATGGCTTCATATAGCCATCTTTCTTCAAATGTATCTTTGTATTCAGGATGCCTGACAAAAGGAAGATGAGCATGAAGTACAAGCATCCAGTAACCTTTTTCCATAGTATTTTACCTTTTCAGCTACTCGGTCTACCTGCAAAAGGAAAAGGTATCTCTTCGGTAAACCTTTCTTGAAGACTCTTATAAATAGCCGGTGGAAGTTTTAATATTTTCCAGTGTACATCGTCTGTTTTTTCTGGAGCTCTGAATAGAGCTGGTACTTTTATAAAATTATTTTTAAAGAGAATACGAATATCAGGAGAAAGTTCCCCTCTTGGCTTATTTTCTCTTTGTTGAAAAAATTGTGTATCTTCTTCAGAACTATCGTGAAATAGGTCGTGAATATGGGGTGTGAAATTCAAAAACTCCCATGATATATCAACTGTTCCAGGTAAATTCCTATCTTTCAGGGAAATTTTCTCTTTATTGGTTTTCAGAATTTTTGTATAAATATGTTCCTTCTGAGATGTTATTTCTTTTTTGTGGACATAGAGGGATGTTTCTTTTTTATAGATATGTTGGGAAGCTTCTTCTTTATCAGTGTGTGGGATTGTTTTATAAATAAGTTCTTTCTGAGAAGATATTTCTTTTTTCTGTGTTGTTAAAATCGGTTCTATTTGTTCTGTAACAAGTAAATCAAAAGATATAGGAGATGGAGGTATGGGAGGGATTGGTTTTAAGTCCATTTCAGTCCATCCTTTTTCATGTTCCTCTTCAGGGATTAAAGGAAGTGAAATCTTTTCAGGAACAGGAGATGTTACTAAGGTTATAAAATCACCATTTTCTTTTAAATATCCTATTTTCCCATAGAAAAGATTATATGGAGCTGAATAATCTATATATACACTTCCAGAAGAAAATTCTTTATCTATGTTTTGTTCGAAACAATGAGTATTACTCTGTTGTCTGTACAATCTTATAAATAACCTGGTGTCAGATAAAATTTGAGGTTTAATCTTTTCAAATGCTTCTTTTTTTGTTTTTTCTGTTACTTCCCAGTAACAATAGGAACTGAAAGGATCCACAGATAAAATTACAAAAATATCTTCTCCATAAACTTCCGGTAGTTCCGGTGCATCAAGAAGCTCTTCCGGCGGTTCTTCTTTTATTTCCAGTATATTCTTGTGAGGGATAAAAAATTTTTCCGAACTACCAAAATATTCATCTAATCTAATTTCTACAATTTGCCAGTCTGAATCATCTGTTCCGGTTTTTTCATAAGATTTCTTCTTCCTGGTAAAAGCCCTGCTGTTAGACATTCTAAAATTATTACTACTTTCACCTATCATAAGCTATTTATTTTACTTATCAATACAAGGTTTATGTCAGCTTGCTTAAGAAATTATCTTTTTTCTCAAAGGCGCCTTTTTCAACAGTTTTCATGAAATATTTAATGCCTTTTATATGCAGCCCTTTCTTTATATATGCAGCACCTATTGCACAACACAAAGGATAGTATTCTGGATACTTCTCATAAAGTGTTTCATATATATTTATGACTTCATCCAGTTTTTTGAAATTTTTTTTCAAATTTTCTTTGCACCGGGCAATTTCATTTTCTACATCTTCTATAAGAGGTTCTTTTGTCTCTCCTGATGCTTTCTTAATCGCTTTTACTTCCTCTACTGTCTCTTTTACTTCTACTTTTTCTTCTATTTCCTTTTCCAATTCCTCTGGTTTTACTTTTTCTGGCTTTACTTTATCTTCTTCTATTTTATCTTCTTCTATTTTATCTTCTAACTCTTCTTCTTCTATTTCTTCTTCTATTTTATCTCCTAACTCTTCTTCTTCTAACTCTTCTTTTTCTAACTCTTCTTCTTCTAACTCTTCTTCTTCTAACTCTTCTTCTAACTCTTCTTCTTCTTCTTCTAACTCTTCTTCTTCTAACTCTTCTTCTTCTAACTCTTCTTCTTCTAACTCTTCTTCTTCTAACTCTTCTTCTTCTAACTCTTCTTCTTCTTCCATATCCAACCCTGATCCAATTCCAATAGCTTTTTCTTCACTGTCTGTTTGAATATCAACATATGTGAATTCTTCTATAAATTCTTCGCTGAGAGATTCATATATACTGTTTAGAAGACCTGTTTCTACAGGTTGAAGTTCTTTTATTTCACTTTCTTCAGTTGTAACTTTTTCAATAGTTTGTGGAAATTCAAATTCTTCCATGTTTTCTTCAATGTTATAGAGGTTTTTTATATCCCTGGTATCTACTTCTTGTGGTTTGAATCTGACACTGAATTCGTGTGCCAGAGATTTTAATTTTTCTATAAGTCTGGTATTAGTTGTTTTACTAATAGATTCTTCATATTTTGCCCATAGATCAATATTATTGTAATCTTCTAATTTATCTGTAATTATTTCAAACTCATCTATAAAATCTTCCATAAATGAATTATATAAAATTTCTTCAGATCTTATTTCTTCTGCAGAAGGTATTACAAACTCATCAATGTAGTGCTTTGAAATTTTTTCTATAGATGGGTCCAGATGGTATTCAATAGATATTTCTTCTAAAAAGTCTTCCAGATTAGGTTCAATTTTAATATTTAATTTCATAGAGCTTTTTAAATCCTTCTTTTTCAGTTTTTCTTCCACTTCTTTTGTGGTGGATTTTAATTCTTCAATAGATTCTTCCTGATTTGTAGAATCAGTGTTTTCAGCAAATTCTGATACCTGAACAATTAGATTTACCGAGGCTTTTGAAGTATCGGAAATATCTTTCTCAGAAGATTCCAGTATATGAGTTTCCATTTCCCTGTCATGATCGAAGCCTGTAAGAGTTAATTTGTTCAAAGCTTCTTCATTATCAGGTTCAAGTTGGAGAATTCTTTTGAGTAAATCTATGGCTATAGCTTTTTCTTCTTTATCAATGAAATATGTTGCACCTTTAAAATAATTATTTATGGCTTCCCCGGTATCACCTTTTTTCTCCAGGATCTTACCTAGCTTTTTATAAGCATCACCGTAAGAGGGATCTAAACTTATAACCTTTTTGATAGCAATTAATGCAGTATCTAACGAACCTTCTTCGAAACTTATTAAACCAAGCTGGAAAAGTGTTTCTTTATGTGTAAGTTCTATTTTCAATACATTTCTGAAATGAATTTTTGCCTCATCGAGTCTTCCTAGCTCTTTGCATATAAAGCCTAAGGAATATATAAAATTAATATTAGTAGGGTCAAAATTGTGAAGTCTTTCATAAAGAGGAAAAGCTTTTTCTAATTCCCTGTTCCTTTTATATAAATAGGCTGCTTTCTTAAGAAGAGTTATACCTTTATCTTTCCATCCCAATTCCAGCTCTTTATTAGCTTTTTCCAGCATTTCATCAGGATTTGTTTTTTCTTCCTCCTGGGAAAGTTCTATTTCAGCATCTTTTGTAGTCACAGGAGTAATCAGAGCGGTTTCTTCAGTTGATGTTTTTCCCTGGTTCACTGACTGGGCAATATCTGCGTAACGCTGCTTCATCGTTTTTTTATCAACCTCTTCTCCTGAGACATCTCCTTTTTCATTCAGGATAACTGTATCAACAGAAAAAGATTCAGTATCAGAAAAGAAATCTCCATATTTACTTTCTACCCATGTATTTGTATCTTTATCATTTACTTCTTTAGATGTAACTGTTTCAACTTTATTATCATCTTTTTTAGTGCCAAAGAAATCAGTAGTTGATATACTGTTATCAAGATAGTAATCCTCCTGGGACAAGACACCACTTACACCCGGACTTACTTCATCACTTACTACTGTATCATAAGGGCTCCCATCTATTTTTTGCTGCATTTCTATAAAGGCTCTCTCATAAGGACTGACAGGTAGAGAATAATCTTCTTCTTTATCATGTATATCTTCTTCTGGATCTTCTTTATATATGTGTTTATCAAGATAAGAAAAATCTCTGAAGGGATATTTGTGTTTTATATATTTTATATAAGCTCTTTTAAGAGTATCAGTAAATTCCTCCGAGGGGAATAGATTCTTAAGGAGTTTTTCTTCCTCCATATCAGTGTCTTTTACGATTTTTTCCTGAGTAACTTTAGCTTTCTCCGATAGATCTTTAGCTCCTGTATAGATTATTTCATCATCTAGATAACCTTCTTCTAATGAAGGAGTTTCTTCTTCTTTTTCAACCTCTTCTTCGTCGAATACCTGTGGGAAAATTTCTTTCTTTTTAAATTCATTGAGACCTTCTTCTACAAGTATATCATCCATTACTAATTCTTCCTGGATTATTTCTTCTTTTGTTTCTGCCAGGTCTTTTTCTTCTTCATCATGAACAGAAAAGTAAGCCCATACTACATCGCCATCTCCTTCTTTTTCCCATATTTCGCCTTTTTTCTTTGTTTCATCTTCATGGCTCAAAACAGCATCTTCTGAACCTTTTCCAAAAAGAGCTTTTAATCTTTTTGTCCATCCTTTTTTAGCCATCAACAGCCCTCCTAAGATAGCAGGAAATATATAACTCTTTTATCTATACTTAGTCTAACAAATTTTTAAGAAAAAATAAAGATCAACTTTATTTTTTCTTCAATAACTTAAAAATTACCGAAGAGAACCTTTCTCTGTCTTCAGAAGATAATTTATCAGGTCCTCTGGTTTTTTTCCCACCTCTCCTTAATTTTGCCTCTTTATGCCGTATAGCGAGAAGATAATCTATATCTCCGGTGTTAAAAACCATGCCTCTGGGAGATATGACTGTAGTATTTTTTGTTAATAAAAGGGCAGCAAGCCCAAAATCTCCAGTAATAACAATGTCTTCTGGAGAGGTTATATTGAATATCTTCATATCTGCAGCTTCTTTATAATTATCTACCAGTATTATTTCTAACTCTTTATTTATCTCCTTACTGTAATGGGACACACTTAATACCATAATAACCTGAACCTGGAATTCCTTCGCTATTTTAAGGATTTCATCTTTAAATGGGAAAGAATCTCCATCTATTATTATATTCATTTTATCTGTCTTATAAGAACTATAGGAGTTTGCTCATCTGCATTACCCTGGGGGTTATGAGTAAGTGCTCTCACAATAAGTTCATTATTCTTCAGTGTTGAAGCCAGAACATCTACTTTACCCAGGTCATTGGCATCTACTATAGTAGCATCAAGATTTGTTTTTAATTTTATTTCCTCTACCAGTTTTTGAGGAGCCTTTGGGCCTAAAACTACTGATTTATCAAAGGGTGGCATGGTTCCAGGTGGATCGTCTATAGTGGTAGCAGCACGTCCGGCAATCCTGTAAAAATCTCCCTTTCGACCAGTTAATTTTCCCAGAATTCCTATGAGGAAAGCCAGAATTATTCTGATTGTTCCTGCTTCCTTTATTGCCATCTGCAAACTGTAGGGAGAGGAGAGACTGGCATCCTGTTGGAAGAATCTGTTTATCCTTGTAGCAATGTAACAGGGTTTTATGTCTTCAATATACAGGGCTCTGCCCTGTAGTATTGCCACTACACTTTCAGCTATAGCCAGTATATCTCCCGGTGAGGACAGAGGTATTACATATTTTTTTAAAACTTCCATAAGATCATCACTTTCTCGGAGTATATGCGTCTTTACAGGTATTGTCTTTATAGATTCATCAAGGGGTTTTCTTTCTGGCTTTATAACAGTTTCCTGGGAGGAAGTATTTACATCATTGCTTATTATATCAAATTCCTTAGTTTTGAGTATTATTTCCTTCTTTTCATATTTAATAGGATTTCTCCCATAGTATTTATAAGAAAGATCGAAATACATAACTTCCGGCAGATCCTGAGGGTTCAGGGCAGTTTTATCCTTAAAATCCACCTTAATTTTCCCTTTAAGCCATAATTTTTCACCTGGTTTAAGAAGAAAAGCTTCCCAGTAATTGTCATGATAAACTGGAAATTCAGGATTTAAAAGACGAGAAGATATATCAAATTTATCATATTTATCTCCTTCAGGTTGCAATCTAAAAACCCCATCCAGGATTATTGCCTGCTGTTTCCCTGTATTGTCAAAAGGTATTTTAAAGTTTAATAATATAGCTTCTTTAGATGTTTTTAAAGTTTTTTCCTGTATTTCATGAACATTTAAGGTAAGATTACAATCTCCCATACTTTTACATAAAAACTCAAAAGTCAGGTATAAAATTAAGAAAATAAAGATAATTAATAAGAGGATATACATTACTTCCGTTCCACCTTGATTTTTTTATGTTTATGAACATCCAGAGCAAGTTCGATAAGTCGATCCAGTAATTCAGAAAAAGTCATACCTGCTGCAATGGCAGCCTGGGGATATAAAGAATTTTTTGTCATACCGGGTATAGTATTTGTCTCAAGAACATATATGTCCTCCTCCCGGATTATCATATCTGTCCTGGACATACCACTACAGGTTAGAATTTTATGAACATATACTCCAATCTCCTGGGCTTTTAAAGTTAATTTCTGTGATATCCTGGCAGGGGTAATTTCTCTTGTAGAACCATCATATTTTACATTATAATCAAAAAACTCAACATGTTCAGGAGGTATTATTTCTGTCAGGGGAAGAGCCTCTGGTTCTTCTCCGTGAAGAGATCCAAGGACTGCACAGGTTATCTCTGTACCTTTAATATATTCTTCAATCAGAATTGTATTATCATATTCCAGGGCTCTCGATATTTTGTCTTTTAGATTATTTCTTTCTTTAACAATATATGTTCCCACACTTGAACCCATGCTCGATGGTTTAATAACACAGGGATAATTTATTTTATCTTCAACAATTTTAATTATTTTATCAGAATCTCTATGCCAGTCCTGGTAATAACATACTATAAAATCAGGAACCTTTATATTATTATATATATAAATTTCCTTACATTTTGCTTTGTTCATAGCAAGTGCACTGCACAGGACATTTGATCCTGTATAGGGTATATCCATTAATTCAAGTAATCCCTGAACTGTACCATCTTCTCCAAAGGGTCCATGAAGTACTATAAATACCACATCTACTTTATCTTCAGAACTTTTTTTAAGTTTTTCTATATTCCCGTCAGACAGAACAGGCCAGTTATCGTCTGAAACTTTCATTTTGTAAGATGTACCGTTATCATCAATAAGACTTACTATGCCTTCTTTACAGGTATCTATATAACCCTGCGGAATAATCCATTCGCCAGTTTTTTTAATTTTCATTGGCTTTACCCTGTATTTATTTTTATCCAGAGCTTCTAAAACTTCTTTCCCGGATTCAAGAGAAATTTCATGTTCTGCTGTTCTGCCTCCCATAAGGACAGCTATATTCAGTTTTTCTTTATTCATTTTATGCCCCTTTCTGTCAATGTGATGGGTGATGATTTGACGTAGGGACGAACACAGGGGTTCGCCTCTATGCCATAAAACATCTCACTGCTCACTTAAATCCCTTAACTTTAATTTTATTTCTATCCTCATAAACGAGTA
>Ga0302236_1001495_pt1 | contig 16265 bp, 13 predicted proteins | sample AAG_UR_Gly_MG_FD_193509 | JGI IMG/M metagenome (GOLD analysis project Ga0302236, IMG submission 193509) | Enriched activated sludge microbial communities from anaerobic digester in WTTP, New Holstein, Wisconsin, United States - AAG_UR_Gly | ecosystem: Engineered > Bioreactor > Anaerobic >...
GAGTCAACAGCACCAGGGCCTTGACGTCCTGGCCCTGCTTGTAGGCGGGCGTCATGGGCCAACTCCAGTCCAACGCTGCCCAATTCACCGCGACGATGGAGCCGACTTCCGCACCGATTACCGTGAGCATTTCGATGTTCAACTCGGCGCTGTTATTCTTCTCGATCAGCACCTTCTTGACCGCCTCGACGTCGAGCACCATGCCATCCATGTCCTGCGGCTTCAGGTCATCCACCTGGACGACTTCATCCTCCCCGTTCGGTTTCTTGCGGCTGACGCTACGGCCGTGGCCGCGCAGATCCGGGACAATGGAGGCAAAGCCCCACGACTGCAAGACCGTCGCCAAATCGGCGTATTCGCTGCCTTGCCCTTTCCACCCGTGGAGCATGATGATGGGCACCACGTGCTTGCCGCTGCGGACGCCTTTCTTCGGCCCATAATACGTGCAGAAGATGTTCCATCCGTCCTTGGTTCGCAGATTGAAACTCTCCGGCTCCGGCGGCGGTTCTTCTTTCTTCTTTTCCTTCCCATCCTTGCCGGCGCTGGTCTTCGCGGTCGGCGCGGGGGGGGCCGGCGCAACGGCGGGTTTGGCGGGCTGTGTGGCGGGGGTTGCGGGCTTGGTCGCGTCCGGCTTGGCGGCTGGCTGCGCGGGCGCTTTGGCCGCCTCCTGTGCCGCCGTTTTGGCCGCCGCTTTGGCCGCCGGCTGCGCCGCCGGAGCAACTTGGCCGAAAGCGCGGCCGGACACCCCCCCCATCAGAAGCAGTCCGATGGCCGTACCGGCCGAGAAAACACACAAACTCCAACGGTTTGCACGGTTCTGGTTTGCTGGATTCATGGTTCTGACCATCGCTAGGTTCCTTGAGAAATGAATCACAAGCCTCAGCCAATTCACGGTTTATCCTAAGCCCGTCGCCGCGTGCCGTCAACGAAAACAGAGTACATTGACCCAATTTCTGCGTTTATGCAATAGAATGAGGCGCAGGCTCGAATAGCGCAATTGGTGCGTCTTCGGTAAACTGCAAGGAGATATGCTCGTGGACCTCATCAAAAATCTGCAGACCTGGTGGCAAGAAAAGACGGGGGAGGAGGAAACGCCGTTCGATGGCGACTCGTCGGCCTTTTTCGCCAGTTTGCTGTTCCACATGCTGCTGTTGATCATCTTGGGGCTGGTGCCCTTTGTCTTCGAGAATCCCAACGTTTCCCTGACGATTGCAGCGCCCTTGAAGGAGGAGTTCGAAGAACCCAAGCTGATGCTGCCCGACGATTTTGCCTCCAGCCCGTTGGTGGCGGAGGAAATGGGCGCCAACAGTGTGGGCGACGCGGGGATGGCGATGTCCATGGCGCAGATCGTGTCCGACGTGTCGGTGGTCCCCAGCCTCACGGATTTGCCCGTAGAGCCTACCGGGGACATCGACATGACCAACGAGATCAGCGTTGCGACGGGACTGAATTTCAACAAGAACCTGACCGTCCGGGGAGCCACCGGCGAGGGCGTCAGCGGGGCCTCGGGCGCCATCGACCGCCTCACGGAGGAAATCCTGCGCTCGTTGGAGGAGCGCAAGACGCTCGTCGTGTGGCTGTTCGATCAATCGCCCAGCCTGTCTCGCGAACGAGCGGCGATCAACGAACGTTTCGACCGCATCTACGAGGAATTGGGCGTCATCGAAGCGGCGGGCAATCCGGCGTTCAGCAAGCACGAAGACAAACCGCTGTTGACGAGCGTGATGGCCTTCGGGCAAGAGGTCAAGCTGATGACCAAGCAACCGACCGACAACCTGCAGGAGATCAAGGCGGCGGTAGCGGCCATCCCGCAAGACGAGTCCGGCGTCGAGATGATTTTCTCGGCCGTGTTCCGGGCGGCAGAGCGCTTCAAGCAGTACCGCATCCGAGACCCGGCCAAGAACGAGCCGGAGCGGAACGTGATGCTGATCGCGTTTACCGACGAGCGGGGCGACGATCTGGGGGGCCTGGACGACACGATCTCGGTCTGCCGCGGGCTGGGCATGCCCGTGTACGTGGTCGGCGTGCCGGCGCCGTTCGGCCAGGAAGAGACCTTCGTCAAGTGGATCGATCCCGACCCAAGCTACGATCAGACGGCGCAGTGGGGGCGAGTCAACCAAGGCCCCGAGACGTTGTTCCCGGAACGCATCAAGCTCGGTTTTGGTGATCCGGGACGCGAGGGCCCGGACCCGATGGATTCGGGATTCGGTCCTTTCGCCCTGACGCGGATGTGCTACGAAACCGGCGGCATCTATTTCTCCGTGCACCCCAGCCGCAACGTGCATCGCGAGGTGACCCGCGAAGAGACGCCCGCGCTGACCGCTCACCTGAAGTACTTCTTCGATCCGCAGATCATGCGGCGTTATCGGCCGGATTACGTCCCGGCCAAAGAGTACCTGAGGCAGGCGGAGAGCAATCGGGCCCGCAAGGCGCTGCTGGTGGCGGCCCAAAAGTCGTGGGTCGAGTCGCTGGACGAACCGGTGCTGCGGTTCGTCCGCCGCAGCGAGGATGCGCTGGCCAAGACGCTGGGCGAGGCGCAGAAAGTCGTCGCCAAGGCGGAACCGGCGCTGCGGGACTTGTACAACGTGCTCAAGGAGGGCGAGGCGGATCGGCCGCGGGAGGCCGTCCCGCGCTGGCAAGCCAGCTACGACCTGGCCATGGGCCAGGTGATGGCGTCGTTGGTCCGCGCGCAGACGTACCGCGCGCGGTTGGCCGAGGCCCAACGCGGGATGCCGTTCAAGGGCGTTAACAACAACACCTGGGTCCTGTCGCCGTCCGACGCCATCTCGGCCGACGGTGGCTTGGCGGAGGCGGCGGCCAAAGCCAAGGAGTACCTGCAGCGCGTGATCGACGATCATCCCGGAACGCCTTGGGAACTGCTGGCCAAACGCGAACTCGAAACGCCGCTGGGCTGGACGTGGTCCGAGGACCACACCGACTTGACGCCGCCCCGCGTCGGCGGCGGCTACGGCGGCGAGGGCGGCGGTGGCCGCGCCGTGGGGCCGAGGGATGTTGCGCCCAAGCCTCCCCGGCGCGAACCGCCCAAGTTGTGAGCGCGGCCGTGGGCGAAATCGCGATCGGAGGCGCCGCCGTGGGCGTGCCGGCGATCGGCGGAGCGGTGGGGCACTTGGCCGTGGGCGGCGTTCGACGTCCGCTTCGCGGAGCCCCAGCTTGTTCGCCACTCGGCGAGGTAATTCGGTCGCGGGCTCGTTGACATCGACTCGGATGTTAGCAATGCGGAGGCATGGCATGGTCGCGAGCCGGTTCATGGTAGGACGGATTGGCAATCCGTCCCACGCCGCGAATCAGCCGGCCGCCGGCTCGTTGTCGTCGCCGCCCGTGTAGGAGGCGAACAGCGGCTTGTACGTGTCGGGCGTGAACAGCCGGAATTCACTTTCGCGAACGTACTCGTACGGTCCGGCGCGCCGCAGGCTGTCCACCAGACGGTCGATCTGGACCTGTGACTGGAAAGCGATGATGCTGTCCAGCTTGGTCTGAAAAGCCACGTCGTTGCCGATGACCTCCAGGTTGGGCAAATCCACGAAGTCGCAGTACACGGCCAGTTCGCCCACGCTGGGCGGCTCAGCCAGCGGTTCTCCCAATTCCGGCCAGATGGCGCCCGCGGCGTGAAATACGCTGATCATCAACTCGCTGTGCGTGATCCGATGGTCGGGGTGCAGATCGGTGTGGGTGGGAACGTACACGCGCGCCGGGCGGGTCTTTCGCAAGTGGTAGGTCAGGGCATTCTGGAGTCCGACGTAGCCCGCGATGTCGTCCTCCCCCTCCCGCGCTCGACGCCGGCCGATCAGCGGAACCAACCCACCGTCGGGATAGCCCACGTAATTGACGCGTTCTCGCGGAATCCCCAACACCTGGTACGATTGGTATGCCTCCCGGCGGCGAACCTCGACGATCCGGTCGCGGTCCTCCAATTGGCAGTATCCCATGCAGCCATCCGTGACGATCAGCACGTGGACGGTCACTCCCTCCCGCATGGCGGCCTGCATGAACAGTCCTGCGCCGATGCACACATCGTCGTCGTGGGGACTGACGAACAACCACGTCTGGTTCCTGATCGCGGCGAGGCCCATGGCCTCGGCCAAACACGCGGCGCGCTGGGCGCCGCGGTCCGTCTTGCGGGTAAACTGAAACTGGGCCATGGGGTCTCCTGAATGGGCGAGGCTAAGTGGGGGGCAAATCGGTACCGGCCGGATCAGGGGGCAGGAGTACAGGATTCCATTTTCGCGGGGAAAAATCTCCCCCAGGGGCTGGACGATGGGCCGCGAAAACTGAATCCTGCACGTCTGACCCCAGCGCCGCGACGGCTGCTTATCCTACGACAGCCGGCCCGAAAGAAAAGGCCCCCAACTAGGTATGCAGGGAGCGGCCTGACCAGCCGTACGTCTGCTGCAAGGCCAACTGCACGCTGCCGGTCAGATCGGAGAATCGGATGGGCTTGGAAAAGACCCGAAAAGCCCGAGCCCGCCGGGCCTCCTCGGCCAAGCGATCATCCAGATTGGCGGTCATCAGAATGCAGGGCAAGTCCGCGAATGCCTGTTTCACGCGGCGGATGGTTTCCAGCCCGCTCAGCCGCGGCATGTACATATCGAGCAATAACAGGTGTACCTGCTCGCTTTGCAGGATTTCCAAAGCCTGCTCGCCGTCGCCGGCCGCCAGGGTGCGAAAACCGCGCCGCTCCAGCGCCTCCCGGAGCGTTTCCCGCAGGTCCTGGTCGTCGTCGGTGATCAGCAGGGAAGGGATTTCCAGCGGCATGCTTGACCTCAGCCCAATTGCCAGTGGAGATTACCGATCTATACTACTGACAAAGCCGAAACGGTCAACACGAGTTTTTTCGTAGATTCGGAGAACAAGATGGCCGCCCAGTCCCTCTTCGCCCGCCACGAGTTCTTCCTGCGGCGTTTGCACTCGGTCACCGGTGTCTTTCCGGTCGGCGCGTTCATGCTCATGCACTTGACGATCAACGCCAGCCTGCTCAGCGCCCCTTCGACGTTCCAGAAGAACCTTTACCAGATTCACAGCCTGGAAAGTCTGCTGCCGATCGTGGAATGGTTGTTCATCCTGTTGCCCATTCTGTTTCACGGGATCATCGGCGTGGTGATCATCCGCAGCGGACAAGCCAATACGAACATGTACCCGTTTGCCGCGAACATCCGCTACACGCTGCAGCGCGCCACCGGCATCATCGCCTTTGCGTTCATTGTCTGGCACGTGTTCCACATGCACGGCTGGTTCCATTTTGACTTTTGGGCCGAGCACGTTTCGCAGCCGTTGCACGGAGCCCGCTTCCGGGCCTTTAACGCCGCGTCGACGTTGGGCATCGCCATGAGCAACCCCGTCGTGATGGCGTTGTACGCGGTGGGCGTCATGTCCTGCGTGTACCATTTTGCCAACGGCCTGTGGACGATGGGCATTACGTGGGGCTTGTGGACTTCGGTCGGTGCCCAACGGCGGGCTTTGCAGCTTTGCGCCGGATTCGGTGTCGCGCTGGCCATCCTCGCGGTGGGCGTGCTGTACGGTACCGCTACGGTGGACATCCAGGCCGCGAAGGAGACCGAAGACCGCATGTACGAGTCCATGGTGAATTCGAAAGAGATCAGGCCGAACCCGGAGAAGCGGACAGCGGAAACGGAAGGCAACACGCAGCGGGACGGCGCTCAGCCTGCCGTCTTGGCTGATGGTTCTTCTGAGTGAGGCAAGTCTCCCAATACCGTCGCATTCACGAATCCGTCGAGCAGGATCACGCAACATGGCAAGAAAACGCGTCATGGTCGTAGGTGGAGGATTGGCCGGACTGGCCGCCGCCATGAGATTGGCCGAAATGGGCATCGACGTGGACCTGATGAGCCTGGGGCCGGTCAAACGTTCGCACAGCGTGTGCGCTCAGGGCGGCATCAACTCCTGCAACGACCTGACGCGGCAGGCGGGCGACAGCGAATGGAAGCACTTCGACGACACGGTCTACGGCGGCGACTTCCTGCAGCACCAGCCGCCCGTCAAGGAGATGGCCGACTGGGGGCCGAAGATCATCCACCTCATGGACCGCTTGGGCGTTCCCTTCAACCGGACGCAGGAAGGCTACCTGGATCGGCGGCGCTTCGGCGGCACGCTGTACAAGCGCACGGCATTCGCCGGCGCCACAACCGGCCAGCAATTGCTGTACGTGTTGGACGAGCAGGTCCGCCGTTGGGAGACGGAGGGACACATCCGCAAGTTCGAATCATGGGACTTCCTGGGCCCGGTCCTGGACGAGCAAGGCGTGTGCCGCGGCGTCGTGGGACAAGACCTCGTGAGCATGGAGATTCGCGCCTTTCCGGCCGATGCGGTCGCGATCGCCAGCGGCGGCTGCGGGCTGATTTTCGGCAAGTCGACCAACTCGATGGCCTGCACGGGCAGCGCCGTCAGCCGGGTGTTTCAGGCCGGTGCGAAATACGGCAACCCGGAATTCATCCAAGTTCATCCGACGGCGATCCCGGCCGCTGACAAGCTGCGGCTGATGAGCGAATCGGCCCGCGGCGAAGGCGGCCGGGTGTGGGTGCCCCGCCAACCGCAAGACCACCGCGATCCGCGCACGATCCCTGAGTCGGAGCGGTACTACTTCCTGGAGGAACGCTACCCGAAGTACGGCAACCTCGTGCCCCGCGACATCGCCACCCGCGAGATCTTCGACATCTGCGTCAACGAGGGCCTGAGCGTCGAGAAGGACCGCCAGTGCGTGTACCTGGACTTGACGCACATCGACGCCGACGAATTGACTCGCAAGCTGGGGGGCATCCTGGACATCTACGAGAAATTCCAGGGAGTCGACCCGCGCACGATCCCGATGAAGATCTTCCCGGCAGTCCATTACTCGATGGGCGGTCTGTGGGTCGATTACGAACGCACGGCCGCCGGCGGTTTGCAGCCGGGCTCGCCGAAGAATCAAGTCACGAACATTCCTCGCTTGTATGCCATCGGCGAGTGCGACTACCAGTACCACGGGGCGAACCGCTTGGGCGCCAACTCATTGCTCAGCTGCATCTTCTCCGGCCTGTTTGCCGCGCCCGGCATCCAGACTTTGTTCGAGAACGAGAAGGGGAAAGCGGCTGCCGAGTTGCCGGCCGCGCTGTTCGACGGCGCCCGGCGGAAGCACCAGCAGGCCGGCGAGGAGTTGCAGCGGCGCAGCGGCGGCGGGGAAAACCCGTACCTGATCCATCAGCAACTGGGCGAAGTGATGACCAAGGCGGCCACGGTCGTCCGCCGCAACGACCAGTTGCGGGAGGCGCTGGCTACGGTCAACGAACTACACGAGCGTGCCAAACGCTGTTCGCTTTCGGATACCGGCCACTGGACGAACCAGAACGTGGTCTTCGTCCGCGCGCTGCTGGACATGTTCCCCGTGGCCAAGTCGATTCTGCTGGGAGCGCTGCAGCGGGACGAATGCCGCGGGGCGCACTTCAAACCGGAATTCGAGCCGGCCCATTTGACCGCCACAGAACCCGCCGAGCGGCGGCAGCAGGCCGAGAAGTGGTGCGACGACTTCGAGGCCAACAACCGGAAATGGCTCAAGTCGACGATCGCCACCTGGAACCATGACAGCCAGCAGCCGGACCTGACGTACGAGGACGTCGACACGTCGGTCATCCCGCCCCGTCCCCGCTTGTACGGCCTGGCGGGCGCGGAGGAAATTGAACGAGTGTGGAACGAACGCGCGGCCGCAAAGCAACAGGCCAAAGCCTGACGCGGTTTGCGGCCGCACCTAAGTGGTACGTCAGGCTTTCCAGCCTGACCGGTATTTGCCTTTCCCGATTCCGTTTCTCCAAATCGAATCCTATGGACACCACAGCGACCCCCGCGAGCAGCCAGCCCGGCACGATCACCATTCGCATCCTCCGGCAGGACGGCCCCGGCCAACAGAGCTACTGGGAAACGCACCGCGTGCCCTACGAACGGGAAATGAACGTGGTCAGCGTGTTACAGAAAATCGCCGCCCAAGCCCAGACGATTGACGGCCGGCCCGTAGCCCCGGTGGCCTGGGAGTGCAACTGCCTGGAAGAGGTCTGCGGGGCCTGTACGATGCTCATCAACGGACGGGTCCGCCAGGCTTGCACGGCGCTGGTGGATCGCTTGCTGGAGGACCGGCCGGAGGGCATCGAGCTGGCGCCGATGACCAAGTTCCCCGTCCTCCGCGACCTGGTCGTGGACCGCTCGCGAATGTTTCGGGCCCTGCAGAAAATCCGCGCTTGGCTGCCCGTCGACGGCTACTACGACATGGGACGCGGCCCGCTGGTTTCCCGCGAGGAGCAGGAAATCGGCTATCCGCTGTCGATGTGCATGACCTGCGGCTGCTGCGTGGATGCCTGCCCGCAGTACAACAAGATCGACGTGGCCCGGCGAACGGGCGAGACGGAAGAGGAGTACCTGGCGCGGCGGAACGCCGAGTTCGATCGATGCTTCATGGGCGCCTTTGCCATCAGCCAGGTCGTGCTGTTCAACACGCACCCCACGGGCCGGCACACCGGCACCGAGCGGCTGGAAGCCCTGATCGCCGAAGGCGGCATTCAGAATTGCGGCAACGCCCAGAATTGCGTGGCCGTCTGCCCCAAGGAAATCCCGCTGACCACGTCCATCGGCCTGGCCGGCCGCGCCGCAACGGTCCATTCGCTGAAACGCTGGTTCGACCGATAGCAGCACGCAGCACTTCGCTGCCGTCTGACGCCCGCGACGACATCAGGCGCTCGTCAAAGTACCCATCACACTCCGTGTGATGATCCGCAGAAAACACTGGACCGTTATTTCTGGAACGTCGCTTAGTGGGCGATCTTCGCGTTGGCAAGCGTCTTCTTCAGTTCTGCGAGACCGGCTGTGGAAATGCCGGTTTGCGAGACATCTAGTTCCTTGAGCTGCGCAAAGCGCGTCAAGTGCGGCACGGAGGCATCGGTGATCGGCACGCCGCGGAGTTCCAAGCGCCCCAGGTTCGCGATCGCCGTCAAGTGCGACAGGCCGGCGTCCGAGATTTTCGCGTCGCGCAGAATCAGAGTCCGCAATCCGCCCAGTTCGCCCAGCGTCTTCATGCCCGCGTCGGTCAGCGGTGTTGCCATCACATTCAAGGTCGTCAGACGCGGCAACGCCTTAAGGTGTGCCAGACCTTCGTCGCTGAGGGGAGTGCCGCCCAGGTCCAGCGCCTCCAACTCCGTCATGCCTTTCAGATGGACCAGCCCCGGGCCACTGACGGCCAGCCGGCGAAGGTCCAATCGCCTCAGCTTCGTCAGGCCCGCCAGGTGCGCCAGGCCCTCGTCCGTGACCTGAAACGCCTGGGCCAAGGACAGGTCCTCTAAACCGGTCAACCGGCCGATGAATTCCATCCCCTGGTCGCCGATGGCCAGCGAATCCTCGACGGCCAACGCCCGCAACTGGCTCATCAATGCCAGGTATTCCAGGCCGCTGTCGCTGATCGAGCGGCTGCGGACGCGGAGCGTCTGGAGTTGCTTCATGCCGGCGATCAGTTCCAATCCGCCGTCGCCGATCAGGTCGCTGCCTTCCAGGTCGAGCGTACGCAGGTTTTGCAGTTGGGAGATGGAAAGCAAGCCGCCGTCGCTGATGTAGCTGTCGGTCAGGATCAGGTGTTCGAGCCGAGGAAGATCCTTGAAATAGGCCGCCGCCGCGTCGGTCATGCGCGTCAGGCGGTGCAGCCGCAGCGAGTTGAGGTTCGGCAGGGCCGTGAGCGTTCGCACGCCGGCGTCGGTGACGCCCACGGTGTCCAGCGCCAGACTGGCCAACCCCGTCAGGCGGGCCAGTTGCGGCATCGAGACATCAGTGATCTCGGCGCCCTTCAATTGCAGCCGCTGCAGGTGAGGCAACGCGGCCAACTGCTCGACGTCGGCATCGGTCAGGCTCGCACCCAGCAGGTTGACCGCGACCAGCCGTCCTTCGTCGTCGAACTCCACCTGGCCGCCCCAATGCTGGATGCGTTCGAGCAGCGACGCAAAGGCTTCCGCATCCCCCTGAGGTACGCTCGTGGGTGGTGCCGCGGCAGCCGGCGCCACGACCGGGGCACCTGACGGCTCCTCGCGCGGCGCGCTGTCCGTGCGCGGGGCAGACGGGCACCCCGCCGCAACAAGTATGATGCATCCGGCAAACCATACGCTCGGCCGTTGATTCATCCCGTCAACTCCTGTCGCGGCCTCGCGCCCGCAAACCAATCGCACGTCAGGCTTTCCAGCCTGTCAGGTCAGGCTCATGAACGAAAACGCTTGACCCCACCCTTATCGCAGCATGGCCAGCCTCTTGTCGACATTCCGCCGTCAAGGGCCTATCGTCCAACCGGCTGGACGGCGGTCTTCTTGGTCGGCTTCAGCCGCAGGTCGGGCACGCCCGGAGTCTCGACCCCGCGGACGCGAAGCGAGTGGGCTAGCGCGGGCTTGGCAGCGTCGTCGGCCTTGGCCAAGGCCGCCTGCAGCGCCGCGGTCGCCTTGTCGCCGGGCAGCCGCTCCAGGGCCATCCGCGCGTCCTCGCCAAGTTCCTTGTGGCCCAACAGCGCGGCGACCGGCTCGACCGCCTCCTCGCCCGCGATCTGCCAAGTCATCCACAGCGCATCGCGGCGCAACTGCGTTGGCTGGGAATCGCCCAGCAGTTTGAGCAGTTCGGCGGCGACTGCTTTCGCTTCCTCTCCCGCCCCGGGCCGGCCGGCGTGATAGACGATATTCTGAATCGCCCGATTTGCCGCCCGGGCGATCTCCAGTTCTCCGCTGGCGGCGATCTTGGCCAGCGGCCCCACGGCCTTGGCCCCGACCGCACCGGCGTTATTGCGGGCCTCAGCCCGGACGGCGTCATCGGTACTCTGGATATTCTTTAGTAGTAAGTCTAATGTCAGTTCGTCCATCGTAGTGGTCCTTGTTGTTGCGGCTACAGCGTGTAGGGATAACGTTGCGGTCGGCCCATCAAGCGGCGTGCCTGCTCGTCGCCGACGATCTCGCGTTTGCTGTGGTCCCACTTGAGCTTGCGGCCCAGGAGGAACGAGAGGTTGCCGAGCACGGTCAGGATGGCCACGTCGGCGCCGGCTTCGACGTTCATGATCGTCTTCTTGCCGGTCTTGATGCCTTCGAACCAATCTTCCTTATGGCCGGGGCTTTGGTACACGTCTTTCGCGCCGGGGCCGGGCTGCCATTGGCGGGCCTTGCGTTCGGCCCAGGTGCCGCCGTCGCCGCCCCAGTGGGTGAAGGTGCCTTGGTCGCCGCGATACACGGCGCCGTATCCGGGCCGCGAAATGCGGCCGCCCGGCTCGTTGCCCGTGCGTTCCTCCGGGGGCGCCGGCTCGCCCGGCTGATTCCAGGTGAGCACCCAATCGGGATTTCTGAACGTGTACTTGACGTTGATCTTTACAGCCGAATCCCACAGGCCGCGCTGCGGTGCTTCGCCCGTCGCTTCGACTTCGACCGGTCCGGTGCCGTCCGCGTTCATCCACCACATGGCGCAGCTCATCACGTGCGCCCCCCGATCGCGGATCTGGCCGCCGCCCGACTCCATCAACCAACGGAACGTGCCGTGGCAGTAGCCGCGATTGTAGGACCGCCACCGCAGCGGACCGAGCCAGGCGTCCCAGTCCAATTCGGGCGGCGGATCGCTGTCGGGCGCGAACCCGCCCACGGGGCTGGGATAGTGGAAGCAATCGACCTGGGAAATCTTGCCGATGTTGCCGTTGACCAGGTAGCGATGGGCCAAGTAGGCCTCCGGTTGGCTGCGGCCCTGCGAGCCGACCTGGACCGCGATCTTGGCCTTGTTGGCGGCGGCAATCATCGCCTTGCCTTCCTCGACCGTACAGCAAGCGGGCTTCTCGACATAGACGTGCTTGCCGCGCTCGGCGGCGTGGACCGTCTGGACGGCGTGCCAGTGGTCGGGCGTGGCGATGACGACGGCGTCGATGTCCTTCCGGTCCAGCACATCGCGATAATCGCGGTAGCAGTCGGCCTGCGGCCCGGCGGTGCGCGAGGCGTTTTCCAGCCGCTTGTCGTCGATGTCGCACACGGCGGCGATGTTCACTTCGCCGCGCCGCATGCGGCTCACCATGTCTCCCAGGTGGTAGCCGCCCATGCCGCCCACGCCGATATGCCCGAACGTCAGACGTTCGTTGGCGCCCGCGCGTCCCGCCGCGGCCAACACGCCCGAGGGAATCACGTACGGCGCAGCCACTGCCCCGGCCGCAATCGCCGATCCGGCGGTCTTCAGAAAGGTGCGGCGTGGTACGCCTGCAGTTTTCTTGCTCATGCCTTCACCTCTTTGCGTTCTATAACTCGAGATCTGAAATACCAGCAATCAGCAACAGGATACCCGCTGGCCCGCGGGCATTCAAGGAACGAAGCCCGGCTTTTTCCGAAAGCAGGCCGCAAAAACTGTCTTCCGCCCGGTTCTTTCCCGCCCCCCGCTGGAATCCTTGCCCAACGGTGTATACTAGTGCAAGAGATAATACCTGCGTTCCGCAATTCACGGTCACGAATGGTGCCTAAGACGTCCCCTAAATCCATCTTCCGCGAATCGGCCATGCGCAGCGGCCTGATCGCGCCGGAGCAATTCGACCAGGCGCTGGCGGCGGTCCGCGGCGAACCGGACCGTCTGCCGACCCCCGTGGAGGAAGTCCGCGACGAGGAACTGGCCTCCAAGCTCATCGACATGGGGCTCCTGACTCGTTATCAAGCCGACCAGTTGATCGCCGGCAGGACGAAGCTGAACTTGGGCCCCTACACGATCACGGATTGGATCGGTCAGGGCGGCATGGGGCAAGTCTTCAAGGCCGTGCACAAGATGATGGGCCGGGAGTGTGCCGTGAAGGTCCTGCCGCGCGAGAAATCCACGCCGGAGGCCATCGAGAACTTTACGCGCGAGATTCGCACACAAGCGCTGCTGGATCATCCCCATCTGGTGCGCGCGTACGACGCCGGACACGATGGCAACGTCCATTACCTGGTCACCGAGTACGTGCCCGGCACCGACCTGCGGCAGCTGGTGCGGCGGCAAGGCCCATTGACCATGCAGCAGGCGGCGAACGTCATCGTCCAGGCCGCCCTGGGGCTGGAATACGCTCACCAGCGCGGTCTGATTCACCGGGACGTCAAGCCCGGCAATATCCTCGTGACCCCCGACGGCATCGCCAAGGTGTCCGATTTGGGGCTGTCGGGATTCATCCACGACGCCGAGAACGACCCGCGTGCCGGCAAAATCGTCGGCACCGCGGACTATCTCTCGCCGGAACAGATCAAGAACCCGGCGGCGATCACCTCGGTCAGCGACATCTATTCGCTGGGCTGCACCATGTACTACGCGATCAGCGGCAAAGTGCCGTTTCCGGGCGGCACGACCCGCGAAAAAGCCCGCCGGCACTGCGAGGAAACGCCGTGGCACCCGCGGCGATTCAACGTCGAGGTGAGCGAAGAGTTCGTAGAAATCATGGCGGACATGATGGAAAAGGATCCCCAGAGCCGGATCCAGACGGCCGCCGAAGTGGCCGTGCGGCTCGAGCCGTGGGCTCGCGAAGCGGCCCCGCTGGCGTCCCTGCAACTGACCAAGTCCCCCTGGATGCCACCCCCGCTGCCGACCGACGCCGACGACGATCAACTTCAGGACACCGACGCCAGCAGCGACATGTACGACAACGGGGACAGCCGGCAGGGCAGCAGCAGCGGCCAAATCTCGCAAACCACGTCGGCGGTGGCCGCCGGCGCTCAGGAAACGCGCCGCATCCGCCGCGTCTCGCCGCCGCCCTTGCCCACGCACCGCTACGCCTCGCCCTCGGCCACCGCCAGCGTGCTGATCGCGCTGGCCATCGCCATCCCCATCTCGATGCTCGTCGGCTCGCTGCTGACGTTCATCCTGTTGGCGATGCTGGGGTAGCGTCCCAATCAGACCCGACCCCATTTTTTTACGCCGGGAGCCACGTGACGATCTGGTCCAGCGGTTTTCGATCCGCGACGTGGCGGTCCGGCGATTTGGCCTCGGCCGGATAGCCGATCGGCAACAGGACGATCGGTTCCAGGTGTTTGGGCAGGTTCAGTACCTGGGCGCAGCGCTTGGCATCGAACGCGCAAATCCAGCACGTGCCCAAGCCGATCTCGGCGGCGGCCAGCGTGATGTGATCGACGGCGATCGCCAGGTCGATGTCGCAGTGGTCCTTGCCGTCGTAGCGTTTCCATGCCAGGCGGTGGTCGCCGCACGCGACAATCACCGCGGGGGTGTGCGCGGCGCTCACCCAGGCGGGCGCGATTTTGGCGAACAACGCTTTGTCCTCAATCACCACAAACCGCCACGGCTGGTTGTTGCAGGCCGACGGCGCCACGCGAGCGGCCTCCAGCACGTACAACAACTTGTCCCGCTCGATTCGCCGGTCTTGATATTGCCGGACCGAACACCGCTGTTTCATCAATTCCAAAACTTGCATCGCTATCGCTCCCCAGAACGAACACACGGGCACTCCTACGGCCTGAGATATTGACGGTCATCGCGGCTCGCCGGCCGACGCAAACGCCTGCCACTGTTTGTCGATGGCATCCCGGTCCGCTCCGGTGGGTTGGAGCAAGATCCGGTACTTCAGCGTCAATGTCTCCTTCGCCGGCAGCGTATAGGGGCTGCGGTACAGCACCGCCGGGCTGAAGTAGGGCATATTCTGAATCAAGTACCACGGCGTGGGATGGCGGAAACTGGTGGGATGTTCCAGCACAACGATCGCCGCCGACTGGCCGTCCTTCGCGGGGCCGCTGAAGGCGATCCAGCGGGCTTGCTTGCTGACCTCCTTGACGATGCCTTCGCTGTCGGAGAATTGCCACTGGCGAAGCGCCGGCACCAGACGCAGCGACAGCCCCGCATAGCCGCCCCAACTGACGCCGTTCGGCTCGCCGGCGATCGGCGTGCGGTCCAACACCACGTCCGCGTCGCCCGCCGTAAACGTGCTGAGCCAGTCGATGTGGTACGCGCCACAGTCCGTCGGGGCGCTCACTTCCACGATCCGCTTCTCCGCCAGCACCGCCGGCTGGCCCGGCGGATGGTAGCTGAGCGCCAGTTCAATCCGCGCGGAATGGTCTTCGCGCGGCGTGGCTTCGGCCCGGACCACCTCCGTCACCCCTGGCGACTTGCCCGTCTTGGGGTCTTCTTCCCAGTACAGCAGGCCGTTGATCGTCTTCCAGGAAAACCAGATCGCTTTGTGCCAGAAGTGGTCCGCCGGCCGCAGGTCCGTGACTGGTTCGCCACCGGCAATCGTCACCGGATGGAAGCAGGGCTTGCCCTCTTCCTTCTGATAATTAGACTGCCAGACGACCTGCTCGCCGCGCACCAGCGCCAGCGAGTGTGGTGTCTGTTTCCACGCCAATTCCGGCTCGGCCGACACGGCCGCCGCCGCTAACAAGATAACGAAGCTCATCATGATTCAGGCCCTCCTGTCGGTATTCTCGTTCGTCTGACGCGATCCCGCAAGACGGTGGCGAGTTCAGCGGCAGGCCGAAGCTCCGTTTCGCGGGAAGCCGGATACAGCTGATGACGACAAGCCGCGTGGAAGGTATACTACAGGCCAATGTTCACAACCTCTGCCCGATCCAGAACGAATAGTCCCATGTCCACTGACTCAGCCACGATCGCCCGCCGCAACACCAGCACGTTGCTCGACGTTCTCGTGCGCCGTTGCTGGTGTACGCTGTGGCTGCTGGCCGCCGCGGGCAGTGCGGTGGATAGCCCGTCAGTGGCCGCTGGAGCGATGCCGGATGGGCCTCCTGACACGACGCCGTTGTGGACCTTTGCCTGGGTGACGGACATGCACTTGGACGGCTCGCGGCAGGAGTACACGGCCGAGGCGTTTCGCCGACTCCGCACGGAATGGAAACCGCATTTCGTCCTAATGACCGGCGACAACAACGCGCACCCGGCCCCGCCCGCCGATCCCGCCCAGCCCGAATCGCTTGGCTTACGCCGCCAGCGATTCCTCCGGGCGTTCTTGGACAAGCACTTGAAGCTGCCGTACGCGATCATCCCCGGCGACAACTGGCCGCAGGACTTCGATCGGGTATTCGGTCCCAAGCAATACAGTTTCGACTGCGGCGGGCTGCACTTCCTGCTGCTGGCTCCGGACCGGATCTGGCACGGTTCCAAACTCGAGGGGCTGTCGGCTTTCGACGAGCCCACTCGGGACTGGATCGCTGGCGACTTGGATCGCCATCGCCAGCGGCCGACGATCGTGGCGATTCACGAACCGATCTATCCGCCCACGTTCCTCGACGCCCGGCCGCTTCACA
>Ga0302236_1001511_pt1 | contig 16207 bp, 14 predicted proteins | sample AAG_UR_Gly_MG_FD_193509 | JGI IMG/M metagenome (GOLD analysis project Ga0302236, IMG submission 193509) | Enriched activated sludge microbial communities from anaerobic digester in WTTP, New Holstein, Wisconsin, United States - AAG_UR_Gly | ecosystem: Engineered > Bioreactor > Anaerobic >...
CTCTCCATAGATGAAGCGGCACGTTGAAAGGGCATGCTTTCCCTAAAGCGAATAATCTCAAGCAATTGAAAAATTGAAGGCGCCCAATCGATTTTGACCCTTCAGAAAGTCGGTATGGCCTATTTCACCTACCACGTGACCATCGCCATTGATCTAATTTTCGCCATCGGGGCACTCTAGTTCATTGCAACGAAGTTAGTAAACTAAGTTCCTACACTTTTAACTATGCAGACAACTTCGTACCTGTGGATGCTACTTATAGCCCGAACCCCAAAAAAGAAGTTTTACGACAAGCCGAATGTCAGTTCAACATCCGTTATAAAGCGGGAAAATGAGGGATATCGGGGCGGAGATAGTTGAAAAACAAAACGATCGTGAATTGAGTAATTTCAGGTATTATGGAAATGACTGAAGACATGTGAGGGAGGTTTTTTAGGTAATGTCATATACAGAACATCAAATTCGTTTTTTTGCAGAGCTTCTTATGTTAAGACGTCCGCGCGACAAGGTTAATGGACTTACTTCAACTATCTCAGGAGTAAAAGTAGACTTAAACCCACACCAAGTTGACGCTGCTTTATTTGCTCTAAAATCACCTTTATCAAATGGTGCATTGCTGGCTGATGAGGTTGGCCTTGGCAAGACAATTGAAGCGGGGCTTGTGCTAGCGCAGCGATGGTCAGAACGCAAACGTAAAATACTATTAATTGTTCCGGCTTCATTGAGATCCCAATGGAGGGCAGAGCTTGAAGAGAAGTTTTTTATGGTTCTCTTGCTAATTATATGTGTAAGAACAAAATTATGGAAAAAAAAGAATTCGAGACTGAACGATTATGATAGAATTCCCAATGAATAATACCCATCGGGAGGAAAACGGGATGGAAAAGGAACTTCAGATATTTTTTGAAAAACTGTTAGGGTTAGTAGAACCGTGGGTCATCAGGGAAGTAGAACAAAAAGAGCAGGTCGTCCACATCTACATCGATTTCAAACGGGGAGCGAAATTCCCCTACAAAGATGAGCCGTGTAAGGTCCACGATACGGTTATCCGAGAGTGGCGGCATATGAACCTGTTACAGTATAAGACCAATCTGCGCGCGCGTATCCCGAGAATCAGTACACCGGATGGTGTCAAACAAGTACAAGTACCCTGGGCTCGGGAAGGAAGCGGATTCACGCTTTTGTTCGAAGAGTCGGTTCTTTCCTTGGCTCAAACAAACAGCGTAGCGCATATCCATCGATTGTACGGGGAAAGTAACAACCGTCTTTGGAGAGTAATAGAGCGCTACAAAGGAAAAGAAGTCGGCTTTCAAGATTTATCACAATAACCGGCAGTGCGCTCTCCATAGATGAAGCGGCGCGTAGAAAGGGCGTGCTTTCCATAAACGCGAATATTACCAAGTACTTGAAAAGTTAAAGGCGGCCTAAGCGACTTTGACCCATCAGAAAGACATTATTGCCTATTTTACTTACCGGGTGACCAACGCCGTGATGGAAGGGAACAATTCCAAGCTGAGGACGATTACAAAACGCTCAAATGGCTTCAAGACGCTTCGATACCTGAGGTAGATGTTCTTCTTGGTCTTCGGGAAACTCAAGTTCGATGTACCAAGGTTGGCATAACTATTTTCTTCCCCATTTGACTTGGAAGAGAATCCTATTTTCTCATCCATAGGACTAGCAAGAGAACCTAATTACTATAAGCAATACACGACTATTTGGAGGATGTAGAAGATTTATGATAATATCAGAAGCAACTTATGAGAATTTAAAAGATGTGACACAATTAGCAAATTTATTGTGGGCTAATTGCGCAGTTGAGGAATTGGAATCTATCTTAAAGGATACTATTGATGATGAGAATGGAGTCATCTTTATTGTAACTGAAAAAGAAAAATTAGTTGGCTTTGCCCAATGTGGGCTTCGTTATGATTATGTGGAAGGAACTAATAGTAGCCCAGTTGGTTATTTGGAAGGTATCTTTGTTAAGGAGGAATATAGAAAAAAAGGATATGCAAAGAATCTTCTTAAATGTTGTGAAAAATGGTCTGCAAAAAAAGGATGTAGAGAATTCGCAAGCGATTGTGAGCTAACAAATGATAATAGTTTTAGGTTTCATTTGAGCATGGGTTTTGAAGAAGCTAATAGAATTATTTGCTTTAGAAAACAAATATAAGTAAGTCGATTATCTTCGACGAGAGGATAACACTAAAGGAGGTTTATCATGATAATTTTGATAGGAGGTTCTTCCCATACCGGAAAAACAAAGCTTGTGCAAAGTCTGCAAAAAAAATAATTAACCCTATTTATCTATAGGTCATCTAAAAATGGGTTTCATTAAGAGCAATAACAATGATTTAAAAGCCTATGAAGATAATTAATTGGCAGACTATCTTTGGCCCATTTTTCGATTACCGTTTACACTTTAGTCCAGATTGTGAAAGTCTATTTTCTTTTGACTCCTTACACTCGAGTAGCGACCCCTGGTTTTTTTGTTACCTTTCAAAAAAGACCACTCATACCCCCCCATATAACAAGACGAGAAATAAACACACTGAGCGTTCCACTCCTTAAAATCCCAGCTTTTTGTGGAGGTATAGTCCATAAAAATCCTCCTTTTTATGGAGCTTCACTCCATAAAAAGGACGAATATGCTATACTAACTCGCTGGGAGGTGGAAGTATGAATTTCTCGACCTTAGCGATTTACAATCCGTGGTGGCGCGCTGACAAAGGCGCGGAAGAGTTATGTGATTCATTGTTGAAAGGATTCGAAGATAAAACGTATAAAAGGGAGTACGCAGGTCGCTTGGATTTGAGCGGGAGCGGGGTTTATATCGTCCGGGGTATGAGGCAGATCGGTAAATCCACACTGATGAAAACCCTGATCGCGTCGCTAATCCAACAAAATCAACGTAGATCGGTTCTATATTTGCCATTGGACACGGTGTCCTCTTTCGAGCAACTGCGTGAGCTTTTAATACGGTATCTACAGTTTGCGGAGACAGAAAAGAAGCGTTACCTCTTCATCGACGAGATCAGTATGGTGAATCAATGGCAAAGAGCGATTAAGGAACTACGCGACTATACGGCTATGAGCGAAGACGTGTTTGTCCTTTCAGGGTCGTCGGCCTTGGATCTGAAAAGGGATTCGGAACGTTTGCCGGGAAGGAAAGGCAACGTACAATCCAATCAGGTTCTGCTTCCCGTAACTTTTCGAGAGTATTTGACCCAACGGATTCCGGGCTTACCTCACCGGAGGAATCTGCAGGAAATCCTCGCGCTATCGGAACGAGATGCCTTGGAATGGTCGTTATTTAGAGAGAAACTCCTTGTCGAATGGGAATGCTATCGAAAAACCGGAGGTATCCCTTCGGTTATCGAGGCACATATTTCTGGAAAGAGCGCGCTCGCGCTTGTTAACGATTTCTGGGATATTCTCATCGGCGATATTGAAAGGCTCGGGCTATCGCGGGCAAAACTCGTGAAAACGCTTGACTATACAATGAAAAGGATATCGACCCGCTTTTCGTGGAATGCCGCCGCTTCTGAAATCGAAGTGGACACGAAAACCTTCCAGAAATACGTTGAAGCTTTAGGCGCGAATTTCGTACTTTTAACGTTGAAAGCGCTTGATACCAATACGGGGCAGCCTTCTGAAAAGAAACAAAAGAAATTGTATTTCGCTGACCGTTTTTTCCTCGAAGTTCTGCGGCAAAAAATGGGGAATCTGATCGGTGAACCCGCATTGATCGAGCAGCAATTCGTTGTCAACTGCGTATATGCATTCGGGCGCTTTTTAGAAAACGGGTTGGACGCGATCAGCGGCGTCGGCTACTGGTACTCGAAACAAGGTTCTGAAGTGGATCTATTGATCGATTCTGTGCCGATTGAATTGAAGTACCAGAATCATATTCAAAGGAGTGACCTGTCGGTGATTTCGAAAACATTTAAAAGAGGAATCATCGTATCGAAACAAACTCTGAACGTAGAACATGAAATCAAAATCATTCCAATTCACCTGTTCCTCGCGATGGTTTAAGACACAGGAATCGAGAAGGGCACGGTTATGGCTTTATCGTTAGTGGGACTTCAGCTGGGCTTATCCGCTTTCAGGGACTCGTATCCCAAAGATGTGGGAAAAGCATAGAAGGTTCGCGTTAGTAAACAAGAACCGAGACGCCCTGCGCGTTTATCTGTTTTCCGGTATTTTTAACGCGTATACCCCACTCGATAGGAGTAGCTCTTTCGCTGAAGCGGTGTATCCATTCTGAGAGTAAGTCGCGAACAAGACTTTCTTTTTTTCTTCCACGACTGCTTGTTTGATCTCCACCCATCATTCCGCTTCCCGTTTCCCGTACTTTCCTTTCGTTTCTTTCACATCGATCCAAAGTTCGACGTTGCCTTTCACGATCAAGTCGATCTCTCTGTCTTTTAGTCCAACCTTGATTGTTACCCGTTCTAAGATCGTTTTCGGTTTGATGGTGAGGTCTATCCCGTTTTCAGCGATATCTTTCAGATTGAATGGTTTCTTCAGCCGTTCCCTCACGAGAAATTCTCCGAACTTCCCTTTCTCGTAACTCGTCCTCCCCATCTCTTGATGAAGCTCTTTTCGGATGTCTGGGATGTATGTGAGTCAAGTTATGGGGTGTACTCAAGAAACAAGACCAGAATCGATCGCCCGGTTTTTCGTACGTGTGGTCATCGCGGTGTAAGCGCTTCTTCACTACGTGGAGCTGACTTCCAGTCGGCCTTCCTCTCTGGGAACGCCTGGGAACGCCAACTTTTAAGTTGGCATGTTTCACAACAAAAAAGATGGTTTCGCACAGAGAACACAGAGAGCACAGAGAGGGCACAGAGGAAAAAAAGCCTGGATTAAAAACAAAAGATTTAGTTAGCACAGAGGACACAGAGAAGGGAGGTATTCCCAAGCGTGGCATCGCGCTGTAAGCGCTTTTTCTTTTACGACGGCGCTTTGCGCGTTTGAGAAGGAGAAAGAGCAGATCGCGGGGTCCCGTTGGTTACCCCGCGATGATCCCACACGGTGATCGTGGCGTAAGCGCCCCTTCTTTTCGCGACGGCGCGAAACGCCTGGGAACGCCAACTTTTAAGTTGGTATGCCTAAAAAGACAGAGTTCGCACAGAGGGCACCGAGAACACAGAGAAGAGACTGAAGAAAGTTCGCGGGGCTGACTTCCAGTCGGCCTGTCTCTCCGGTAACGCCTGGGAACGCCAAACTTAAGTTTGGCAGGGTTTTATTTTTCTTGAGAGCATCTTTCTATGCCGCATCGCTCTTTAAGCGCTTTTTTTGCGACGGCGCGATACGCTTTCATACGGGCCTATCGCGGGGTCCCGTTGGTTACCCCGCGATGATCCCACACGGTGATCGTGGCGAAAGCGTCCCTTCTTTTCGCGGCGGCGCGATACGCTTTCGTACGGGCCTTTCACGGGGCTACATCAGTATCGCGGGGTCCCGTTGGTTACCCCGCGATGATCCCATAAGGTGATCGTGGCGTAAGCGTTTTTTCTTAATGCGATGGCGCTTTATGCGCTTGAGAAGGAGAAAGAACAGATCGCGGGGTCCCATTGGTTACCCCGCGATGATCCCACATGGTGATCGAGGTGTAAGCGCTTTTTCTTTCGCGACGGCACTATGCGCGTTTGAGAAGGGGAAAGAGCAGATCGCGGGGTCCCGTTGGTTACCCCGCGATGAACCTCTTAGTTATGTAACCTCATAACTTGGCCCACGCTAATATATCCGATATTGAATGAGTGTGATAGAATTACCTATGAATAATGCCCTTTAGGAGGATTCGGATATGGAAATAGAAATGGACAAGGAATTTCAGGACTTTTTCGAAAAACTGCTAGGAATAGCGGATCCGTGGTACATCCGCGAGGTAGAGCAAAATGAGCAGGGCATACACTTCCACATCGATTTCAATCGAGGAGCGCAATTTCCCTACAAAGGCGAGATGTATAGTGTCCACGATACCGTTGAAAAGGAGTGGTGGCATTTGAACTTTTTTCAGTATCGTACCTATCTGCACGCGAATGTCCCGAGAATCAATACGCCGGATGGCATCATACAAGTACAAGTACCCTGGGTGCATGAAGGAAGCTGATTCACACAACACTCTCAATAGGCAAAGCGGCGCGTAGATAAGGGCCAGATTACCGGTTTTGCCAACGGACGAAAGCGCCCGAAAGACCGTTGACAGCCCTAGTGACTTTGACCCATCGCAAGTCTTCATAGGATATTTTCTCACAACGAGGCTGAACTCGTTTCTCCGCGTCAGTCGGGGATATAGGGGCAGTTATCCTTCACGCTCAAAAGCGTAATTATTGGAAAATGCGCCAGGCTTTTGAAACGTGAGCAAGGGAGAAGGATGGACTTTCACAAGACTACTCGCTTTTTGGTTCTTGTCTCGAAAAGGAGGTCCGTATGATCGACTACGACGATATTGGGGCACTTGCCAGCCCGGATGAGACCGAAACCTATTGGATTCCCGCGGACTCACAGGATCGGGTAGCTAAGAGCTCTTTCAAGGAAATAGACTATCTCATCAGGGGCTTCGTTCTGAATAAAGAACAGGTCGATGAAAAACAGTTAGAAAAAGCGATCGCGATGCATCAATACGTTTTGTCCCCAACTTCCGTGATGACGCGCGTCAAAGCAGGCCAATTTATAATGGGGAATTTCGAAAACGATCGTAAAGGGCACCCCGATGAAAAACCGGCCCACGACGTCACCTTGACCTACGATTTCTGGTTGGGCATGTATCCTGTGACCGTCTGGGAATTTAACCGCTTCTGTCTCGCGACGAGCCATAAAAGATCGAAAGAAGAAATGGAGGAGAGCGGACCGCGCCCTGTGACCGGCGTTTCTTGGTGGTACGATGTGATCGTCTTTTGTAATTGGTTGAGCCTGAGAGAGGGACTACCGCGCGCTTATGACGAGATCGGGAATCTTCTGGATCCGGAAGGAGAGAGGACAGAGGACATCAGCGTAGTGGAAGGCTACCGGTTGCCTACAGAAGCGGAATGGGAGTATGCCGCAAGGGGCGGTCATAAGAAAACGAAGAGGTACAAGTATTCCGGAAGCGATAATCTTAATGAAGTGGGATGGTATGATCGAAACTCATCATCACGCCAGCGTAGCTTGTCCCCCTTCCCGGTTGGGAAGAAGAAACCCAACGAGCTGGGTATTTATGATATGAGCGGCAACGTGTGGGAATGTTGCTCTGATCGAATGGGGAAGTACCTGCCCGAGTCTCAGGTGAACCCTATCGGCGCGACCCGTGGCAACGCCAGAATCCATCGCGGCGGTTCCTTTTACCACTTGAACGAGCATTGCAGGGTCGCTTACCGTGGCGCAAGCTTCCCGGATAGCGTATCTTCCACTCGCGGATTCCGCGTCGCGAGAACGATTCGCTGAAGTTTTCGTACGGATGTAAAAAGTCGAGTATACCAGTTCTTCGTAGGGCGCAATCCCCGTCATCGCTCTTTCTCACATTCGTAGCGCAGTCGATGTCACTTCGAATACAAGCGGATCACCGCTCCATCGGCGTTTGCAAACCGCGCATTCGAAGTGAGCGCCCAGATCACTGGGACAGGCGAAGGGTTCATTTTTGTGAAGTATGGCGTATGTCCATCCGTGACCACAATGATCCTTTTGAACTGTGGGTACCGTTTCGACGCTTCTAGCACTCCCGCGCGCATGTTCGTGCCTCCTCCGCCACGTAATCGAGGCTTTTCCAACCGCATGAACCGCTCGACAGGAACAGGCTCTGACTGACGAGCCGTATCCCACTGCATAATCGAGAAGCTTCGCCGTTCGCTACGAAGCGATTTGATCACGCCTATGAACTGGTTGTAGTCCTCTTTACGCATCGAGCTGGAGGTGTCAAGCAAGATGAGGATCTGTTCCATTTTTAAAGGGGTTTTTCCTTTTAGGAGGATGCCCCCGCCTTCGCGGGGATGAGAACGGAGATAGGTTCGAACGCGCGCGCCGCTCGCCCCAGAATGTTCCAAATGGTCTTTCAAGAGGTGTTTCCACGAAATCTTCGCTTTAGGATAAGCCCACTCGACCATCCAATTCATTTGTCCCGCTCCAATACCCGGCGGCAGGCATAGGCCTGGTAACGGTTTTTCTTTCAAGTTCTTGACGGACGCTCTGACCCGCGCTTTTAGTTTTTGCGATGCAAACGCTTCCAAATCCTTCAGAGAGACACTTTCGCTCCCCGCGGTTTGGGTAAGCGCATCGGAGAAGGCTTGGAGCTCTTTCATCGTTTTTGCGTAACCCGCCAGCTTCGAATCCGAAATCTTGGCGTCAAAGCTTCCTAAAGACAGCAAGGCCAGGTATTGCTCCATCGACAACCCCTCAGGGAAATTGAAAGGAGGCTGAGCCGGAAAAAGACCCCCGATTTCTTTCAGCGCATTCTTATCCGATTCCTCTAGCGTGCTGTTCACAGCCAGATCGGCCGCGATGTTGCGCTCGATGAGAGAGTATTTTTCCTGTAAGGCGAAACCGCGTTCAAAATGGTCGTGCGCAATATGTAGGTACTCGTGAAGCAAAATCGCTCTTAATATGCTTTCCCGATCTATATCAGGATGGGCTTCCAGGATTTCGGTGAAGAGGATGGGGTTGACCACCAGTGTCCATTCCGCTCGATGCGGGCACAAGGAGACGTGGGCGACGACTTCTGCCGTTTCATCGATCCTGCGGTCGACCGAAGAGAGAATGTAGCTGTAAAAACAGCCTGACTTAATGCCATTCTGAATCGCCGTTTCAAGTTCTTTTCCAGCGGGATATGGCGTGAGATTCTGTCGGTCCATTAGATCGCCTCATCCATCTCGAAGGTGTCCATCTTAAGGTAAAGCTTAGCCAGCGCCTGTTTCATTTCGGGGTCAGAAAAGTCCACAACTTCTGAACGAAGCCTACTGATCAGCATTTGGCAGGTGTCATTGGGAAGGTCCAGGGCGAATAGGATCGTGTTGATATTCCACTCCTCCATCGTAAGGGACAGGGCATCGGCCAATCGAGCCAGTTCGCTCATATGGCCGGCTTCGACCTTTTCTCGGATGGCGCCTTGCAAAGCCTTGTCTGAGGCGTAATGTCGAATAATATCCATCGGAGTAATGGAAACGCAAACGTTTTTAGAGGCCATATCCAGCACTTCGAGGCCGACCGACACGCCCAGAGTCAACTGGATGGGAATCAGGCCTTTGGTCATAATCTCTTGCGAGCTTTTGAACGAGTACAGGAGCTTGCTGGCTCTTTCCCAAACGGCAGGCATAAGGGTCAGGCGCTCGGTTAAAGGTTTAAAAAGCATCGATGGGTTGGCTTTCACGTATTCAATCACCGCGGGATGAAAGAAATTCTGTTTGGCGTATTCCAGCCAGCTGTTGACGTCCGGCTTGACACGAATGGTCAACCATCTCCTGGTGAAAGCCATATCCATGGCGTTCACCATATAGTTCCTGTCATCTTCGGGGTTGATGGAACCGATGATCCTCCACTGTCCTCCCATAACGCGGCCATCCATCGCGCGGTCACCAATCAACTGGAAAATGGGTTGATGCGTGTCGGGATGAGCTCTGTTGAGTTCTTCAAAATCCAGAATCCCCGGCCCCTCCGTTTCGAAGACTCTGGTGAGTTTGTCCACCAGCACATACTCGATCTGCGGCCGTCTGACCCCTCGAATGCCCAAGTTGCTTCTGGCTGCGACATCGGTCCACGTTTCGGCTTTCGGATATCCCCTCAGGTCTTCCGGAAGCATCCCCGCCAGTCGAATATCCAGATATTCCCACTGGTTTTCTGAGGCGATCTGTCGGGTGATATCGGTTTTTCCGATGCCCGACGGGCCGCAAAGAAGGATGGGCAAATACGGCATTCGGTCAAAGAAAAAACGTATGGCTTCTTTGGCTTGCGCGGGCGTCAGTTCGAGTTCTTCCATCAAACCCTCCTTTTTCGCGATATTCAAGGATAAACGACAGTATTCAAAACGATCTGTATGGCGCAGAAATCCGAAGTCGATCCCTTTCGAGAGTCGTCTCGCAGAAATACGGAGTATAAGACGTCTCCGAACGTATCGATAACCAGAGTATACCATACGATTCGATTTTTGTCAACCAATATGGAATAGAATTCTATAGTTGAGTAGTGATATTAGGTAATAAAATACCTAACTACTTACGAAATAATCCGTCCTAAAAGCCGTGTCTTGAGTGTCGTCGTGAACGCCGAGCGAAAGATAAGGTTCAGCTTTCTTTTCACCGGGGAAGAGGATTTTTCGGAAACAGGAGCCGCGAAAGGAGCACAAAGGATTTCACGTTGCGTACCGTGTTCAAAAACGCGTCAGAAGCGGTCATTTCTTCGCGAACCCCTAAACCTTCATATGTTAACCCGAGAATCATCGCAGGTAGGGCTTTTAAATCACGATGTTTCCCGAAAGAGGAAACTTGTTCCGGGAATTTGGTAGATGGTGTAGCTAAAAATCAGGAAAACATTCTGTTTTACACTCGCGCTCTCCGCACTCCGCCCGAAGCAACGGCTCTAGCCTGCCGTGTGGGTCAAGTTATGGGGTGAAATAACTAAGAGGTTCATCGCGGCGTAACCAGCGGGCTGACTTCGGAAGCCCTCAAAGTCACGCGATACGCTCTGCTGTCTTTCTTTTTCAAAATATGCCAACTAGAAAGTTGGCGTTCCCAGAGAGGCAGGCCGACTGGAAGTCGGCCCCGCGTAAAGAAGTGGCGCTTACGCCGCGGTGACTACGCGGATTAAAAATCGCGCGGTCGAATCTGGCCATGTTTCTTGATTGCGCCCCATAGCTTGACCCACACTAACCTGTCGCCTAACAACAGTTTCTCGATACGCCCCGAATCGGCTCCTTAGGCATTAGTCATTGGTTCTTCCCGAACTTTTCCGCCGGAATTCATTTTTTGGAGGCAATACGGGGTTTAGTGTCGCTACCCGTTATTCTCAGTTCGCTTCCGCATCTGCCAAAGTAATCCTATTTTTCGTTGGTTAAGTCACACAAGCTTCGGAATCACTCTTCAAATGTCGCGAAGACCTCCCTTAACTGGTTTTCGTAACGTTCCCGCCCGCGGCGGAAATCCTCCTGAGCTTTCCGGTAAGCGTCGCCGATTTGCTTTTGCCGATCAGGGCCAGGGCAGGGGATCTGAACGGTTTCCAAGCTTTTCGGGTTTATCGCTTTGATGGTCCTTCCTGTTTGCACGCTATTCAGTATCAGTTGACCGCGAGGGCTGTCCAAAAAGGCCTTAAGATAGTACGGATCGATCGCTCCTTCTTTCAAACGCACGCACAGAACATTCGAAGAGACGAGCGCGGGCAGGTGTTCGGGCTGGATCACCATCGTCTTTATAATCGTTCCGCGGGCGGAAATGACAAGGTCCCCCTCCTTTAACGCGTAGAGAGTCCACTTTCTGTTCCAGAACCGTATTATTTCAGGCCGGAACTCCCTGAATTCACGCTCGTCAAGGATATCTCCGGAGTTGAGCAAGAAAACCTCTTCCCCTTCCCGATTCGCGGCGGATTCGCGCTGGGTCGTGCTGAGCTGAATTCCTCGAAAGACAGCCACGGCGAGCGATTTTAGGGGTTTGGAGGGATGGGCTTCCGTTACCGGATGAGTGGCTAGCGCATACCCTGAAGCGCCCAGAAGGGCGCCTTTCCGTTCTATTTCTTCGACAGAGCGCCAAACGCTAATTCCCGCAATCTCCTTTCCTTCCCGGTAAATAGAAGCTGCCTTATCGACCCAATGACCGGCATCGCCATCCTTTCCTGTCGAAAACTGCCCGTAAACGTCGATCATCAAAACTTTTCCCGTCCTTTCTGCGGGTTTCCCTTTTCGAATCACGAGCGCGGACCGGGGCTGCGACGAGGCATCGGCGATGGTGTCCGGAAGATCGATGACAGCTTCGACGAGGTCTTGCCGAATCAAGCGCCGCCTCACCGCGCTGTCGCCGGCCTTGTTCAGGCTGGGGGTAGAGAGGACGACAACGCCCACGCCGCCTGGTTTCAAAACGTGGAGCGCGTGTTCGACGAAGAGCCAGTCGCTCGACAGGTTCCTGCCGAATCCTTCCGTGAAACGCTGCGGAAACGCCATCTCCCGCGTATCACCGATATATTGGTTCGCGGGAAGGTCCGCTGCGACGGAGTCGAACTGGAGAAGAGCGCCTTCCTCTTTCAATAGCGGGTTTTTCAAGATGTCGCCAAACCTCAACTCGGCGTTTTGAAAGCCCGAAAGGGCGAAATGGATCACGCTCAGGAAATAGCTCTTTTCGTCGATTTCCTGACCGTAGAAGCGAAGAAGCGGGTTTTCCGAAAGAGCTTGGACGCCGAGAATCCCCATGCCGGAGCAGAGGTCGCACAGACTCTCGATCGATAACGGCTGAATGATTTCGAGGATCAGCCGCGCCAGATAGCCCGAGGTCGTCATAGCCCTACTTTCTCTACGATTGAGGAAGCTTAGGGTTTGGAGAAAAGAGCCCAACGCCTTTCCCTTTCGCTCCGGGCCGATAGAGCCGAACGCTGTCGCCGCGCGCAGGATGTCATAAAGTTCTTTTTCTTCGACCTTATCTATGTTTTTAAAAAGGAAATCCGAGAAAATTCCTTTGCGTTTTCCGTTGACGGTTATCACAAAGCCAGGGTTGACTCCTTCCAATTGTTTTCCAAGGCGGCGGATCTCTTTTTTTAATCGTCCCGTTTGATTCGGCAACTCATCCCAGTCAGGGCTGAAATGCTGTCCCGCCCCTTTTTTTATTTGCATTGTCCATTTCAAAAAACCTATCCCTAATTCAAGCCTACCCACCCTGAGGTTTACGCCTGGCAATAAGAATAACGTCATATTCGGTTCTCCCCTTTCTCGTGAAGTACGATTAAGAATCGACCGTCTACCGGGGTGATCGTCCGTTCTTTTGCCCCTATTCGGGAAAGCAGCGAAACGCGGATGTTTCTCTGAAAGCGTCCTATTTCCCCTCTACAGCCGTGAGGACCTTGCTTCTCTCACCCCGTCGATTCGTTTGCCATTTTTATTCAGTTGCGACTGTCCTTCGCAAAGGCGGTAATTTATTACCGATATCCATATTATACGACTATTCGTCGCGATTCCAATGACCGGGTGTGTGTCAAGCTATGAGGTGTAATCAAGAAACAAGGCCAAAATCGATCGCGCACTTTTTAATCTATGAAGTCATCGAGGCGTAAGCTTTTCTTCTTTAGAAAAGAGGGTTCACACGGAGAGCGCGAAGAACACAGAGAGGACAAGCATCGCGGCTAAGCGCCCCTTCTTTTCGCGACGGCGCGATACGCTTTTGTACGGGCTGATCGCGGGGTTACATCAGTATCGCGGGGTCCCGTTGGTTACCCCGCGATAATCCCATACAGGCATCGTGGCGTAAGCGCCCCTTCTTTTTGCGACGGCGCGATGCACTTGTGAACGTCCGGGAGCGCCTTGGGAACGCCAAATTTCAAGTTGGCGTGCTTTGGAAAGGAAACAGGGTTCGCACAGAGGGCACAGAGAACACAGAGAAAAGATTGAAGATATTTCGTGGGCGCCGACTTCCAAACGGCTTGTTTCTCTGGGAAAACCTGGGAACGCCAAACTTTTTTTGGGGATGGTTTTATCATTTCACTGGGAGAGTTCGCTGGTGCAGCATCGTGGCGTAAGCGCCCCTTCTTTTCGCGACGGCGCGGTACTTTTGGACTTGGAACGCCAAACTTCAGTTTGGCACGTCTTCTAGAAACGCCAACTTTTATACTGGCAGGTTTTTCACAGGAACGGAAAATACATTTCATTATCCCTCTTGAAGGGGCAAATCAGCTCTAATACTAGCTCCTTCGAGGGCCAATTTTCACATCCCCCTCTTTCCTCTTTTTTCTTGCGCTTCGATGCGATACCCACACAATAGCCGGCGGCCGTGCCCTTCAAAAAACTCAATCAATCGTATCAGGAAAAGAGTGCGACATCGCTTCACTCCTTCCGAAAGGCAGCTCCAAGTAAGCTGTACCGAGTTTTCTAAGGTTAGGAGCGCGATTATTGAGGAAACACATAATTTCGAAACGAAATTAGGTAATTGAATATTGACTTCTCCTGTTTTTTATGGTATACTCTTCCCGTGAGCGAAAAGCCACGCCGGGAAACCTGTTCGAGGGTGGCTCTCATTAAAGAAAAAGCCGTTTACCACAAAAAAAGAAAATTCTAACCCGATTAGTTCGTTTTCTCGTTTCAGTGGGCATTAAATCCGCGCCTTTATGAAGTTGTTCCGAGAAATTTTTAAACAAGAAGGAAAAAAACGTGTGTGTCCAGTGAGGTGTATCCGTGAAATCAAGGCAGAATCGCTCGCGCGATTTTTAAGCCAAATAATCATCGGGGCGTAAGCGTTCCATCTTCGAGCGGCGGCGCGATACGCATTTGTACGAGCCCATCGCGGCGTAAAAGGGACAAAGGGCGGATCGCGGGGGCGAAAAAACCACTTAGGCCGCGATAACGTGATAGTTGCCGGTCACACCTAGCGAACGGCGTCATAGTTAAGAGTAATATAAAAAGATTAACATCTGATAAGCCAAAGGAGGCTTTGGTATGAAAAACACACATAGCGCTAACTATCGATATTTCACGAGCGAAAGCGTCACGGAAGGACATCCGGACAAAGCGGCGGACTTGATTTCAGATGCGATACTCGACGCGCATTTAGCCTCCGATCCAAACGCAAGAGTGGCGATCGAGACGATGCTAACGTCTAAAGCCGTAGTTTTGTCAGGAGAGATCAGCTCAACCGCGGAAGTGGACTATGAAAAGATCGTTAGAGCCACCTTGACGGAGATCGGTTATGTGGGCGATGCATTCAACGATTATAATGAGCGGTGCGGCATTATCGCGCACATTGTCGGGCAGTCTCCGGAAATCGCCATAGGTGTGAACGCGCAGGGCCAAAACCTCGAGGGCGCTGGGGATCAGGGGATGATGTTCGGCTTTGCGATCCGGGACTCATTCCATACCTCGCTAATGCCGCTTCCGATAGTCCTGGCGCATCGATTGACCCGCCGATTGGCTTGGCTCCGGAAAGAGGACGGATGCGATTTTTTCCTTCCCGACGGAAAAGCGCAGGTCACCGTTCGATTCGGGGACTATGGAGACTCTCCTGAAATATCCAAAGTCGTCGTTTCCACACAGCACTCTCCCAAAATCACGATACCAGCGCTGCGCCACCTGGTCCGTAAAGAAGTGGTCGAAGCGGTGATCGAGCAGCCCTTAAAGGACGAGGACGTATTGATAAACCCGACATGGGCAGGTTTATTCACCTTGGGAGGGCCACTGGCTGACACGGGATTGACCGGAAGGAAGATCATTGCCGATACATATGGGGGCTGGGTACCTCACGGCGGAGGGGCATTCAGCGGGAAAGACCCCACCAAAGTAGACCGTTCCGGGCACTACATGGCCCGATACGTCGCGAAAAACGTCGTTGCCGCCGGGTTAGCCGACCAGTTGTTAATACAAGTCGCCTACGCGATCGGGCGAGCAGAACCCGTTTCCTTCGATTTCGACACGATGGGAACGGGACGGATCACGAATGAACGGCTTCACGAGGCGATCAGCGCGACTTTCGATTTTCGCCCGGGCGCGATCATCCGGCACCTGCAACTTCGAAGGCCGATCTATAAGCAAACGGCCACTTACGGTCACTTCGGACGCGACGATAAGGATTTCCCTTGGGAACGGCTCGATCGCGTCGAGGCTTTGCGAAAATGGCTTGATTAAATGCATTGCGCCCGTCGACATAGAGGTAGAACCTATACTTGCGAATAATGAGGGATCCACCTACCGAGTGAGAAAAATGTCCCTTTCATTATTCGGTAGGTTCTATGGCGACTACCTCGTGATTATCAATCGTACACATCAGATTCGCCTGCTCCGCGAGGGTTCCTACGACGGCGTATTTACCCTTAAAGAAAAAAGTCGAGCATCGCCACTGGTTTAGCGAACCATCAATAACCGGCCCGTTAATCATTCCAGGGAATACGAGCTGCGACTGAAAAATATAACGAGCAATAATTCAACGCTCCAGAACCGCGTATACGATTCATACGTTAGCGTTGTCTGATCTCAAATATGGGTTATTGTTATCGAATCACGGATAAGTTTAGCAAAAACTAATGGAGGGGCGGCTTTCTTAGTTTGCTG
>Ga0302236_1001529_pt1 | contig 16085 bp, 14 predicted proteins | sample AAG_UR_Gly_MG_FD_193509 | JGI IMG/M metagenome (GOLD analysis project Ga0302236, IMG submission 193509) | Enriched activated sludge microbial communities from anaerobic digester in WTTP, New Holstein, Wisconsin, United States - AAG_UR_Gly | ecosystem: Engineered > Bioreactor > Anaerobic >...
AACTGCTCATAAAATATCCTTCCGATGAACTTTTTATCGTTTCCAATCCGCCTTTGGCTCCGCTGTTACCATTGTTTTTACAGAATCAATTCTCTCTCCTGATATTTGATATTTATCCCGATGTACTTGTAGAATTGGGATATTCAGCGCCCACATCCGCAATAGTCTTGTTGTGGCAGAAACTTAACCGGAAAATATATCCCAAAGCCAGTGAGGTGTACACTATTTCTGAAGGCATGGGCCAGGTGCTGAAAAAATACAGGAGTGAAGCATCCCTAAAGGTAAATTATATATGGACAGATAATACCTTTTTCACTCATGTCAGCCGGGAAAATAATCATTTCATAAAAGCTCATAATCTATCAGGGAAGTTTGTCGTTATGTATTCGGGTAATTTAGGTTTGGCTGGAGATGTGGAAGTTATGATCAGTGTTGCCGGTATGATTTGCAGAGACGATATTGTTTTTATAATCATCGGTGAAGGTGCGAAGAAGAAATTAATATCCAGTAAGATCGAAGCGCTGGGTCCTGAAAAGAAAAATGTCATTCTGCTTCCATGGCAACCTGTCGGGCAGTTGCCCTATACCTTTTCAGCGGCAAGTCTGGCTGTTATTTCACTGGGTGCCGGGGCATCAAAACTTGCAATTCCGAGCAAAATATTTAATTTCATGTCAGTTGGAGCTCCGTTACTATGTATTAGTGAGGCCGGATCTGAAATTGAGAGACTGGTTGAAAAATATAATTGCGGGAAAAATTTTGAACCATCAGATATTGAAGGCATTGCCTGGTTCATACAAAAAATGGCGGATGATAATGTTTTAATGGAGAAAATGAGTATGAATTCTCTGCTTGCCTCCAGAGACTTCTCTGTGAAAAATGCAGGGAATTTCCTGCCTGATGGCAACATTGCCTTCAACTATTGAATTTACTGAAATTACAGTTTGTAGAAACATTATGTACAAATCCTTTTTCAAACCTTTATTTGACTGGCTTATTTCATTTGTGGCGATTATCATTCTTATACCTCTGTTTCTGGTGGTGGCACTGGCTATTAAACTTGATTCTCCAGGCCCGGTTTTTTTCTGTCAGGAACGCCTTGGCCGTCTGGGCAGAGTTTTTAATATCTACAAATTCAGATCCATGCGAAATGATATATATATCCCAGTGGGTTCAGTTATAGTCTATGAAAATGATCCTAGGATAACCAGAGTTGGAAAATTTATTCGTAAAACAAGTATAGATGAGTTACCTCAATTGTTTAACATTATCAAGGGAGAAATGAGCTTTATTGGTCCGCGCCCACCAGTAACAAATTTTCCAAAGAAATATAACGAATATAGCGAAGAAGAAAAAGTCAGGTTTTATGTAAAACCCGGATTAAGTGGCCTGGTGCAAGTCAGACAGAGAGAAATCAACGATTGGAACCTGAATATTCCGGTAGATCTGGAATATGTAAGAAACTATTCATTCTTTTATGACTTGAGACTATTTATCTGTTCTGTACTTATATTCTTCAGGACAGATAATATATATACCAGGATGTAAATCGTAAGGCCTTATACCCGTATGAAATCAATTGCTATTCATCAACCTAATTATATTCCCTGGCTTGGGTATTTCTATAAGGTTTATTTATCAGATGTTTTTGTATTCCTGGACGATGCACAATTTTCGAATAAAGGCATGCATAACTATCATTATATCAAAACTCCCCAAGGGGCTTTCCGTCTTAAAATTCCAGTGCTTGGGGCTTTTGGATCAAGTATTAATGAGGTTACTACCAATGATGCACTTGGTTGGAGAGAAAGACACCTGAAAATCATAGAGTCAAATTATAAGAGAGCCAGATTCTTCGATCCCGTTTTTAAGGATTATAAGTTATTTTTAGAGAATAGTTGCTCCAATCTGGCAATGTTTAACGAACAGATAATAAGGTTTATTTGTGGCAAGCTTGGTTTCAAGACTGAATTTGTGAGATCATCTTCGCTTGACGTTATAAGCATGCAGGAAAAGAGAATTATAGAAATTTGTACAAAATTGCATGGTAAAATATACTACTCCGGAACAGGGGCGAGAGCATATCAAAATGAAAAGAATTTTGAAAAACATGGCATAATACTTAAATATATTGAATATGAGCCTTTTGAATATCCCCAGTTGTGGAATGGTTTTCAAAAAAATGTAACAATAATAGATTTTTTGATGAATTGCGGATACGATTGGGATAGTGTGGTCACCAACCAGAAAAATTGAAGAAAATGATATTTGATGACAGGCAAAAGATACTCATTGTAGCTCCTCATCCTGATGATGAGGTTCTGGGATGCGGAGGAACGATAAAGCGATTATCTCAGCAAAATAATGAGGTTTTTGTATTGATTATGTCCAGAGGAAAGAAAGGTATGTATTCTGAGGAGAGAATTCATAATGTAAGAGAAGAAGCAAAAAAAGCTCATGAGTTACTTGGTGTAACTGATACTGTTTTTTTAGATTTTCCTGCTCCTGAACTTGATCTGGTATCGGTTTCAGAATTATCCCGGTCCATCTCGGGAGTTGTAAAAAAATTTAGTCCCGGAATTGTTTTTCTTCCTCACAGGGGTGATATTCATCACGATCACAAGGCTGTTTTTAATGCGGGATTGGTTGCAGCCAGACCAGGAATCATGTGTCCGGTGAAAAAGGTTTTTAGCTATGAAACCCTTTCAGAAACTGAATTGGCATCCCCTTATGGTGATGATGCATTTATACCTGATTTTTTTGTTGGCATTGCTCAGTCAATTGAAAGTAAAATAGATGCCTTTAAATGCTTTAAAAGTCAGATCAGGAATTTTCCGAGTTCAAGATCTCCGGAAGCCCTTGAAGCTCTTGCAAAACTAAGGGGATGCTCTGTAGGAATCCCTTATGCTGAGGCATTTATGACAATCAGGATTATCGAAGAATAGTAATTGCCCTGACGGAAAGAACAAGTCAAAGAAAGTTTTAAAAACAGATTAATAAAAGTTAATAGTATAAATTGTTAAAACAGTTAATAATATGAAAGATAAATTGATTTCTGCTTTAGCAGAAGCCCTGGAGATGGATTCTTCCCAAATCAGTATTGAAGATAATTTTCGTGATTATGATTCATACAGCAGTCTCACCGAATTGTCATTATTGGCTATGCTCGACAGCGATTTTGGTATTGAGATTGAAATGAAAGAGTTTAATAACTACAAGACTGTCATGGATCTTGTGAAACTTGTCGAATCAAGATAAGGACCATGGGCTTACTTTCATTTCACAATGTTGGAATATCAGGACTTGCCGGAGCTGTCCCAAGGCATATCATAAACAACTATGATTATGACCTTTATTTTAAAAAAGAAGACATCAGGGAGATTGTCGAAAAAATTGGAGTAAAGGAACGCAGATTCGCTGATATGAACACCTGTTCTTCAGATTTATGCTATGCGGCCGCTGAGAGACTATTGGATGATATGAATATCAATAGAGAAGAAATTGACCTGCTTGTTTTTATTTCACAAACACCTGATTACAGGATGCCGGCTACATCAGTCATACTACAGGAAAGACTTAAGCTTCCGAATTCAACAATTACTTTTGACCTGAACCTTGGTTGCTCTGCTTTTTTGTATGGTCTTACTGTAGCCTATTCAATGATTTCTGCCGGAGTTATTACAAAGGCTCTTATTCTGGATGGTGAAACGCGTTCAAAGGCATATTCGTTAAAGGATCGGAAAACAGGTTTTTTATTTGGTGACGGTGGTGTAGCTGCCATGATTGAATCTGATGAAAAATTTGGCAAGAGTTGGTTTTCTTTGAATTCTGACGGTTCAAGGGAGTCACTTATTAAAATCCCTGCCGGAGGATACCGTAAAATGAGCTCCTGCGAAACAGTAACTGAAAAAATCGTTGATGAATATGGCAACATACGTTCAGAAGAACAGGGATACATGAACGGAGCAGATGTTTTCAACTTTGTAATAAGAGAAGTTCCAAGAGACTTTAATCGCTTGCTTGACTATTCAGGAACAGAACTCAGTTCAATTGATTATTTTGTTTTTCATCAGGCAAATAGCTACATAAATGGTTTTCTTGCCAAAAAACTTAAACTACCGGAGGCGAAAATTCCTTCAACCATTGAGAAATTCGGCAATACCTCATCAGTTTCTATCCCTCTGACTATAATCTCGGAGTTGAAAAATCAGCTCTCAGACCACAGACGCTTGCTGCTTAGCGGATTCGGAGTTGGACTTTCATGGGGTACTGCAATAATAGACATTGAAGATTGTTATATTGGACAGATTGTAGAAGTATGAATGAATTATCAAATCCTTTCAGCCTTGAAAACAAACGTATTGTAATTACCGGAGCTTCTTCGGGAATAGGACGGCATTGTTCAATAGTATGCAGCCGTATGGGTGCCAGGCTCATTCTTTTCGGCAGGGATCAGGCAAGGTTGTCGGAGACGCTGCAGGGAATGGTTAATCCGGAAAATCATGTTGTAAATGCAATTGACCTTCTTGCATATACTGATATTACAAATAAGGTGAATGAAATAGTCCATAATATAGGACGGATCGATGGACTGGTTAACTGTGCCGGTATTTCAACGACACTTCCTGTTAATGCAGTCTCTCCTGAAAAAATGATATTTTTTTTCCAGACTAATGTGATTGGTCCCATAAATCTTACCAGGCAAATTGTCCGATCTGCCAATTTTTCAGAAAAAGGAGGAAGTGTTATTTTTATCAGTTCCATTATGAGTGTTGCCGGCGAAAGTGGTAAGACACTTTACTCCATGACCAAAGGGGCTCTTGTGTCAGCAGCAAAATCAATGGCTATTGAGTTGTCAAAAAGAAAAATCCGTGTGAATTGTATTTCACCCGGGGTTGTTGTAACCCCGATGTCACAAAATGCGGTATACAGTAAAGACGTGGAATCCTTAAACAGAATAAAGGATTTACACCCTCTTGGATTGGGAAAACCGGAAGATGTGGCAAATGCATGTGTTTTTCTTCTCTCAGATGCATCTGGTTGGATTACAGGCACAAATTTGATAGTTGACGGAGGATATTTTGCCAGATAGAATCAGAAGAAGCATGATTCATCCGGAAAAGTCTTAAACCTTAGGCTAAGTTAAATATAGAAATATGTCAGAAGTTATAATAATAGGAGCCGGTGGACATGCGGCGGAGATTGACGAGTATATCAAATACTCAAATAATACTCTCGGGGAAAAAAAACTTTCTGTAGCCGCGTTTCTTGATGATAATCCTGAAAACTATGCCAGATATAATTTTTCAGCCCCTTTGATGGGTAGTGTAAAAGGACATAATGTATTGACTACATGTTTTTATATCATATCCATTGCTGATGTTTTAATCAGGAAATCTATTGTCAACTCTTTTCGTGAAAAAGGTGCCCGGTTTATAACTTTTGTGGATGCAAGGGCGTATGTCTCAGAATCGGCATCTTTGGGAGAAGGCTGTATTATTGGTCCATTTGCAAATATCGGCACCAATGTTAAACTTGGAATGTTTAATCTGGTTAACTCAAGAGCAAGTCTGGCACATGATTCCATCATAGGTAATTTTAATATTATAAGCCCTAATGTATGTTTCTCAGGATTTTCTTCAGTTGGTGATGAAAATTTTTTTGGGATTAATTGTGCCAGTCTGCCTGGAATATCGATAGGCAACCGGAACAAAGTCGCTGCCGGGATTATTATTGATAAGAATATAGACGATGATTCCACGGTTTTTCACAGATTCAAGGAGAAAGTTATTGCAGTGCCTAAATTGTTACGGTAAAGTAGTCTGGGACTTACAATCCGGAACTTTTACAAGGTACACGGCCGTGTTTTCGTTCGGGGTATTGTAGCGACGAACAGCAACTTCCAGATATTTGAGAATATTACGTTTCATAACATAGGAGGAAGGGGCATATACTAATCTCCATGGTACGCCCCCCGACACAACCTATTTCATAAATGTTGATGTTCATCATTATGCGACAGTCTGCAGTTCCCTGGAAAAGTATCGGATTTGGGAGCCTTTGAAAAAGAATGAATGTCAAATCAAAACGGTTTATTCTGTAATTGTATTTACCAGCCTGTCTGGCAGCAAGTGGTTAATCATGAAAAGTCCGACACTGGTCAATACATGGGGGACAAAGGTCAATTTTAACTAGTGTAATGGTTGGAAATACATTATTTTAGTCATTCAAAATCATGAAGAAACATTAATGGAAATCACTTCACCGGCATATGTAATCCTATTTGTTGTATCTGTTTTTGTATTTTATCGGGTAAATCCTAAATACAGAATATTACTACTGACAATCCTTAGTGCTGGTTTTATTGCATCACTTAATCTTTTATTATTAGCATACATTATCGCATATACCCTTATAAATTATTACCTGGGATTCAAAATAAACGACTCACATCAGAAAGTAACCTTCTTCAGGCTGGGTATTTTTTTCAATCTTATACAGATAATATTGCTGAAATATTCAACGTTTGCAATTGATCCTTTATTGAATCTTATTGGACTTAGGATTGAGCTTTCAAAACTTTCGGAAATAATATTACCTATCGGCATATCTTACTTCACCTTACAGGGAATAGGATATCTGATAAATATTAAAAATGGTTGGGAGAAACCTGAAAAAGATTTTCTGTATTTTTTTCAGTACATCATTTTCTTCCCAAAATTCCTCTCAGGACCGGTTGAACGCTCCAATCATTTTCTGCCACAATTAAGAAAAAATATTAATATTAGTGATCTGTATTTAGCAGATGGAGCTAAGTTAGTCCTCATAGGATACTTTAAAAAAGTAGCAATAGCAAATCAGCTTTCTCCTTATGCTTTAAGTGTCTATTCCTTTGATCAGGCAGGCGGCTGCTTGTCGTGGGTTTTATTTATTATTCAACCTCTTTATCTTTACTTCGACTTTTCAGGTTATACAGATATTGCATTAGGAATATCTAAAATGTTTGGAATCGATCTGCTGCCAAATTTTCAACGCCCTTTCTTCGCAGAAAACGTCACTACCTTTTGGAAAAGGTTCCATATGTCTCTGTCATCTTGGTTTAATGATTATATATTCAGACCGACGAGCTTCAAATATCGAAGATGGGGTATTAAGGCATCCCTTTACGCAATGTTAATTACCTGGACTCTTTTTGGTATCTGGCATGGTGCAGGATGGACATTCATGCTTATCGGTCTTCTGCAAGCTTTTGCAATAAGTTATGAGTTTTTTACCAAGAAAATCAGATTGAAAATATTCGAAGGAGTCCCAATCATTATTACAAGGTGGTTTGGAAGGCTTATAACTTACTTGTTTTATTGCGTTTCATTGGTGTTTTTCTTTTCACCGGATGTGAAATCTGCCATGACATTCATTGCAGGTCTTTCTTCATTCAGTGGACCTTCTCCTTTTATGGATCTCAGTATAAAACCTTTTCAGTTGATTATTTATGTCCCTTTGGTTTTATTTATAGAATTTCTAAGAAATGATCATCAGGATATATACGAACGATTCTTAACATTCTGGTCTGGAAAGAATCAGAAATATATTCGTTGGACAGTGTATTCAGTCATGATAACAATAATCTATATATCAGGTTTTAAATCAGTACAATTCATTTATGCGAATTTCTGAAATGAACAGATTCATTAAAAGAGCATCCCAGTTTTTTATATTCTTTATTGGATTTTCTATTCTGATAAATCTGGTGTTTTTGGTATTAGTTGCTGCTACTGACCTGGATTTTATAAAAAGGAGAGAATTTTTAAAAATGCAAAATGCAGACTTCAACGTTGTAGTACTTGGAACCAGTCTGGCTGAATACGGAATAGATACAGAACTCATGACCTGTAATGGTCTAAAATCCATAAATCTCTCTTTTGTCGGTAGTACTGTGAAGACGAATTATATTCAATTGAATGAGTATTTACAAAAGTCTACAAATAAACCTGATTATGTTATCCTTGCTGTGAATTCTCATCTGGAAGATTTTGATAAAGAAGGAATTCAACCGGTTGTGGAATTTACTATGAAGGGTCACAAGTATAGTCTCAAGGATCTGCCAATCTCCAAATTCAATTGGGCTGGCATGGAAATGATAAAAAAGCTTTTCAGAAAACAATATCGGGAAACATACCTGTCGTATGGGCAGAAAAAATGTGATTATTCCGAGCCTGATCTGACTGATTTTAACAATCTGTCACTTGATTTGGAAAAGTATGAATCGTCAATATGGATTGGAGAGATAGCCAGATTATGTGCAAACAATAACATTGAACTAATTGTATTTGAAATGCCGGGAGAGCATAAAACAAGAAATAATTCTGCAATTGGACCCTTTAAGGTTGAGTCACCAAACAGCTATCATTCTACTCTTTATAATTTTAATAATCATCAGTTTTGTGAATTCATTGATGATGATAATGATTGGGCCGGATTATCTCATTTTAACAGATTTGGAGCAGAAAAATTCACAAAAGAAATTATTCTCCGGGTGTTCAGCAAGCCTGCATCTTCCAATCATGATATCCTATCAGTTCTTGATTGGCTATAAATGGACAGGGTGTAACAGGTATTTATGTCCTTACATAAATATAGAGCAAATAGTGATCTGAAATTCAAAGATTAATCATTATATCAAGGTTGTGCTATTTCCCCTTTCAAATTAGTTAATTGACCATTAGTTTCGATTACATCAATAATTCTGTCAAAAAGCAATTTATTTGCTTTTGATGCCAGAAGTTTGTTGGGATGAGGATCGTTGGGGGATGTTGCATATTCCTCCTTTAAGAAAAGTCCTCCCTCTGTTTCAATGTTGTACAAATCCCAGATGAAAAGATTATCATCAGGTAAATCCCACTCAGCAGTAACCCAATTGAAAAACTCTCTGGCCCTTTGAGCTTCCTCTAAACTGGCATTGGATTTTACCTGTGATGCCCCTGTGAATACAATGAATTTTGTTTCGGGATAGTCATGCATTTTTTCTCTCAGGGCTAAGTATTGAAGTTTATAATTGGAAAGAGATTTGTAATAGGAATTAATATCTGCCGTGTCTTTATCAGGCTGAATATTACATACAGGATAACAATGCTTGAAAATTATCACATCATATTTCTGTGTTAATAATTCAAGTGTAGGTTCTTCCATGTAATAGTCATCTCCCTGGTTATAAACCCAAATATTATAGTAGTCATATGGATTATTATTCCATCCGTATGGTTTTGCTTTTGGGAAGTCTTGCTCTGTAATAAAATAGTTTTTCCCTGTTTTTTTGTTGTATTCACTAAATTGTGATAACATTTTTGCTTTAGGAGGAAAAGCATCTTTAATATTATCACTGATTTTACTTAATGCTTTCTTTACCAGGGAGAGCGGCTTACCGTTCCAGATAACTTCTCCAGTACTGTGGTGCAAAAAAATTATCTTAACGGCTGACTCGTCCTCTTTGTCATTGTTACTGCACGCACACGTATACATGAGCAAAATAATAAACACGGCCAGGATCTGAGAAGATTTTATCGGGTTGATTGTTGGCATAATAAAATATATTACGAAAAAAATTACGCTTTGAGAAAATAAACCAAATATAAAAAAATTACGAACACTTATGAAGACAATCACATTTTCCCCAATTTAGAAATGAGCCCTAAAAATTGGATTATCTTTGGGTGATTTTTGCGATTTGTTAATTTGTCGTTTGAGATATTTGAAAGATGAAGAAATTATCCGGTACCCTGAGCATAGCATTACTTGCAATTGCAAGTTTATTGTTTTCCTGCCATGGCGAAGAAGTCAAGATTATTACTTCTCCTGTTACCAATATTGGCGCAACCTCTGCTTCCAGTGGTGGATCAGTTTATTCCAAAGGATCAGCTGAAGTTGGAGAGCGAGGAGTATGTTGGGGTATTTCTGCTTCTCCAACTTTTTTGGCGGATAGAACAATTGACGGATACGGAACCGGAACATTTCAGAGCAACCTGTCTGGTCTCACGGAATTAACAGACTATTATATAAGGGCCTATGCCAATATTGATGGGGATGTATTATATGGGAATGAACTTACTTTCACCACAGAAACTTCCAGTTCAGAGAGTAGCTCTCAAATAATCGCCGATCATACAGTGGTTGATAAGTATAACAAAATTCCACAAGAATATATTGAAAAAGTTAAAAAAATGTTGGTTTGGGTGGCCGGAATGTCTCACTCGCTTGGTTATCAGAACGGAGCAGTTTTACTCGAAACACTCGATTCAAGGTTTCAGATAGAAACCTGGCAGTCAGATCCGCCTCCGGCATTTTCCGATAAGTATTTAAGAATTGGCAGACCTTTTAAGTCAGGAGTAAATGCCTGGACTACAGATGTTGAATCATATTCTTCTGTTATGGAAGGACAGAATAACTCCGGTAATCCTTATAATGTTTTTATATATGGTTGGTCTTACGAAACAACGTGGAACAATCCTCCGGGTGGTGGTTTGGACCCTGTCCACAACATACATTGGGCTGGTGATGCTGGTGGCTTTAGATGGGGACTTGATATCGGAGATAAGGAATTGACCGGTAATCCAATCTGCATGGACACTTATTTAGCTGCTATTGAAGAATATAACATAAGAGCCATTAATAGGGGGTATCCAACTGTTTCAGTTTTTTCCACCGGGCCCGTTGATGAAAATGGAGGAACCGAATGTGGATTTCAACGAGAATTAAAGAATTCATACATAAGATCTTATGTAAAGCAGGAAGAATCGAGAATTCTTTTTGACTATGCCGATATCCTGGTTCATAATAATGAAGGTGAGAAATATACAGCCACATGGAATGATGGAGGTATATCACGCTCGCATAGTCAAATACATCCGGATAACCTTAAGGATTATGATAGTTCATGGAAAGTTGTTAGTGGAAATGATGCTGATGGTGATCACATCGGAGAAGTCGGTGCTTTAAGACTTGCCAAAGCTATTTGGTGGCTTCTGGCAAGAATCGCTGGATGGGACGGAGAATAAATGATTGCAGATTTGGGAAATTATCAAATTGGTTTCGATGTCTATGTGACTGAATCATTGAATTATTTTGTTCTTAAGATGAGCGAAGGGTTAAGTAGTTTTGATTTAAATAGAGATAACTGATCATGAAATGAAAAAGGTCCTGATCTTTCTCCTTTTTTTTGGATCTGCTGAGTTTCTATCAGCTCAGATTATTGCTGACCATTCAGTTGTTGATTCATACGATGATATTCCTGAGGAATGGTTGAATAAAGTAAAACAAATGCTTGTTTGGGTTCCCGGAATGTCACATTCATTAGGTTATCAGAATGGAGTTCGGTTATTGGCATTATATGATTCCAGATTTGCCTCTTATATATGGAATTCTGATCCTCCGCCTTCATATTCCAACAGTTATTTGAGGCTGGGAAGACCATATATGAGCAGCGTCAATTTTTGGACGACGGATATAGGCACATATTGTGGGGAGATGTATAAACAGCAAATTGCTGGTAATCCATATACTGCAGTGATCAATGGCTGGTCTTATGAGTCTACATGGAATAATCCTCCAGGTGGGGGAGTTGATCCTGTTTATAATATTCACTGGGCTGGTGATGTGGGTGGACTGAGATGGGGGCTTGATGCTGCCGATCAATCCCTGACTGGAAATCCTGTTTGCATGGACACTTATATATCTGCTATAAATACTTACAATGCATACTTTAGCAATCATGGGATGGTAACGAGAGCTATATTTTCGACGGGTGTTGTAGATGAGAATGCCGGAACGGAAAATGGTTTTCAAAGAGAGTTAAAGAATAAACATATAAGAGATTATGTGAATGCACACTCGGGCACAATCCTTTTTGACTACGCGGATATATTAGTATACAGTAATAATGGTGAACGATATCAAGCCGCCTGGAATGATAATGGCTCATTAAGATATCATGATCAGATTCATCCTGAAAATAAGTTGGACTACAATGCATCATGGGCAATTGTTGATGAAAATGATGCTGATGGGGATCATATTGGTGAAGTTGGGGCCCTGAGACTAGCAAAAGCATTATGGTGGATGCTTGCCAGAATTGCAGGTTGGGATGGTGGTGAAGGATCTGTTCCTGTTACTGGTATTACTGTAACCGGGGCCGGTGGAGCATCAACCATAACGCAGAATAAGGGCACATTGGCCCTAACGGCAACAGTAACTCCTGCTAATGCCACGAATAAGACTGTTACCTGGAGCATTATCAACGGCACGGGCCAGGCAACAATCAATTCAAGCGGTGTTGTCACTGCAGTTTCCAACGGTACGGTTACGGCTAGGGCAACAGCTAATGATGGTAGCGGTGTCTATGGTCAGCTGGTTATAACTATCAGCGGTCAGGTTATCCCTGTCTCGGGTATTACTGTAACCGGGGCCGGTGGAGCGTCAACCATAACACAGGATAAAGGCACATTGGCTCTTTCGGCAACGGTCACTCCGGCTAATGCCACGAATAAGACCGTCACCTGGAGCATTAACAATGGTACAGGCCAGGCAACAATCAATTCAAGTGGTGTTGTCACTGCTGTTTCCAACGGTACTGTTACGGCCCGTGCAACAGCTAATGATGGCAGCGGTGTCTATGGTCAGCTGGTTATTACTATCAGCGGTCAGGTTATTCCTGTCTCGGGTATTACAGTCACGGGAGCCGGTGGGGCGTCAACCATAACACAGGATAAAGGCACATTGGCTCTTTCGGCAACGGTCACTCCGGCTAATGCCACGAATAAGACCGTCACCTGGAGCATTAACAATGGTACAGGCCAGGCAACGATCAATTCAAGTGGTATTGTCACTGCTGTATCCAACGGTACGGTTACGGCTAGGGCAACAGCTAATGATGGCAGTGGTGTCTATGGTGAGTTGGTCATAACGATCAGCGGTCAGATTATCCCTGTCTCTGGTATTACAGTAACGGGGGCCGGTGGGGCGTCAACCATAACACAGGATAAAGGCACATTGGCCTTGACGGCCACGGTTACTCCTGCTAATGCCACGAACAAGACCGTTACTTGGAGCATTATCAACGGTACAGGCCAGGCAACTATCAATTCAAGCGGTGTTGTCACTGCAGTTTCCAACGGTACGGTTACGGCCCGTGCAACAGCTAATGATGGCAGCGGTGTCTATGGTCAGCTGGTTATAAGTATCAGCGGTCAGGTCATCCCAGTCACGGGCATTACAGTCACGGGAGCCGGTGGAGCGTCAACCATAACACAGGATAAAGGCACTTTGGCCCTTACGGCAACGGTCACTCCGGCTAATGCCACGAACAAGACCGTCACCTGGAGCATTATCAACGGTACAGGCCAGGCGACAATCAATTCAAGCGGTGTTGTCACTGCTGTTTCCAATGGTTCGGTGGTCGCAAGGGCAACCGCGAATGACGGATCAGGAGTATTCGGAGATATTACAATCACGATAAGCAACCAGGTTGTACCGGTCACCGGAATATCAATATCCGGGGGAAATGCAATTTCAACGCCGGGAGGCTCATTGCAGCTTTCTGCAACCGTCACTCCGTCAAACGCTACAGACAAATCTGTTGCCTGGTCAATTACCGGAGGGACAGGTCAGGCAACAATCAGTCAGAACGGACTGGTGACTGCAGTATCCAACGGTAATGTGATTATCAGAGCCACAGCTAATGGGGGAACTGATATTTATGCAACAACAACTATTTCTGTTACCAACCAGACAGTTTTAGTGGAGTCAATCACTGTCACAGCATCAGGAGGATCGGCAACCATGACCGGATTGGAGACCTCTCTTCAGCTTAATGCAGCTGTCAGTCCGGCAAATGCAACAAATAAAAATGTGAACTGGTCAGTTGTCAATGGAAGCGGGCAGGCAACAATAAGCTCAACGGGACTCCTTACTCCCGTTGCATATGGTACAGTCACAGCCATCGCATCCGCGGTTGATGGTTCAGGAGTTTCCGGAGACATCACTATCAATATAGTCCGGGATGTCATTAATATAACCGGCATTTCCGTAAGTGGTCAGAAAGGGGAAACCACAATTAATGAAATAGGAGGGACCCTTCAGTTAACAGCTGAAGTAACACCGGCAGATGCAAGCGACAAAACAATTACATGGTCCATTAATAACGGCACCGGCAGGGCAACAATCAGTTCAGATGGCCTGGTTACTGCCGAAGCTTATGGTTTTGTAACAGCAGTTGCCACAGCAAATGACGGATCGGGTATCTCCGGATCTCTTCAGATAGGAATTGATGATAGTCAGGATAAAACTCTTTTACCTTACATTAATGGGAACCTGCTTAAAGTTCCGCTGAAACGGAGGTTCACAGGAAAGAAAATTGCTTTATATGATATTTATGGCCGTATTCTGGAAACCGGAATCGCGGATAGTGATATCCATGAATTTGAGATTTCGAAATACTATCCTGGAATTTATCTCATCGTTCTGACTGACGACAACGTTCTGGAAGTGCATAAAGTTGTAATCCATTGATAACATTACAACATAAATTGCAGATCCCCTGTGCGTAAAAGCCACATATACAGTCTCATCCCTGGTGATATTTTAGGCATTAAGGACGAAGGTCTAACAAATAATGCAGGAGATATAATATTAAAATTCTCAAAAAAATTTAATGAGATTATCTCTCAATTTAAGGATCAGGGATATCACTTACAAAAAGTCAGGATTAATTTTATCGTATACTGGAAAGATTCTGATAAAGAAAAGGAATCAAAGATTATTTTACCAGAACTGGATTTTGAGAAATAGGTAAGGTTTTTGCAGCACGTTATAATACGACGAAGCTGTATATGACATTGACAAAAAAGACAACAATTAATACATCTGAGTCGTTATCCGGATTGAGCCCTCATTGTTTGGGGAAAAGATGCAGCACAAGTAGAATCCGGAGCAAAGCTGAGACTAAAAATATGGAACAGATAGGCAAGGATAAACATAATAATCCGGGAAGCTTGCAACATAAAGAACATATGCCACGGTATGCGTTCTAGCGTCCTTTCCATAATACACTGGCTTAAAATTATGCAATTTTAACTTAACCAGTGGTCTTAATTCAGGGGAGTATTATACAGGCCAGGGGGGTATGTATCTGCTCCTTATTAGTCGTTTTGTACTCCGCAAAAGCTCATTGACATCAAGTATGCTTATCAGATGTATACGTACCAATGATATGCTACAACCGAGAATGCCTTCTTTGCCTGTGCTATCTTCTGAGTTACCGTCAGCAGTAAATGGGCTATCAGCGTACACCAGACCTGTGTATAGATGACATTTTCACTCTCTCGGTAGAAGTAATGAAGCTGGAAGTTTTGCTTCATTTTCTTGAACAGTATCTCGATACCCCATCTTTTCTTGTGAAGGAATGCGACCTCTTCTGCCTCAATATCAAAGTTGTTTGTCAGAAAATCATAATAACGGTTCCGCTCATCCTGATAACTGACCTTCCTTAATTCAAGTGCGAGAGTGGTCTTTGTATCTCTCTTGCCTTCAGATGTCTCAGGATGGTATTCCAGAGTAATAACCTCATCCCGCAAAACCTTCGCCTGGTCTTTTTTGTGATAATGAACCCGTGTAACCTTCTTAACATCGTAGACCGCATTCTTTTTCATCCTAGTCACAAAGTATACTTCATTGTTGGTCCATTGGGCAAACTGATGGTAATAGTTATAGGCTTTGTCAAAAACTATCATGCTGTGGGAGATAAGCTCCAGGCTTTTCAAAAACTTCTGATCATTCACTTTGACTGCAGTGATTTTAATAAATCGTCCAACCGATTGAACTGCATCTATAAGCATGTGAACCTTTAAGCCTCCCTTCTTTTTGCCGTCTCCTCTGGGGTTACGGCCAACACCCTTCAATATATCACTGAACAAGCGGATCGTCGTGGAATCGATTAATAATACCTCTTTAAATGTCAAGCCAAAGGTTCGGCTGTCCGACAAAAAACTCTGATAATGCCTGACCAGGGTAAAATACAGATCTTCAAAAAACTTGTGGCTTCT
>Ga0302236_1001554_pt1 | contig 15932 bp, 7 predicted proteins | sample AAG_UR_Gly_MG_FD_193509 | JGI IMG/M metagenome (GOLD analysis project Ga0302236, IMG submission 193509) | Enriched activated sludge microbial communities from anaerobic digester in WTTP, New Holstein, Wisconsin, United States - AAG_UR_Gly | ecosystem: Engineered > Bioreactor > Anaerobic >...
AATTATAAATCGAGGTGGTGAAAAAATATCACCATGGGAAGTGGAAGAAGTATTAAAATCTCATCCTGCTGTAAGACAGGCTGTAACTTTCTCTATGCCTCACAAAAAACTCGGAGAAACTGTAGCTTCAGCAGTAGTTTTAAAAGATAAAGCATCTGTCACGGAAATGAAACTTCGTGAATTTACTGCCAGACGACTTGTCTTTTTTAAAGTACCTGTTAAAATAATAATACTTGATAAAATACCGGTAGGATCAACCGGAAAAATACAGTGTAGAGGCATAGCAGAAAAGTTATGTATTACATCTGATATAGAAAAAACAGACTCTATAAAACCAGTACAGGAGAACATAATGAAAACAATCGGATATTATATAACAGGAAAAGGCAGAACCACTTTTGATACGAACGAATTTCGAAGTCTTATACATGATATAAGAAATCCCATCCATATAATTTATCAATCTGATAAAAGACTGATGGGCCTGGCAACAGGCGGAGAAATTTCATCAACAAAAGGCATACCGCTCATAGCCTCACTGCCTCCGATGTACCCTGAATGGCTTGGAGACAGAAGTTTTCTGGAAACCCATAAGGTAAGATTTGCCTGTACAGGAGGCGCAATGGCAAGAGGAATTTCATCTGCAGCCATGGTTATAGAACTTGCCAGATGCGGTATGATGGGCTTTTTTGGTTCCGGTGGAATGAAAATAGAAGAAGTGGAAAAAGAAATTAAATATATTTCGGAGATACTGAATAAAGAAGGATTAAGCTGGGGGGCAAATTTAATACATACACCTCATAATCCTTTACTGGAAGAAACCCTTATGGACATGTATTTAAAATACGGAGTCAGAAGAATTTCTGCCTCAGCTTTTACAGGACTCACACCGTCACTGGTAAGATTCGCCTCCTCAGGTCTATATCGTGACTCTAAAGGTTTTATAAGACGTAAGAATTATATCTTTGCAAAGATTTCTCATCCGGAAGTAGCAAAACATTTTGTATCACCTCCACCGGAACAGATACTTAAATCACTTGTTCTGAGTGGAAAAATAACCCGGGAAGAAGCAGAAATGTCCGGACGGATAACTCTCTGTGAAGATCTGGATATTGAAGGTGATTCAGGGGGACATACGGATAATCGGCCTTTAAATGCTCTTTTCCCGGCTATTGTCTCATTCTGTAATAAAATATCAGATAAATATCACTGTAAAATAAGGTATGGAGCGGCAGGCGGTATAGGCACACCTCAGTCTGTAGCTTCTGCCTTCGCACTGGGAGCTTCTCATATAGTAGTGGGGTCAGTATATCAATCGGCAGTTGAAGCAGGAACTTCCTCTCAAGTAAAAGAACTTCTTTCCCGGTCCGGTATTTCAGATGTAATGATGACTATAAGTGCAGACAGATTTGAAACAGGTTCCAGGGTGCAGGTTCTCAAAAAAGGAACTATGATGGGACTGAGAGGTAATCTCCTTTATAAAGTGTATAAACACCATGATTGTATAGAAGATATACCGGAGAAAATATTAAAGGATATCGAAAAAAACATATTCAGAATGACCCTTCAGGAGGTATGGGAAAAAACAAAAGATTATTTTGCTACAGAAGGGCAAATAATATCTGATAATATCAAAGCAAAGAATAAAATGGCTCTTATCTTTAAATGGTATCTCGGAAATTCAGCTCACTGGGCTGTCTCTGGCCGGGCAGACAGGCTTATAGACTATCAGATATGGTGCAGTTCTGCTATGGGAGCCTTTAATGAGTGGGTTAAGGGCAGTTTTCTGGAAGACCCTGAAAAGAGACTCTTAAAACAGATAGCTTTAAATTTAATGGAAGGGGGAGCAATATTAACGAGGGGACATCAACTGAGAACCTACGGAGTTCCTCTGAGGAATGACGTGTTTTTATACAGACCCGAGGTGCTTGATATCGACTGAAGAGGAGACGGATACAGAGTGGGAAAAAATCTTCAATCACCGGTAAATGGAAAAATAGCCTTTTTATTTCCCGGCCAGGGCAGTCAGTATATAAATATGGCTTATCATATGGTTATGCACTTTGATGCTGTGAGGGAAATATGGGATAAAATCTCAGAAATCGACTTTGGTGTTGAGGAAAGACTTTATAATATCGTCTTCCCTGGATATGGATTTAACGAAGAGAATAAAAGGAGACAGACAGAAAAATTAACAAGAACCGAGTGGGCCCAGCCTGCTATAGGAGCAATAAGTATTTCTCTTTTAAATCTTTTAAATAAACTCGGCGTAAAGGCTGACTTTTTTGGAGGCCACAGTTATGGCGAAATAACAGCACTTTATGCTGCAGGTCTCTTTGATACTATGGAAGATTTCATAAGAGTTTCCAGAAAAAAAGGAGAATTAATGGCAGAGGCAGCAACACAGGAGGGAGCAATGACAGCAGTTTTTACTTCCTCTCTGGAAGTAAAGAAAATTTTAACAGAAAGTGGCACCGATATTTCTATAGCCAATATAAACAGTCCTTCCCAGACAGTAATTTCCGGTAAAACTTCCGGCATAGAAAGGGTTGAAAAACTTTTAACTAATAAGGGGATTAACTATAAAAGGCTTCCAGTTTCCACCGCTTTTCACTCCAAAATTATTGGAAAAAGTACAGAACCTTTTTACAACTATCTGAAAAAGATACATTTTAATATGATTGAGAATAGAGTTTTTTCAGGTTCCACAGGTAATTTATATCCTGCAGATACAGAGGAAATAAGGAAAATTCTTGCAGAGCAGATAGAAAATCCTGTATTTTTTCAACAGCAGATTGAAAATATGTATGACCACGGTGTGAGGATATTTGTTGAAGTCGGCCCCGGAGCGGTTCTTACGGGTCTTGTAAGTGATATTCTTAAGGACAAAAAACACCTTTCCCTTTCACTGGATAAAAAGGGGCAGGACGGATTAATTTCCTTCTGGAATGCCATGGGAAAATTATCTTCCTGTGGTGTGGAAATATCCTGTGAAACACTGTGGAAAGAATTTAAAGAACCTGAACATAGATTTGCAGGATTAGTTGGAAGAGATACAGAAATAGAAATAAAGAAGACAGAAAAAAAGGTGAGATATTCTGTGAATAATGGCGCAAAATTTGATGACGAAAGACTGAAAACACTTCAGATTTTACAGCAAAATATTTTTGAAGCCCATAAAATATTTCAGAAAACCCTTACTGAAAGCCATATAAGATTTTTACAGGCCTCAGAGGAAGCCTTGAAGCAGATTGGAGGAATTAAGACAGCTGCAGAAATATCATCTCCTGAAAATGACTTAATAAAAAATTACCTGGCTGAAGAACATTATGAAGAAAGAAAGACTGAAGATATAAGAGAAAAGCCGGAAGATAAAATATATGTCCCATCTGTTGACTATAAGAAAATAATTCTCCAGACAGCATCAGAAAAAACAGGTTATCCTGAAGAAATGCTGGATTTAAACATGGATATGGAAGAAGAACTGGGAATAGATTCAATAAAAAAGATTGAAATATTATCAGATTTAAAATTAAGATTGCCAGATAGTTGCAAAATGGATACAGATAAACTCGCTCTTATGAGAAATTTCAGAGAGATACTGGATTATGTAACAGAAGACCTGAGTGAGAAAAAAAAAATCCTCTCATAGAGAATAAGAAAACTCCACATATTTTTCGTTATATACCGAAAATAATTACGGCTAAAGCCACAGGATCTTCAATGAAAGTTATATTTCAGGACAGCTCCTGTTACATTATTCCTGATAACAGGGGAGTTTCTGAAGCTCTGGCAGAATTTTTAAAAGAAATTGGTGTTAATACTATTATTACCGCGTCTTTACCGGAAGATGCCTCTTCTATAATTTATCTCAGTGGCATCGATACAGGAAGAGAAGACAGTCATAAGAGCCACTTTGAAGTAAATAAAAAAGCCTTTGATGCTGCGAAAATCTGCGGAAAAAACCTTTTTAATAACAGAGATAAAAAAGGATTTTTCATAACAGTACAGGATACAGGCGGGGATTTTGGACTGGAGGGAGATAAAAATATCTCCGGAGCTGGACTTACGGGGCTTATAAAAACATCTTTTCTCGAATGGGAAAATCCTTATGTTAAAGCTATTGATATAGAAGGTGACAATAAAAATCCATCAGAAATTGGAAAAGCCCTTTTTGTGGAAATTATTGAAGGAGGAAGGGAATTAGAAGTTGGATTAAGAAAAAAGGGTGAAAGGATAACGATAGGAATAGAATCTGCCGGAGAAGCAATCAGTAATTTTCCACTCAGAGAGAAGGATGTTCTTCTTGTCAGTGGAGGGGCAGGGGGAGTGACAGCAGGTTGCCTTAATGAGTTAACTCTTACGAAAAAACTCAGACTGGCCATATTCGGCAGAACACAATTGACCAGAGAGGAAGAATATCTGAGAAATTACAGAAGTAAAGCCGAATTAATGAAAGGACTTATGGAACACGGACAGGATAAAGGAATAACTCCCGCGGATCTTTCGAAGAAAGCAAATAAAATTCTCTCTATAAGAGAAGTAAAAGAAAACCTGAGAATACTTGAGGCAAACGGCTCGGAGGTAAAGTACTTCAGTATTGATATAAGAAATTATGAAGAATTAAAAAAAGCAGTTCATAAAATAAGAGAAGAATGGGGACATATAGACGGAATAATCCATGGTGCAGGTGTCGTGGCAGATAAATATATTCATGAAAAAACGGAAGAACAGTTCCGGCAGGTTTTCTCCACTAAAGTAGAAGGATTTTATAATCTCCTTGACGCAACAAAAGAGGACAATCTGACACATATCTGCTGTTTTTCATCTATAGCGGCAAGATGTGGTAATAAGGGTCAGGCTGATTATTCTATGGCCAATGAAGTGCTTAATAAGGTATGTAAAAAAATATATATGGAGAAAAAAGGAAAGACTCTGGTAAAATCAATTAACTGGGGGCCATGGGATGGCGGGATGGTTACTCCTTCCTTAAAAGCTCATTTCATATCAAGGGGCATATCCCTTATTCCATTAAAAGAAGGGGCAAAGCTTTTTGTCGATGAAATTTCAAATATCAGCTCTTCTGTTGAAGTTATTATAAGTCCTGAAGGAAGGCTTTAAATATATGTTTGAAGAAATTGCAATTATTGGACAGAGCTGTCTTTTCCCCGGCTGTAATAATATAGAGCAATTTATTAATACCGTCAAAGATGGTCTGGTTACTATTTCATCTCCCCCTGAAGGTTACTGGAGAGTCGGACTGGAAGATATTACCGGTGAAGAAAAAAATAACCCTGCCTTTTCTTTTACAGATAAGGGCGGTTATATAAGAGATTTTGCAAATATCTTTAATGTTGAAGAATATGAACTGGATAAAAACACCCTTCTTCAACTGGATGTCCTTTTTAAATGGAGTCTTCATACCGCCCGGGAGGCATTAAAAAATTCGGGATATTTAAATAACAGATCTGTCCTGAAAAGGGCCGGTATTGTCCTGGGTAATTCTACAACAAGTAATTCTTCTCTTACAAAACTTTCTGAAGAAATATATTTGAATATATCTCCTGCTGTTCATCCTTATAACAGGTTTACAGGGGGACTTCCTGCAGGGATTATAAAAAAAGCTTTTTCTATAGGAGGTAATGCCTTTGCCATAGATACAGCCTGTGCTTCCAGTCTTTATGCAGTAAAACTTGCCTGTGATTTACTGCAGAAAGAGGAAACAGATCTTATGCTTGCCGGTGCAGTATGCGCGATAGACCCTTTTTGCACACATCTAAATTTTAACGCTCTTCATGCTTTAAGTTCCTGCGGGTTAAGCAGACCTTTTAATGTTAATTCAGACGGAATAATTCCTTCTGAAGGAGCGGCCTTTGTAGTATTAAAAAGACTGAAGGATGCCCTCAGAGATGGGAATAATATCTCCGGTGTAATAAGAAGTATTGGACTATCAAATGACGGAAGAACAGGAGGGTTTCTTTCTCCTTCCGTTATGGGACAGATTTCATCAATGGAGAGTGCCTATAGAATATCAGGAGTTGATCCGGGAGAAATTTCTTATGTCGAATGTCATGCTACAGGCACAAAGATTGGAGATTTAACAGAAATTCAGAGTATGCTGAAGGTATTCCCTGATAAAAGGGAAATTCCCATAGGTTCAATAAAAGCAAATCTGGGACATTTATTCGCAGTATCAGGTATGGCCTCACTGATAAAGATTCTCGGGATGTTTAAAGATGAATTTATTCCTCTTACACCAAATGCCCATCCGATACTTCCTGCAATCAGAGACTCTCATTTCAGGGTACCTGAAATGAATGAATTATGGGATGGAAGAAAAGGAAGAAGAATTGCCGGTGTAAGCAATTTCGGCTTCGGAGGAAGTAATGCCCATCTTATTCTGGAAGAATGGAAAAAGAGGGATATTAAAATTCATCCCCTTCAAACATTACCGGTGAAAATAGCTGTTACCGGTATGAGTGTAATTACACATTCTACAGAGTCACTGGAAGAATTTAAAGAGTTAATCTATGGTAAAACTGCAGATAAAAAAATTGATAAAGTAGATTTTTCTATGGGAGAAATAGCTTTCCCTCCATGTGATCTTAAAAGAACTCTCGGCCAGCAGTTACTTATGCTGAAAGCTGCAGATAAGGCCATAGGACAGGTAAAAAAGTTAAATAAAGAAGGTACAGGTGTATTTATCGGTATACAGACTGATCCGGGATATATACTGACAGATTTAACAGATAAATTAACATGTTATCTACAAAAATCAGTGAGAAAAAATAAATTTGTCTCTTCCGCTGACACAGCAGACGTAACAGGTAAAATGGGTCATATTACTGCAACCCGTATAAATAATCAGTATAATTTTAAAGGTTGCGGATTTGCAGTATTCTATGAAGAGCTATCAGGAGATTGTGCTCTTAAGATTGCTATGAATGCAATTGAAAAGGGAGAGATAGAATCTGCAGTTGTCGGTGCTGTGGATCTCTCTATAGAAGAGGTACAGAAATTTGCTGCAGAAAAGTCTTTACCGGATAAATTTAAATTACCTGCCAGTTCCGCCGTGGCTCTGGTATTAAAAAGGCTTGAAGATGCAGAAAAAGATAAAGACAGGATTTATGCCATTATTTCATCCTGCAGATATATGGAAAATAAAAATGATACTCGAGAGTTTACAGAAAAAAAATACTCCTTTGGGAATAATTCAGATGATTTTAATTTAACAACTATTCTTGGACATTCTCATGCCGCATCAGGTCTTCTCCATATTGCTGCCGGTATAATCATATTAAATCACTATCTCATTCCATACCGCAAAAAGACCTGGTTTTCAAGAAAAGAAGAAAATCAAATTGAAATCTTAAATGAAAGTTTTATGGGCGGATATTATAAAACGGTATTGAAAAATGATATAAAATTCTCAGAATTATGTAAAATAGATAAGCCAGATGAGATAAAAAAACCTCTCCTGACCTTTCCCCTTTATAAGAATATTGACACTTCTCTTCTTGAAGATTTTAAGAAAGAAGTATTATCAAGAAGGAACGCAAAAAATAAAACAGGGAGAATTCTAAAAAAAGCTCCTTTACTGGCACCTATTACGGACATATTATTTTCAGAAAAAGACATAATCATCAATTCTTCCGGACAGATTGAACATAAGGATATAAAAGAAAATAAGGTTATTATGAATCCTATGTTAAGTCCTGTAATAAGGCATCATTCAAATATGATGGAAGTGCAAAAACAGTTCTATCACAGCCAGCTAAAAGCTTATAATGCTTTTATGGATATAGAGAAGAGACTGGGAAGTTATTTATCGAGAATTCATACTTATAAAAACAAAAACTTCCTCCCTGTTTCCGCAGGATCTTCTGAAATAAATTTACCTGAAGTTCTTCAAAAACCATCAGGTCCATCCTTTGGCAGAGAAGAACTTGAAATTTTAGCTTCAGGAAAAATATCAACTGTTTTCGGAAAGCTCTTTGAAAAACAGGATATGTATGAACTTCAAATCAGACCTCCGGCACCACCCTTTCTTTTATGTGACAGAGTTACCGGCATAGAGGGCGAAGCCGGCAGTATGGCCACAGGTACCATATGGACAGAAACTGATGTAAAGGATGACAGCTGGTATTTATGTAATGGAAGAATGCCTGGAGGAATCTTTTTTGAAGCCTCTACAGGAACCACTCTGCTGCCCTTATGGCTTGGATTTGATTTCCTGAATAAAGGGAAGAGAGTTCTCCGTTTTCTCGGTTCAGAACGTATATTTTACGGCCCTCTTCCCTGTGCCGGAGAAACATTACAGTACCGGTATACTATTGATAGATATATTGAACAGGGAGAAAGGAGACTTTTCTTCTTCCACTCTGAATGTCTGGTAAATGGAGAAATCCGTATGAAAGTCCGAAACGGACAGGGCGGATTTTTTACCAGGGAAGAATTAAAAAATTCACGGGGTCTATTATGGGATGCAGAAAAAGCAAATTATACGGAAAATCCCCTTCTCCATATTCCTCCGGATTTTTGTAAAAAAACACATTTTACCACGGAAGAAGTAAAAAGCTATTTTGAAGGTAATGGTTATGAGTGTTTCAAAGAAGGCTTTGAGATTTTAAAAACTCATAAAAGAAGTCCTGTAAGTCTGGTGGGAAAGTATTATTTTATTGATGAAATTACTGAATTCAATCCTTACGGGGGACCAAAGAAAAGAGGTTATTTATGCGGAAGAACCACTGTAGACCCTGACTGGTGGTTTTTTAAAGTACACTTTAAGAATGACCCCTGTATGCCAGGTAATCTTATGGCAGAAGGTTGTATTCAAATGATGTCCTTTTACCTATCTGCCCTGGGTTTTACTAAAAACCGTGACGGATGGAGATTTGAACCGGTCCCCGGGGAAAAGTGTAAAGCCTTATTCAGAAGTCAGATAACACCTGAAGCAAAAGAAATTTTATATGAAATCTTTATTGATGATATCACAGAAGATCTCTATCCGACTGTATATGCCCATACAGTCGTTACAGTTGATGGTCGAAAGGCTTTTTGCTGTGAAAGAGCCAGTTTAAGACTCATACCTGATGAAACACGATTAGAAGAGAAAACTTATTCTCTCAGCGAGGGACAAAAAGCTCTATGGTTCTTAAATAAAAGCGATCCCTGTGACCTGTCATATAATCTTCCTGTAGCCTTCAGGGTAACAGGAGATATTGAAAGATTAAAATATACAGTAAAATTTATCCTGGAAAAACATGAATTATTTTTATCCAAATTTAAACTGGAAAACTATGAATTATACCGAATAATTGACAGAGAAGTAAAGATTAATATAGAAGAAGAAGATATAAGTGATTCAAACCTGGAAGAAGCTCTGAAATATCTTAAAAAACATATTGAAAAGCCCTTTGATCTGGAAAAAGCTCCCCCACTGAGGTCTGTCTTATGCAAATACTCAGGGGACAATTATATTCTCCTCTTAGTATTTCATCATATAGTTTTTGACGGCATCTCATTGCCTATTCTTATAAATGAAATAATGGAATTTTATGATTCTCCTGATGATGGAAAAAACATAGTAGTCTCAAATAATTACGAAGATTTCGTCAGATGGCAGAAAGAATTTCTCACTTCAGAAGAAGGCCCACAGCAGCTAGCCTACTGGAAAAGCGAATTAAGCGGCGAATTACCACAGATAAATCTTCCGTTAAAAAACAAAATCACCTCTGTAAAAAATAATACAAAATGTCATATTTTTAACCTGGATAGAGAAACAATAAGAAAAATAAAGGAACTATCTTTAAAGGAAGGGGTTACTTTCTTTTCTGTAATATTATCTGCTTTCAAGATACTGCTCTTTAAATATACAAAGGAGGAAGATTTAATAACAGTCACACCTGTTTCGGGACGGATAGACAAAAGATTTGAAAAAACTGCAGGATATTTCGTAAATCTAATTGCCATAAGAACTAATATTTCCGAAAAAATGTGTGTAAAAGATTTTGTTATACACCTTAATAAAAAGATATTTCATGGTTTGATAAATGGAAATTATCCTTTTTCCAGACTGCTATCTGAACTTAAAATAAAAAGAAAAAGCCAGAGGCATACGGTATTTCAGATTATGTTTATATTTCAGAACTGGGTAAAACATTTTGATAAGAAATCAGATTCTTTAAAATTAGAGACCATTCCCCATATTTATCCATTTACTGATTGCTCTGTTAATATGGAAATATATGAAGATGACGCTAAAGGCTATTTTACATATGATGCCAATCTATTTGATGAAGAAATTATAAAAGAGATGAGTCAAAATTATAATAAAATATTAACCTCCATACCGCTTTATTTTGATAAAAATATTGAAGATATAGATATCTTATCCGAGGAAGAAAAAAATAAAATAATATCTTCAATTCCTGTAAGTGAAGAAGCAGTTGAAAACTTTATACCTTCGGGAAATGAAATGGAAGCAAAATTAACAAAAATCTGGGAAGATCTTTTAGGTATAAATCCTGCAGGTATAAGAGACGATTTCTTTAAACTGGGTGGAAGTTCCCTTCTGGCTGTAAAGTTATTTGCAGAGATCCACAAGCAATTTGGCAGAGAACTTCCTCTATCAATTCTGCTGCAGGGAGCAACTGTTGAATATATGGCAGATATTCTCAGGGAAAAAGAAGATCCTCACCTGTGGAAATCTTTGGTACCGGTACAGAATAAAGGACAGAAACCGCCTTTCTACTGTGTCAATCCTGTGGGAGGAGACAGTATCTTCTTTCTGCCTCTCTCAGGCCATCTTGCACCTGACCGGCCCTTTTACGGTTTACAGATGAAAATAGAAGACTTCACCTCTGTTGAAGCTCTTGCCTCTCATTATATCAGGGAGATAGAGACTTTTCAGGCAAAAGGACCTTATTATCTGGGAGGTTTTTCCTCGGGTGGGCCCATAGCATTTGAAATGGCCCGGCAATTTCATAGAAAAGGCTGTGAAGTAGGGGCTCTTGTTATATTTGATACAGGCCTTACTATTCCCTGGAAACCAGAGTTTATTCTCAGATTAATATGTTATTTCCCTTACTGGCTGTGTAATTTTTTAAAAAAGAACTCTAAAGTAAAAGCCGGGATTATGAAAAGAGGGATAAAGAGAGCCAGAATAGGCCTTTCTTCCCTGATTAAACCCTGTAACAGACCAACTGTTATAAAAGATATAGTCGATGTAGACCAGGTTCTCAGGGATTATTTACCTGAACCCTATTATGGTAATCTTATGCTTTTCCGTTCCTCTATAAAACCTTTAATTTACGCTTTTTCCTATGATAATGAAATGGGCTGGAAAAAGATAGTGAAAGGAAGTGTAGAAGTAAGAGTAATTCCTGAGGCAGATCATATGGGAATATTCAAAGAACCTTATGTGGGAATTCTTGCGAGAGAACTAAAAGAATATTTAGACAGGGGCCAACAGAATGATAAAAATCAATGAAGTCCATATATGGATTGCATCTCTTAAGATAGAGAAAAGCTCCAAGGATGATCTCTTAAAACTTCTCTCAGAAGATGAATTGAAGAGAGCAGAAAAATTTTACTTTCAAAAAGACAGAAATCATTTTATTGCCTGTCGCGGAATCCTTAGAACCATTCTCGGAAACTACCTGGAGATAGATCCCCGAAAAATAACATTCTCCTATAATTTCTACGGAAAACCATCACTAAATCTACCTGAAAAACAACTTTCCTTCAATCTGTCCAATTCACATGGTATGGCCCTTTATGGTTTAACCTGGAACAGAGAAATAGGTATTGACATAGAATATATTCCAGAAGATTTTAACTGGGAAGAGATTGTAAAGAACTTCTTTTCTAAAAGAGAAATTAAAGACCTTTATAAGGTGCCACTTCATATGAGAAAAAGAGCCTTTTTTAACTGCTGGACCAGAAAAGAAGCCTATATAAAAGCAAGAGGTAAGGGACTTTCAATTCCTCTTCATAGTTTCGATGTTTCCCTTATACCGGGAGAGCCAGCGAAACTGCTGGAAGTAAGAGGAGAAGGAGAGGAAAAATCCCGATGGCATTTAAAGGAAATCATAATAGATTCCGATTATACATCTGCCCTTGCTGTGGAAGGTCAGAATCTCCAATTTAAATACAAGGAATGGAAAAATTGTAACTACTCAGGTATAGGTAAATTATAATAAACTTCGTAATATAATTCAAGAAAAGTAGTTACAAGATTTTCAAAATAACCCGGGAAAACTTTTATTATTAAGTAATATTATTTAAAGAAGAGGAAATTTGAGAGAAAATGATGAATATAAATTGGGATAAAATTGCTCTTCTGTCTGAGATCGATTATGTAAAGGCCCCTGGAGGAAAAATGAGATATTTTATTAATTTCATTCGCATTATTATTATATTACTGATCTTTATGTACTATGGTTGTATTAGTTTCAGACCTGTACCCACATCGGTACCGACTTCTACACCGCATCAAAGGTCTGTTCCAATACCAACCAGTAGCCCAACAAAATCAATCAAAGAAATAGAATATGAACAGGGTGTTACGTTGCATGATTACGGGAGATATAAAGAAGCTATTGAACATCTCGATAAAGCTTTAAATATTGATCCCAACTATGCTGATGCATGGTATTGTAAAGGACTTGTACTGTGTAAGCTAGAAAAATACAGAGAAGCTCTTGAATGTTATAGCAAAGTTCTAAAACTTAAACCGGACGATGTAAATTCCTGGTATTCAAAAGGTAATATCTTACTGGTTTATTTAAATGAATCTAAAAAAGCTATAGAATGTTTTGATAAAGTTATAAAACTTGACTCTGAAAATAAATATGCATGGAACGGAAAGGGGAGGGCTTTAGTCAATCTTGCCAATTACGAAGAAGCTATTAAATGTTTCGATAAAGCTATAGAGTTTGATGACAGATTTTATGATGCCTGGTATAACAAAGGAAATATTTTGTATAATCAGGGGAAATACAAAGAAGCTGTACAATGCTTTGATAAAGTTTTAGAAACATGTGGTAATTATGATTACAAAGATACAAAGAAGAAAAAAGAAAAGGCTCTGAATCTTTTAAAATAAGCCATTTCATTGTACTTTTAACAAAGATCGAAACACACTGCTTCTGTCAGTTTTTCCCTCCCCTTCCATAAATAAATGGTTCAGTTTCAGATAGATTTTAAATTCTACATTTACAATGAAATCTGTTATTACAGAATATACAGTTTTGTATTTATTTAAGTTATAACTTTCTCCTTTGACGGCATATCTTTTGCTCCAGAATCCGGACAGGGACAGGTGTATATGTTTTTTGGATACTTTTTTACCTGTTGCGGTACTTACTGCAGGTGCAGATATAAATATAAAAAACCGGCAGGGATATACACCTTTAGAATGTTGTAGTAATAAAGAGCTGAGAAAAATTATTTTAAAATATAGCAATTAAAAGGAAAGCCGGAAAAAAAAAGGAATTCATGTTAATATGGATAATTATAAAAAAATAGTACTCTTTATCATATCTCTTACTTCTTTTATTTCGCCCTTTATGGCATCATCGGTAAATATTGCTCTACCGGCAATTCAGAAAGATTTTTCCGTTAATGCAGTAATATTAACCTGGGTCAGTACTGCCTATCTCCTTTCTATTGCAGTATGTTTGCTGCCTTCAGGCAAACTCTCGGATATATACGGAAGAAAGAAGATATTCCATACAGGTAATATCTTATTTGCCCTGGGGACATTTCTTATAACCTTTTCAAATTCAATAGATATGCTCATAATTCTCCGAATCTTTCAGGGCGCTGGAAGTGCTATGGGTGCAACTACTGCTATGGCAATTCTTATTTCAGAATTTCCTCCAAAAGAAAGAGGATTCGCCATAGGAATGTACGTGGGAGCAGTCTATACAGGCAGTTCTGTAGGGCCCTTTCTGGGAGGATTTTTTACCACTTATCTCACATGGAGAAGTATTTTTCTTATAAATGGCATACTCTGGCTTTTACCGATAATCCTCACCGTAAAATATCTAAAGAGTGAATATATAGAGGCAAAAGATCAAAAATTCGATCTCACAGGAAGTTTGATTTATGGAGTATCTATTACGGCACTCATATATGGATCTTCCCTGTTGCCGTCAAAACTGGCTCTATATCTTATTCTACCCGGCATAACAGGTCTCATAATCTTTATAAAACATCAGAGTTCCGTAAAATATCCTATTTTCGAGGTTAAACTCTTCAGGAAAAACAGAGTCTTTACTTTTTCCTGTATGGCGGCTCTTATCAATTATGGAGCCACCTTTGCCATTACCTTCCTCTTAAGTCTTTATCTTCAGTATATAAAAGGTATGAGCCCTCATATGGCAGGAGTTTTACTCATAATACAGCCGGTAATGCAGGCCTTTTTTTCACCCCTTTCAGGAAAATTTTCCGACAGATTTGAACCTGGTCTTCTTGCATCGGCAGGGATGACACTTACAACAGCAGGATTATGTTTTCTCATTTTTATAGATAGTGCCACTTCACAGATATTTATGGTTTTTATTTTGATCTTACTTGGTATCGGTTTCGGCCTGTTCTCATCTCCCAATATGAATGCCATCATGGGGTCTGTAGAGAAAGAATATTACGGTATAGCTTCAGGAGTTGTATCCACTATGAGGGTACTCGGTCAGATAATGAGTATGGCAATTGCCACTATTATATTCGCCATTTTTACAGGAAAGGTTCAGATAGAGCCGGGGATGTATTCTCTTTTCCTGAAGAGTATAAAAATATGCTTTATTATTTTTTCTCTCCTCTCTTTAGCAGGGATATATTTTTCCTGGACAAGGGGAAAAATTTACAGGACAATAGAGTTAAAACTCAAACCGGGAAAAGACCTGTAAGTATATGTACCGGGAAATAAAGCGATATTATCCTGATCTGATAAATGCTGAAGAGAAAGGATTTTCTCGTAAAGATATAAAAGAAAAAGCTGATTCTCTAAGTACCGAGACAGGTAAATAAGTATCCAAAAAATTTTAAATATGCACACCTGTCCCTGTCCGGGCTCTGGAGCAAAAGATATGCCGTCAAAGGAGAAAGTTATAACTTAAATAAATACAAAACTGCATATTCTGTAATAACAGATTTCATTGTAACAGGATCATAGATTTTGCGTAAGAGCCTGGACAGGGACAGGCTTGCAAGATGGATACTAACTTATCTGTTGCCGTACTAAGAGAAAAATTTATAAATCTCTCTCGCATTTCTTCTAAAGATAAAAGTTGACTCCTATTTACATCAGACTCAAGTGAATATTTGTGTAATGAAGGTTCACTTTCAAGTTCTTCCAGACAGGAAAGTTTTACCTCATTTATTTGCCTTTATTGCCTTTTCCATCTGTCTTTTTGTCCAGACCCAGGGTTTTATTTTAGCTTCTGCACATATTCCTTCAGGATTTATTTTAAAGATGCCATGACAGGCACTGCACTCATAATAAACTTCATAAGAAACACCTCCACTTCCTTCGGGGCCGGGTCTGGATGCTACAGGGATCTTAAATTTCCCCATATCAGACTCGAGATAATCTATAATTTCTTTACTCCATCGTCTATCTTCCTCTTCAAGAGCTTTCTTAAGAGCAGGGAGAGATTCTTTTACCTGAAATCTCCCGAGTAATACAGCTGATTTTCCACGAATTACAGGTATCTCAGAACCAAGAAATCTGATTAACTCTTTTGTTGCTCTGGATTTAGTATAATCTCTATATTTTTTTTCTTTCTCAAACTTTTCCAGTAAAAGTAAAGAATTTAGCTGAATTACATTTTTCGACACAGGGATGTTCTCTTTCCCTTTGATTGACCCATGGATAGTCTCCTCTACAATTACATCAATTGCCGGTTTGCCCAGATCTACCATTTTCT
>Ga0302236_1001582_pt1 | contig 15661 bp, 19 predicted proteins | sample AAG_UR_Gly_MG_FD_193509 | JGI IMG/M metagenome (GOLD analysis project Ga0302236, IMG submission 193509) | Enriched activated sludge microbial communities from anaerobic digester in WTTP, New Holstein, Wisconsin, United States - AAG_UR_Gly | ecosystem: Engineered > Bioreactor > Anaerobic >...
GGTTCTAGTGTAACATTTAATGCCACAGCAGCAGATGCTAATGGTGAAAATTACTACCTCATTGTCTGTTCTACTAACTCGGTAACGGCAGGTACATCTGGTAATGCTCCTACTTGTGCAGCTGGAGCAACAACATATTGTACTAGTTCATCAACAGCAAGTGCTAGCGCTGCAAGCTGTTCATACACAACAAAGAGTGCAGATCCTTGGTCTAATGCATGGTATGCATTTGTATGTGATGCCAATGCAACAACGGCAGCATGTTCTGCTGGAAGTCAAGGTTCAGGAAGTGATGGTACCGAATCTCCATTTTTTGTAAATCACCCACCAACATTTACATCTGTTAGTAATAACTCACCTAAAGATCCAGGAGCAAGTGTAACATGGACAACACAAACAACTTCAGACCCTGATACAGGAAGTACGGTAAAGCTATTAGTCTGTAAATCAAACACTGCACCAACAAATGGAGCATGTTCTGGAGGAGCAAGTGGAACATGGTGTTCAAGTTCAGCAGTAGCTTCAAACCCAACCTGCTCTTACTCTGTACCAAATCCTAACCCTGATGGACCAAACAATGCATATGCATTTGTTGTGGATCAATTTAATCTACTAGCATCTTCAACACCAAAGAACTCTCACTTTACTGTAAATAATATAGCACCTGTTGTAAGTGCAGTGACATTTAATAGTGGAAATAATATAAATCTTGCCGAGAGTACAACTACAGCAATTACAGTTACAGCAACGGTAACTGATAATAATGGATGTTCAGGAGGTGAAATTGCAAATGTGGATGCATATGCATATAGATCAGGAATTACTTACGCAGGGTGCGATACCTCAAGTGAGAGTAATCCTAATAACTGCTATCCAGAAATACCATGTACTGTTGTAGGTGGATCATGCACTGGTTCAGATGATGCTACAGCAAACTATACATGTACTATAAACTTCCAATATTTCGCAGATCCAACAGATACAGGAACTCTATATGATGCCCAAAATTGGTTAGCGAGTATTCAAGCTACTGATGATAATGGAGAGGATCCAGTTGCGCATATAACTACTGGTGTAGAAATGAACTCTCTAGTAGCATTTTCCGTTACAAATACACTAGAGTACGGTTCGCTAAATGTATTAGGAAAGAACGATCCTTTAGATAAAACATTAACGACAACTGCGACGGGAAATGTTGGATTAGATCAAAGCCATCATGGAGCAGCAAACATGTGTACGAACTTCTCTACATGTACGGGTGGAACACCTATACCTGTGGGAAAACAAAAATATGCATTAGCAGCATCAACAGCATATTCATCGGCTACAGCATTAACAACCTCTGCTGTTGAGGTAGAATTAAATCTTGCTAAACCAACTTCAACTACAGCTGTAACAAAAAACACATGGTGGGGAATAGAGATTCCTTCTGGAACTCTACCAGGAGAATACACAGGAGAGAATACTATAACAGCAATAAAGGGTGAAACAGCTAACTGGTAGTAAATAACTAATTTGGAACCGAAAGCCGTGGAGAAATCTGCGGCTTTTTTGTTTAATAATAAATCTATTTAAAACGACAACCTTGGTTCCCTATCAACCTTAGATATATAACTATTATTTTCTAAATATTCTTTTCTTAAAACTTTGTAGTAAGCAACTATACCAATCATACCTGCATTATCCCCCCTATACCTCTTCTCTGAATATATAAAGTTTAGATTATTCTCTCTAGCAACCTTACCTATCTTCCTTAAAATCTCCTCACTGTTAAACACACCTCCACCTACAAACAAACTCTTTACTTCAGGATATATCTTAATTGCTTTCTCTAATTTAATAACTAAAGATCCAACAATCATATCTAAAAAGCCTCTACAGAAATCATATACCCACTCTTTATCCTTAGAATACTTCTCTCTTAACTCCTTTGTCTTGTACAAAGCTGCTGTTTTTACACCAGAGTAACTAAAGTTCAAATCATCAGAGTGCTTCATAGGGATAGTAAATGTAATTACCCCACTCTTACCTTTCTTAGCAAATTCAGTAAGAGTAGGACCACCTGGATAACCAAAATTAAGCATTCTACCCACTTTATCAAAAGCCTCCCCTACAGCATCATCAAGTGTCTCTCCCAACTTCTTGTAACTACCAATCTTCTTGGCATATATCAAGTCTGTATGTTTACCTGAAACTAATAGTCCTAATGTAGGAAATAGTTCCTCTACATTGCCCTCTACCAAACCATTTCCCTTAGAATTAAGTAAAAGACCTGAAAGTAAATGACCTTCCATATGATTAACAGGAACAAAAGGTTTAGAATATTTAATAGCTAAATCCTTTGCAAAGTTCAAACCAACTTCAAGATCAATAGCTAATCCCGGACCTTTCGTACAAGCAATATACTCCACATCCTCTATCTTAATCTTTGCATTTCTTAGAGCCTCCTCATAGATAATTGGAATATTCTTCTCATGCTCCCTACGTGCAATATCAGGTACAACACCACCCCACTGAGCATGAATCTCTACCTGAGAAGAAACAACAGAACTAAGTACCCTACGACCCCTTAAAACAGCAACAGAGGTGTCATCACAACTAGTATCAAATGCAATTATCAATGGTTCCTTACTCATATACCTCTATACTCCTTTCTTCCAATGAAATATATTTAATTACAACCTTGTACATAGGGATATTCATATTATCACACAATGCCTTAATCTCTTGATAGAATTTATCTGCCCATTCTATCAGTACAATATCACCCTTTTCTAAATGCTCTATCAATCCAGATTTCTCTAGCTCATTCTCATCTAACCTCCAAGTATCCATATGTGCTAAAACTTTCTCATCCCCATTACTATCTATGTAGTCATACTCATTAATAATGGTATATGTAGGTGAATTAACAATATCTTTTACATCCAAACTCTGCCCTACTCCTTTTGCAAACTGTGTCTTACCTGCTCCTAACTCACCACTTAAAGCAACAACTGTTGGTACATTAGGTGAAAGATATTTCTTAGTAAATTCTTTTGCAAAACTAATTGTTTCCTCTGCACTCTTAGTATTAATCTCTTCTATCTTCTTGTTTTTAACTAATGCTTCTTCAAACTCAATCTTTCCCTGTCTTAATACAGAAAGCTCATTCAGTGTTGTATCTAGAACAGTAGATGGTTGATTCTTAGGTAGTTCTCCTGCATCTAAAAACAGATCTATTAAGTTTAAACTCTTCTTGGGTAAATCTTTAATTAACTGATCAACACTGTAAGGAGTTGATTTGTAAGACATATTTGCAGATGTTGCTGTAATTGGTCTGCCAAATGCTTTTATTAACTCTAAAGTAAAATCATAGTCAGGGTACCTAACACCCACAGCTCCTTGTAGAGATACAACAGGTGGTACAAGATTACCTTTACTTACAGAAATTACTGTAATGGGACCTGGTAGGTAATTTTCATAGAGGTTGTCTGCCATTTCATTTAGTTCTACATATTCTTTAGCCATTTCTTTATCCGATACTGCAATAGATATCGGTTTAGAACCTCTCAACTTCTTATATTCCATTATCTTCTTTAATGCCTTTGGATTAGTTGCATCACCACCTAGTCCGTAACAAGTTTCAGTTGGATATACAATTAATCCACCATTTTCTAATACTTCAATGGCTTTTTTAATTGCTTTTTCTTTACTATTTTGTACATCAATTCTGTTCATGGTATATTATACTAAGAAAGAATAAATTTTTACTAATTAATTATGAAAGAAACAAGAAAACGAAGAATACTTCTTTTATCTATTGGATTCTTTGTGGTGTTAGCTTTAGTCTTACTTTTTTACTTCTTATGCCCTCTTCCAAAAGAAAAGATAAAGTACACTGATTTTGGTGATTGCAATATTAAAGAAGAGGATAAAGATTGTAAATATCTATTTAAACTTGAGAACAAAGAAACTATCTTAGTGACACTAGGAAAAGAAAAAACTTATACACATGGAAAGGAATTGGACAGACCATATATCAAATTAGGTGATAAAAGGGTGTGGGAGGGTGCCACAACTCTCTCGAAAGTTGTAAGTATGAGAGTTTGGGGAAACTTGATTATTGCACATTATATAGGAGGATCTGGTTGTGGAATCTTAGGAGAAGTTGTTGCATATAATAGTGATGCTGAACAAATCATCAATTATGGCTCTTATGAGTTTCAACAAGATGTCGATCCCAACAATCCAGCTCTCAGCTATTATGATATTAAGATTAATGATGAGAAAAAAGAAATTGAAATAAAGGCAGATCATTTTGGAGGTTGTGTAGCAACATTAAAAGTACCAACTACCGAAGATAATTATGAATCGATTGATCTTCCTTGTAATAAAGCGGAACTAGAAAAATACAATATACCAAACGACTATGTTACAGAAGCTAGATACCTAATAAAGTATCAGGAAGATGGTAGTTTCTCTAAACCTACACAGATTTCTAAAGAAACACTCGAAGAATTGTGTAAAGAGGAATAGGATAATTACTCATAAAGTATCATGTTCATGGTATAATGAATATTATACTAGGAATATGGTAAAAAGCCTATATTCCAAGTCTTTTTTAATTGTTAAAACAATATATATGAAAGAAGTATTACATTTAACAGGAGATACATTTCAGACAGAAGTTTTAGATTATGAAGGAGTTGTATTAGTTGATTTTTGGGCACCTTGGTGTGGTCCATGTCAGATGGTTGGACCTGTTATAGAGGAATTAGCAGGTGAGTTTGATAATGCAAAAATATGTAAAGTTAATGTTGATGAGGAGGGATCACTTGCACAACAGTATGAGATTATGAGTATACCTGCTGTATATATCTTTAAGAATGGTGAAGTACAAGAGACTCTCATTGGAGCACAAGCTAAAGCTACATACAGAGAAGCTATACAAAAATATATTTAACTATTAACAAAATATGGATCCAGAATCAGGGAAAAAAGAATATGTCGTAGCCGAGATAGAAAATTTAATGCCTCGAATAGAAGCTGAATACGAGGGCGAAAAATATACACTACATCTAGAAGAAAACAGTGGTGAGAATGATAGATGTATGGGACTTAATACTCCAGATTCTCCTGAATATCTTAAGCTATTTAAACTAACTGCTTTTGGTCCTAACTCTAAACTTAATCTTCAGGCTCTTAATCTAGAGAATGAGGATACTGTACAAACATTACTAGGTGGAGCTATCGATATCCTTAAAGAAGTCGGTAAGGGAGATAGTCCTAAAGTGTCAACAAGAGATCTCGGTAAGTTTATAAAGATAAAGGATAATGGTTTCCTTCTTTCATATAAACCAAATACTGTGGGTAAAAATATGAGAGAGGAATATAGGGATGAGGTGATAAACAGGATATATGGTTATTGAGATTAAACATATATTTTGATATACTCTTTTTCTAGATACGGAGTGGTAGCTCAATTGGTTAGAGCATCGCACTGTCACTGCGAAGGTTGCGGGTTCGATCCCCGTCCATTCCGCCAGATTATAATTTTTCCTAATTAAAATATATTAAGTAAGAATATTATGAAATCTGTAGTACTTTGTGGTTCAGGCAGATTTAAAAAAGAGATAAGGGAATTTGCAAGGAAATTAAAAGAAAAGGGTATTATTGTACATGAACCATATCTTCATAGAGGTGGAGATGAATGGAATACATTATCAGAAGAATACAAGAGATTCATTTTACTTGGATTAACACATGATCATTTTTACAAAATTAAAAAAGCAGATGTTGTGTTTATATATAACAAGGGAGGATATATTGGAAATAGTACAACATTAGAGATTGGTTATTCCGTAGCCTGTGGGAAACCGATATATGCACTTGAGGAGGATACAGAAGAAGGTTGTAGAAATGTATTGTTTGCAGATATTGTAAAAACACCAGCACAACTGATTAAGAAACTTAAATAGGAATTTCTAAAAGTTTGTTAAAACAAATAATTGCCACCTATTCTTCATTCCTGTACAATTACAACATCATGAAAGCACCACAATTATCTGCTCTTAATCATCAGTACAAAAGAACAGTTAATACATTAATCCCCTATGAAATATATCTTAAATATTCAACACAAAAAGATATATCAACAATACAACTTCAAAAAATACTTTCTAGATTTAAGGACAATCAGAACAAACTCTTAGATGTGGGTTCTGGAGATGGATTATATCTTTTAAAATCTCTTCCTAAAGATAATCATTTTGAAATTACATTTTTAGAACCTGCAAAGGATTTATTCAAAACACTAAAGACAAATATACAACAATACAGTAATTGTAAGGCTATTAACAAAACTTTTGAAGATTTCTATGCAGAGAGCAAGAATAAATTTGATATTATCCTTGCATCACATCTATATCATTTTCCTGAAGATGAATATTCAATATTCCTATCACAACTTATCTCACTCTTAGAAGATTCTGGTACTTTAATATGGATAGAGAGAGGTGTAGATGAAGTAACAGATTTTAAGACAAGATTTAAGAGAAAATTACGACCTGATAGATATCCTGAGAATTGGGAACCAAGGCATTACAAAAAAGCTTTAGATATACTAAAAGAGGAATCAGATAGTACAGAGATAATATTTAATGAATCAGAACTTAGATTCCCATATGAAGAAAACTTTGATGAAGTAATTGCACTCTTAGAGTTTTATTTAAATATTGATTGGGTTTCTATACCAACTGATATACAGAATGAGATATTAGAGTATATTGAGGATAAGGGATGGGTTTTAAAAGAAGAGGAAGGTATTATTATATTTAAGAAGGAACTATGAACTACAAAACACACCCCACATACCCTAATCAACCAATTCTCTTTGAAACAGATCATTGGTTCATATCTCTCTGGGAAAATCAATATTACTTGGGTAGAGCTAGTATAGAGTACAAGGATTTATCAAAAAGACATCTTTCTGAACTATCAGAAGAGGAAGTATTAGAACTATTTTCATTGATAAAGAAATATGAAATTGCTCTTAAAAAAACATTTAATACTACAAACTTTAACTGGGCATGTTTAATGAATCACTCCTACAAAGAGAAGAATAAAGATAATCCAGATCCACTTCATATACACATACTTCCTAGATACAAAGATACTGTTGAGTTTAATGGAGAAGTTTTTAAAGATGAAGTATTTGCTCATCATTATGATAAAACAAAAGAGAAGTATGTTGATAAAGAATTTTTAATTGTACTTGCAGATAAGATACTATCTAATTGGGAATAATATCTTCCTCTATATATTTCTTAACAAGATCATTAATCTCTGGATAATTTTCATATTTAATTTACTTATACTCTAAACTCAACCATTCTTTAAAAAGGTTAATATAATCCTCTGGAATATATTCTTCAATTTCATTTAATGAGAATTTCTGACTTAGAACTTTCTCTTTTCCTTCAAGAATCTGTTTAACAAATCTATGTACACCATCATATACTAACCATCTATTCTGTTTTGTTTGGATAAGAAGTAATGGGTACTTAGTTTCAGCATTCTCTATCCTCTCTTTATGATTAGGATACTTATTAATATCCAACATGACATCTTCAGGTTTAAGGTTGTAATATTTATTCTCATCTGTATTCCACCATGGGAGTGTAAGATTCCATTTTAATTCTTCAATATCTACCTCTTCAACTTTAACATTAGAATTCCACATCTCTTCCATATTAACTGGAAAAGGAAAACCATTTACAAAACATTCATATGGCATAGCCCAACCTTTAAGAAATTGCCAGATATTTTTTTCTTTACCAATAGCTTTAATTAACAAACCGTTATCATTGAATTTAACTTCTGTTTCTTTAGGTATGGAGTAGATAATGTGTCCGAATTCTTTTGAAAGTTGTTGTAGCTTAGAAAGATTTGGGTTATCTGAGATAATAAATGCAGATTTAGTTTCTCCCTTTTTATTTTTAATATATGTTAAGTTTTCTTGCATATCTAATTATACTAAGTATATCTATTTTCTACTTAACCTAGCTAAAACAATTGTAGGAACTTGTCCTAAATATCCAATTCTGTACTCTTCAATATCCTGTATATCAAAATACTTCTTTAGATATTTAATAATTAGTTCTGGTTTAGTTGTAATTATCCCTATCTTAGATTCTTTCTTTAATATTCTAGAATATTCCTTAATTGAGGTATCTACTAAATAACTCATTTTATCAACCTTAATCTGTTTATCCCAAGGATAGTTAGATATTGCAATATCAAAGAAATTACTATTCCATTTTGTATTAGATGCATCATAATTCGTAATATTGTATTCCCCTTTCCTAATTCTATTTAAATTCCTCTTAGTAACATCCACAGCAGACTTATCTATATCATTACCATATACTTCATTACCTAACATTAAAGCCTCACAGAGAAAAGTTCCACTACCACAAAAATTATCTACCACTTTCAAATTACTATCTTCTCCTACTAACCTATACAACATTGAAGCAGCAATTGTAGATCTTAGACAACCTAGATGAGATTCATGTTCATACTCTCTATGAAAAAGACTTTTAGTAAATACCTTTATCGTTATCAAACACTTCTCTTCAGATATATTAAACCTCATATCAATATTAGAATGATCTAGAGGTGTGTATACAAGATTAAGGTTTGAAGAGAAATATTCAGAGAGTTTTTGTTTTAAATCATCTTCTTTAATATCATTGTTTTTGTATTTACTAATTGTTATTGAAAATCTTTCATCAATATTTCTATACTGACTAATGATATCAATTACTTCTTTAATTATTTCTAATTCATTATCTATCCTTAATTCTTTTAAATCTTCTACAGATATTTCTGATATGTATATGCCAATATCATCAACAGTTCTTACAGTTTTAAGATTTTCTAACTTACCTAAATATTCAAACTTGATTGTTTTTTGTTCTGTAGAAAGAATATTTGTATCTTTAAGAGAATGTATTTCATCCTTAGATATTTTTTCTAATCCTTTTGTTACAAAAGCTATGTATGTCATGTTTATTCTAGCTAACTTTAATATCTCTTTATATCCATTCTTCCGATTTAAATTCATACCCTTGCTCTTGTAAACCTCCTGTCACCCTATCTAAAACATCTGGATGATATTCTTTTATCTGTTCTAAAACATGTTCTCCAAACTCAACTGTCCAATCTTTTGCTATTTCAACAATATCTTCTTTGTTTTCTGGCTTACCTACCGGTATCTCAGGGAACCTAAAGATTTTTAACTCACCTTTTCTCTCGAGATTAAGTAAATACTCTTGCACATTATCCACAAAGATTTCCTCTTCGACTGCTACAGGTAATTCAGACACTACCTCCAGAGGAAAAGATGTCATACCTTCTTTAAAGGTATCTGGTTTAAGACAATATATTGATCCTCTCTTTTCTTTATATCCTAAATCAAATGCACCATCGAATCTTTCCCAGAGACAGAATCCCCCATCCGTGTAAAACCTTTCACATATGAAGCTATGGTTGTCTCCTAGAAAAGAAGCTGCAAGAACAATATCCTTTGTTGCATATACCCATGGAACTTTATGATTACTTACTTTAGGTTCTAATACTTTCAAACCTCTACCCTTTGAAGCATGATATACATATTCTTGGTTAATCATGATTAATTATACCTGTTTCCTAACTGTTTTTACATTCTAATCACTATTAATTTCTTCGCATTTGCTTTACAAAGATTAAACCTATCCTTCTCTTTGTAATGTCTTGGTATATCTGTATTTAAATCTATACCTTCAGAAGAATATCTATCCTTTATGGTAGTAAAACATAGTTTAACTGTACTTAAAAAACTAAACTTCTTTCTAATCTCTGGATTACTAAACCACCTTTTCAATATTCTAGATACTGTTTCTAATACCCCTATTTGAAGATATATAACCTTGTCTGCAGCTTTAACATATTCAGGGATATAGTAGGCTCCTTCAATAATCCAATCAGAATCTATCTTTACAACTTTCTTAATCTCTTCAACAGTAAACATCCTTTTCTCTTTCTCATTGTAAAAATCATCTGTTTTGTATAGTGGTATCTTTAATTCTCCAGCAACTTTGTTTGCATATGTTGTCTTACCACTCCCAGCACTTCCTGTAATATATATTTTCATAACCTAATTTTATCACAGTTTACCTTAGATAAAGGAATTGATAATATATATAAATGAAATTAATAAAAGAAGAAGTAAAATACAAAAATTATAGACAAGTACTTTTAAGAACTTTTGAAGATGAGAATGGAAATATATCTCAGTTTGAAGTAGGTGGAGCTATACATGGTTCTGCAACTATAATAGCAATAACAGAAGATAATAATATTATCTTAGTAAGAGAGTATAGACCTGGTCCTATGAAAGAGTTTTTAGATATACCTGGTGGAGTGTTTGACAGTGAAGATGAAGATCCAATAGATTGTGCTATGAGAGAATTAGCAGAAGAAACAGGATATGTAGGAAAGAAAGCTACACTACTTGGTACATACTATGATTGTGCATATATCATATATCCTAGGAATGCAGTATTGATAGAAGGTTGTACATTGAAAGAAGGTACTCAAGCTGAAGATATTGAGGTTGTACTTAAACCATATGATGAGTATTTAGAGAACCTTAAACCAGAAGATACTGTTAATCTACCTGCATTACTTCTGTTTAAGGAATATTTAAGGAAGAAGGATAATGAGAAAGTTCCAACATAAAAACTTAGCTAATGGTATATGGCAAAAGAAACCATTCTTAGAACAGATGGCTAATATTGGTAGTGAAGTATACAGAGCATTAAATTGGAGAAAGAAAGGTGAAGAGAAATATGCATATGATGCTTTTGTTAGATCTTTAGAACTATTTGATTTAACTAAAGAATCTAAATTAACCTATGGTCAAGGTAAAGAACTATGTAGAATGAGAGAGATGTGGGTTGATTATTTTATGTATGATAATGTATATAACTCTGATGATGAGTTTTTTAATAGATATTTTACAGAATTAACTATTGCATACAAGAATAAATATAGGGGTGGGATGTAGAAATGAACTATCAAGAGATAAATAAAAAGAATATATCAAAGTGGGAAAATACACTAAAGTATCTTGTAGATATTTTGGAAAAAGAAAATATCCCCTACTATCTCTCTGCCTCTGGCCTACACTATATATTAGGAGAAGATGTATACCCATATGATATAGACCTATTCATGTCTAAAGAAAATGTAAGAAAGATATATGAGGTATTGAAAGAATATAGCACATCAGAAATACATACTTGGGAGGATACCCCATATATAGAGTTTCAAGGAGAATATAATGGTATACCTTTTGAAATATGTGAATGGGAAGAAGAACCTAGATCTTTAGAAGAGATAATATTCAAAGACATTACAGTTAAAATTTAAAAATCATAACATGTACAAAGAATTAACAAAGAAAGATTGGAATAAGTTATTAAAATTTCCTGAAGATAAGGAAGTAGATGCCGTTATTGTTAGTGGTAATTCTTTGGCTAACAGAGAAAGAGAGATAGGATTCTTAGAACAAGCATTATCTAATTACAAAGATGTAAAGAAGGTTGAATATATACAAGATAATTTCTTCTCTTCCATATATGAATTTGAGATTGGAGATAAACTAATATGGTTTGATGTAGTATATGGAGGAGCATACCTCTCTGAACTCTTACATGTTGGTTGTCTGTTCGGTAGTAAGAAAAACTTCTTGGTCGGTACTTGTGGCGGATTACAGAAGAATTTAGAAACAGGAGATTTAGTTATTCCTACATATACATATGGAAATGAAAGTACTACTAGAATATATCAACCTGATATTAAAGATCATAAACATTATGCAGACAAAGAATTAAGGGAAGAGTTTGTTAAGAGTATTAGCGATTACAAAATACACAGTGGACCAATCATTACATGCCAGGGAATGTTAGGAGAGACACCTGAAGATATTAAGAAATGGTCAGAAGAAGGATATCTAGGAGTAGAGATGGAGAGTTCTACATTCTTTGCAGTATCAAATAGTTTTAATGTTCCTAGTGTAGCAGTAATGCATATATCTGATAACTTAGTTAAGAATATACTATATGGTGGTGAAGAATTAGAAAAGAACAGAGAGTTTAGAAACAAGATTAGAGTATATAAATATGAGAAGATAATGGATAATATTCTTACTTTCTAGCAATATACAATAGATGTTCTCCATATCCTAGTTGGTCTTCTCTCTCTGCTGTTGTTCTTAAGTAATCTATCCATACTTCATACTGTCCTTCTGGTAATTCATTTATTCGATCAATGAGAAGGCTACTAATACCATCTGTTGTTAGATGATGTACTTTAGATAGGTCATACTTCTTCATTAACTCTTCCATTTCACTTGGATACATGAATGTAAATACATTTTGACTATCTCTTAATCTATATCCTTCTAATATCTCTCCTTTGTATTCTATGATGTAATCATCAAATTTCTTTATACATTTTACAAATGTAAAGTTGTTAGATATATATGCAAAGTATATTAATCCTCCCTTTTTACATACCCTCTTAGCTTCTTGTATTACCTTATCCCTATCCTCTCCTTCTAGGTGATAGAGAGGTCCTAGGTTTAGTACCATATCAAAGGTATTGTCTTCATACATTGATAGATCTCTTGCATCTCCTAGTACAGAGTTAATTTTCATATCTTTGGTTATTTTAGATTTAAGAATATCTAAATTCTCCTTAATATATTCTAGTGCATCTACTTCATATCCTTTAGATGCATAGAGGAGAGAGTATGCTCCTGTACCTGCTCCTAGTTCTAATATCTTCATACCTTTTTTAAGATATTTGTCTATGTAATCTGTAGTTAGTATGAATTCTGTTTTATGTTTTTGGTCTTTAAAGAGTCTATCGTCTTCTGTATATATATTATTGTAATAGTTTTGTAAGGAAGACATACTTTTATATTGTTATATTATTCCTCAATTATACTATATCAGTTAATCTGAAATTCATTTTTAGTATTTAGAATATGTATGGAGATAATTTAGATATATCCATACATGAGTAATATAGATATTCTAATTGAGGTTAGAAGTATTAAGAATATTTTTAGAAAAAGATTAACACCTGGTATTGGGAATATAGATAGAAGACAGAGAGAACCAAGTAAACATGAGATGGGTATGGCAGAGGTTGTGATTAAAGAGTTTGGTGGGAAGATTATTTTCTTAGCCGAAAGAGGAAGAGAAGCCATTAAGACACCTGATGCCATATGGTCTGGTGTTAAATTAGAGATTAAAAGAGCAAGTGGAAATTCTAGTGTAAGTAACAGAGTAAGGAAAGCTATTAGTCAACTAGGTGAAAAAGGTATTATATTGTTGGATATAAGTAGAAATAAAAAGGGTATAGAAGAGCTTAAGAATGAAGCTATTCGTAGGGTAAGAAGAAGTTTAGTTGATAATAATTTAAGAAATATTCATTTACAAATTATCTTTATGAAAAATAAAAGAATTATGGAGATACTAGAGATAAAAAAGAGGGAGATAAGACCCGACACAAAGGGTTCGGGTAACCTCCCTCTTCCTATCTTTATTATATAAAAAGTGCAGTATGAAAGCAAATGGAAATAAAAAAGATGGAAGCCTAACCCTGACACAAAGGGGTCAGGTGGCCTCCACCTCTCTATATATATTATACAAAAAAACAGGAGGTTTTTTCAAGAAAAAGAGAAAAGCATAGCCCGACACAAGGGTTCGGGGAGCTTTTCTCTTCCTATCTTTATTATATAAAAAGAGTTAGATTTAGACAAATCATCTTTGTTATATATATTTCTGATATTGTTCTGATTGTAAGAATTTTGTAATAAGCGAATGGTAAAATTATTCTATGGAAGAAAAAGGAAACAATATTAGTAGAAATACCATATATTTCGACGAGAGTGGTGTTGCCTCTCTTAACGATCAAAAACCATTTTTCATTTTGACTGGTGTAATTGCAAAAAATATCGAGTTTCAAGATCTAGCAACATACTATTACAGATTAAAATTAAAACATTTTGGAAATGAAGAACCCATACACTCACAAGAACTATTTTGGAAACCGACTAAAAAAGAAATAGGATTTATAGAAGAACTTACTCCCTATTTAGAAACCCTAGACTTTGGATATATTACTGTAATAGTAGATAAGGGAGCTCTCCTATCTTCAGTCCCTACTACTTCACCTAGAAACCCTTTCTATACCACACTCTCTGAAGCAAAAGCTATTTGGCAAAGAAGTGGACTTTCAATTGAAAATTTTAAAGAAAAAACAATCAATGAGGTTTTAGATGTAATAAAGAAGAGTAAGTTTCAAGATATTAACAAACAATATCCATTGGAAATAGCATACTATACTATTCTCAAGAAGTATGTAACTGATTATGTTAAAAAGAAGAAAATGGATATTAAGGAATTTGAAATCTGTTTTGAAACATCACCTAATAGAGAAAGAATACTTAGATATACAGAACAGTTTTTCAATGAGAAAAAGAAGGGTGATAAAAAAACAAGGACTTCCCTTGCAATAGCATTAAAAGATTCGATATATAGTATCTCTTTTCCAAACAAGAGGGCTAAGTATTTAGGGTTGGAATTAGCAGACATGATTTCATATGGGTATAATCTTTCGAAATATAAGAGGCTTAATAACAAAGAAGTAGAGTCATACAAAAATATATGGAGTGTTATCTGTAAGAAAAGAAATGCCCTAAAGAGAGATTTTAAGATAGATTGTGTATATACAATACCTTCTAAGTAAAAAAGAGGGGCTGACCCTGTCAACCCCTGCATCTGGTAAGTATCATATACTAAACTCTACCCACTGTCAAACAAAACTTGATATCTCTATTAACTCTTTGTAATTATTTGGTTTAAAGGGCAAATATCATTGTTGTAAGAAATAAGGAGGTTATTAATGTGTTGGAGATAAAAAAGGTAGAAGCTTAGACCTGACACAAAGGGGTCGGGTAACCTCCCTCTTTTATATTTTTATTATATAAAAAGGATAGTATTAAAGCAAAAGAGAAAGCATTTTTAATTGTATATCCCCTATTGTTTTCTCTAATTCAAAAGTGTCTTTTTTTAGCTTCCATATTCTAAATACTTGTATATGGGACATAGATGGGTCATGGATAGATGTTACTAATTTCTGCTCTCTTTGATTATCATATAGCAAGAGGGACATAGGGTGTTCTATTGTCCAGTTATCTTCTTTTTTATCTTTAGTGTTAAATGGTATTTTAATAGCTTTACCATCTTCTAGTTTGTAGATGGTTATACTATCCTTAGAACCACTCTCCCATTTCCCTACTACTAGGTATTCGTATTTACTAGATGAATATATGACCATACTTACCTCCCCTTCTATATTCCCTTCATCTTCCCATACCTCATACCTTACATTCTCTTCTACTACATTATCGTTGTATTTAAGATTACAACCTTTAGGATCTCCATATACAATGTTATCTATATCTTCTTTAGGACAGTTTAGTTCTAGTGTATATTCATCTTTTAATGTCCATATTACATTTACATCTGATTTTTCTCTAGTTAATTGATATTTAGGTTTG
>Ga0302236_1001629_pt1 | contig 15326 bp, 7 predicted proteins | sample AAG_UR_Gly_MG_FD_193509 | JGI IMG/M metagenome (GOLD analysis project Ga0302236, IMG submission 193509) | Enriched activated sludge microbial communities from anaerobic digester in WTTP, New Holstein, Wisconsin, United States - AAG_UR_Gly | ecosystem: Engineered > Bioreactor > Anaerobic >...
CTCGCACCATATAAAACAACTGTTTTATCCTTAAACAAGTAGTCCCTCAGAGCTATTTCCAAATGCCTTTTTATCATAACCAAATCTCAAACAAATATACTTATTTTCGATTACAATCACAATTCATTATGCTTATTTGTGATTTAAATCGAATAGAGACATGTTTTTTATGGTTTGGCAAGCAGGATTACCGACCCCCGATCATATAGTTATCACCTCGTCAAACCACCTGGTGACCGACTCGCGGTGGGTGACGAAGACGATTGTGATCCGCTCTTTCAGTCGTGCCAGCACCTCCATGATGATTGCCTCGTTCTCCGCATCGAGCGACGAAGTGGCTTCATCAAGGAGCAGCACCGACGGTCTTCGCAGCAGCACCCTTGCCAGCGCCAGCCGCTGGCACTCGCCACCGGAGAAGGCAAACGGATAGTTGACAATAAAGGCATCGAGCCCCTTCCTGAACCTCTTCACCAGGTGGGTGGCATTGACCTGTTCCAGCACCGCCATGATCTCCTCATCGCTGATCGCGCCACTGCTGCCGGGGCCAGATCCCCTGCGACCTGTTCCGTCGCTGCTATCAGGTGAACGGTCACCTCGACCGCCGCTGTTTCCGCCGCGGTCATTATCTCCACTTCGCCCTCCGGAAGCCCCGGCGCGGTTCTCATCCGCCGGACGTCCGCCGCTGTCCCACACCAGGTTCTCGCGCAGCGTGCCGTCGATGAAGAACGGATCCTGCGGCAGGTAACCCAGCCCGGCACGCCACGCCGGCAGCAGATCCTCATCCATCGGCACTCCGTCAATGAATATCTTCCCCGCCCCCGGTCTCTGCAGCCCGGCAATGAGGTCAATCAACGTGGTCTTGCCGCGACCCGACTGCCCCACGATGCCAGTGATCGCATTGGCCCTGATAACCGCCCCAAATCGGTCAAAGAGCTTCTCACCGTCAGGATAGGCAAAGGTGATATCCTCCAGCCTTATCTCCTTCTTCAGCGCCACAGAAGGGTGAACACCCCCCGCCGTGGCCCCCGGCTCGGGCAGATCCTCATCGAGCTGCATCACCAGCTTCACCGAGGCAACGTTGGAGATGATCATGCTGATGTCCGTGTTTATGGCTATCAGCTGCGGGAAGATACGCGAGAAAAGCAGTATAAGTATAACGAACGATGCCATGGGCACTGCACCCGACCTGTAACCGAACCATACGATACCCACCAGCACCGCCAGTCCGACGATGCGCTGTATCAGCTGCGGCACCGACCAGTTCCTCTGCATCCTGTATTCCATGTTCAGCAGCGAGGTGCTTGCCTCGTCGAAGCGGTTGAAGTAGTAATCCTCCGAGCTGTGCACCTTGGCTATCTTCACCGTCTGCCAGAAATCGTCGATGTATTTCAGCAGCCGGTTGTAGGAGTCTACGTACCCCTTGCCGAGGCGGAACGACCGCAGCAGGAACCTGCGCAGGAGGAAGAAGACGATGATGCCTACGGCGATGATGATAAGTGTGAACCCGGCAGACACCAGCATGGCATAGAGGGTATAGGCCGCGGTCATGATAAGCGTCGTCAGCAGCTTCAGGTAAAAGAAGTAGTAGTTTGCCAGGTTGGGCACCTCGCGGGTGAGCACCTGGAGGTGGTTGGTCTTGCTGCGACTGTTGAGCAACTGCCAGTCGGCCATGATGATCTTTCGGAACAGGCGCCGGCGAAGGGTGTAGATGAATGTCTGCTGGTAGCGTGCGTCGAGCAGTGCCTTCCAGTACTGCAGCAGTGCAGTGAGGGTCAGCAGCACCATATATACCAGCAGTATGCTCCCGATTGTGAGCTCAATGCCAGCCCTGTCAGCCAGGTTCTGTATGAAAAGAGCCACCCCTTCAGTCGCCTCGCCGGCGCCGATGCTCAGCAGCTGCAGCAGCGGTATGAGCAGCACGATGGAGAACCCTCCTGTCACCCCCAGCAGCAGCGTCAGCAGAAAGATGAGCGTCAGCTTCCACGGTTCATGATCCCGCAGGAGCTCAAAGGTTTTAAGAATGAAAAGATATTTTCCCAGAATAACCTGTTTAGAATCTCTGCTTGTAATAGATCCTCGATGCGGAGGATTCGGTATTATAGCATCACGGAATCACCAGCTTCCTGGTTATCACAACCGGCCCGTCGGTAACCCTGACCAGCAACACGCCGTGCAGCCCCACCGGCAGGTCCACGATATTCATCCCGTCGTCAGTGAGGCGCTGCTCCAGCAGATTCCTCCCCTGCAAGTCGAACAGCCCGCAAAGCGAACCGTCGCCGATCTCTCCCTGTATCACCAGCCTGTCGCCGGAGATCCAGATGCGCAGGTCGCCCTCCGGCGCTTCCGGACGGTTTACATCAGTCGGGGTGTTTGTCGAGGCGATGATAAAGAAGCGTCCCGTGCCGTAGCTGTCAGCGGGAAGAGTTACGGTGTAGCTCTTCAGGCTCAGGTCCGTGAAGCTCTCCGCTACCCTGTCCTCGAGCCAGAACCTGCGACCCTCCACAGGCACCGTCTCAGCCGAGAAGGTGACCTCGCCACCGTCCTTAAAGTCGACGCCAACAGGTACGACGAGCGTATCGGCACCTGATACCGGCAGTGCCTGGCGCGTATAGTTCACCCCGTTGTCATTGACAGCAAGGGTTGTGTATAGCTCAATATCTTGCCCGGATTTAAAAAGCCCTACGTCGTAGCCCGGATCAACACCGGTGGTCATGGCACCGTTATATACAACGGTTGTCAGCACTTCGCCCGTTGCATGGGAGGCCTTCAGCTGCAGTCCCGGCCAGCGAGTGTCGCTGCCGCCTGATTTAAGCATTGCCGTTCCCGTGCTGTGATCCTGCATGGCCCTGGTGAAATGAAACTCAGAGTTGTCATTCATGGCGAGCACGAAGAAACCCTGTCCGGCCTGAACATGTGTCTCATTCAGCTCCAGGCCCGAAGGCCATCCTGTAGAGTTAGCCAGGTAATAGTATCGGCGCTCGGTGCCGTCAAAGAGGTAGAGAGCCACGTAGTTCGGGTCAAACTGGCTCAGCTCCGGTGTGGCGCTGTAGTTGGCTCCAATGAATGCATTGGCTGAAATGGCTGAAGGATATGGATTACCGAGAAGGTTCCAGCCACTGCCGCCCATATTTGCCAGGCTTCTGCCGGCAACAAATGTTCTGTCGAAGTAGCTGTCATCCGGCTCGATGGCGTCAGAGTAGGGCGATGATGCCTCCACCGTAATATCGTTGGTAACGATAGGGCCAATGAATGAGATGGTCCCATTGCTGGCCACCTCCTGGCGGATGTTATACCCGTGACCAGGCAGGGTGGAGGTGATGCCTGTTGTGGTCCATGTGCCGGCAGTCTCCGACCATTCATAAACCGTGTTGACCTTTCCGGTATTCGCATCTGAGTTCGTTGCCACCGGCGGTGCTGCCAGGTGCCAGTCGCTGCCCTCGTCAGATCCGACCTTGAGTTGCCTGTTATAGGTAATATTTCCCGTGCTGTTACCTGAGACAATCAGTGATCCACTTGACGCCAAAGTTGATCTTATTGTCACAGGACCACTGGCTGTGAGATCACCATTTATCATCAATTCTCCATCATCCGCAATAGCCAGGGATGCATCATCTGCAACATTCAAGGCATAACATGAAGACAGCCCCGGGCCAGTAATAACAGGATCATTCAGACCTTTACCTGTAATAGTAACAACAGAACAGTTTCCGGGCAGGCCTGTCCTCCAGTTCATCGGATCATGCCAGTCAGAACTGATACTGCCTGTCCACTGGCCGGTAATGCCTGCTTCCGTCCCAAATGTAGCAACAGGATCACTGGCTGCATATTTCCTTACCCTGATATCATTGAACTGTGCGTCGGTACCACTCTCACCGTAAAGAGCAACACCACCTGATGAAAAGGTATTATCAGAAGCAGTTCCCTGAAACGTATCATTGAAGTACAGATCAAATAAGCCCCCATGTGCTTTCACTGAAAGTTTGTACCATGTATTCAGATCAATTATGCCCAGGTCTGCATAAACATCCTGCGTAACAACTCCATTGGCCCATGTGTAAAAATGAAGGTTATGACGCGGATCATTGTCCAGTGCTTCATACAGGTTAAAGGAATAAAGATTCTGCCTGTTCTGTGTCCTCACACCCAAACCCCATAAACGTCCTGCAAGCTGTCTTCCATAACCTTCAATGATATAATCAGTGCCGGTAAATGATGACTGCAGCACTGAGTTGGCGGTTGTTATTCCCTGTGCTACCGAACCAGATGTTCCATCCTGCTGTAGGGCATTGGTTACTGTCCATGTACCTCCGTCAGCAGTCCATTTTGCCGGGTCCAGTTCTCCCTGTTCATACATTATTCTGCCTGTTGAAGGATCAACAACTCTCATATCCAGTGTCCAGGTTCCGTTCGTCTGTTTGCAGTAATACTCGTATATCGAATCATTGAACAGATGCTGGAAAAGGCACGCACAGCCTCCTGTGAGGACGGGATTCCCCGGAAGTACAGTGAAGGGACCGGTAGGAGAAGTTCCCGAATAGATCCTTACCTGCCATTCGCCGTTGTATATCTCAGTCGAAAGAAAATATGTCTCGTCATAGTATAACATCTGGGGCGCAGCCAGAGTAGTCGATGAGCTTATGAGCTCCGTATTGGTTGCAGAGACAAGTCCTGCAACAGTGGATGATGACCTTGACATAATCTTCCATCCTGACTCACCCCTGTACCAGTAAAGATAGTACTGACCGTCATTTGGGTCATGAAATAGACTAGGGTTCTGGTTGTTGTAACCATCCTGGATTATTGTTACAGGTTCACTCCATGCAAGACCGTCAGTGCTTGTTCTGTAAACGAGATAGCTCGGTCCTCCGTAATTCATTGTATGAACCATATAATAGATGCCTTCCGCTTCACTCAGGTAAACCGAGGGCCATCTTTCACCGTTGCCGCTCATAAGCGGATTGGTTGGTGAAGGGAACTTGGTCCATGTAAGGAGGTCATTGCTGCCCGCCATGGCAATCCAGCCGCTCGCCTGCGGCCCGTAGTATCCGTAATAAGTATACCCGGCCCCGGAGGGAGCTTTTACAACACTTAATGAATGGGGAGCTGAAGTCTCCCATACCTGATCCTGAACCATTATAGTTGAAGCGGGGCCGAACTCGTAATACCCCGGAGTCATGTTTACAGCAGAAGAGAAATCATCGAAGAATTCAAACGTGGCCTCACCGCTGGATACATCCGGCGCAGATTCGTTTCCATAATACATGAATATCGTTGCACCTGAAGGCGGTATGGCCGGTACCCTGACCCATATGGTGGCTTCTTCCGATACAGCATCCCATGATTCAATCCAGTGCGATATCAGCGTCAGTCCGTCATTACTTGTGAACCTTGCGTCACTGCCATCAGGGTTGGCCAGACTGAAATCAAATGAGTTATCAAGACTAACCTCAACCTGAAATTCAGAAAGAGTAACACCCTCCGTATTTGATATTTCTATCGGGTCACGAAAAGCCCATCCTGTATCGAGCCATGAACCTGAAGGATCTATTGGCACAGTCAGGTCCGAGATGCAGCCAAGAGCATCAGTAACGGTATATACTGTACTGCCTGCTGACTGTACAAATGACCCTGTGCCAGTATAAGGTGCCGTGCCCCCTGCAGCATTAACCTGTATTGTGGCAGTGCCAGTTTCGCAGTCAAACGGAACTGTAATTGAATACGACAGAGATAAAACGGCGGGTTCAGTAACCGTAACAGATAAATCTCCGATACGTCCTTCACTGTCCTCCACATGCACGGAATATATTCCCGCACCAATGCCTGACAAATCCCGGGTGGTCTGTCCGTTTGACCATAGATATGAAAGTGGCGGGGTGCCTTCGCTGACAGTTATGACAATTGCACCGTCGCTGCCCCCGTTACATGTTACACCGGTAATAGTATATGCTATATCTAATAATGTCAGAGGATTAGCCTCCTCAATACCCGTAACTGATGATGGTTCATCTGCTGCGTATTTCCTTACCCTGATGTCATCATACAGTGCTGTCCCTACCGTGGAATGCTGATCATCATACTCCAGGAAAAGGCCTACAGAACCCGATGCCCATTGCGAGCTTGAGGATGTTGATCTTAACACATCGTTAAAATATATCTCAAAGGTATTCCCGTATGCCTTTACTTTAAGCCTATTCCAGGTATTCACAGTAATTGCTCCCACTGGTCCCCTGTATACTGTTGTGGTTGTTGGACCTCCAAGCCAGGCATAGTAGTAAAGGTTATCCAGGGCATCGAGGTCCTCGTAGAGGTTCAACGTATAGGTAGACTGGTTTGTGGTAGCTCGTACCCCCAAACCCCAGACTCTTCCGGTAACATGCTGGCCAGAAACCTCTACAACATAGTCAGTTCCTGTGAATGAAGACTGAAGCAGGTGTTTTCCAAGTGATCCGATATAACCCTGGGCTACAAGGCCTGCAGAGCCGTTGGCCTGCGTTGAGGTGATCACACTCCAGGTGCCGCCCGAGGAAGTCCATCTTGCCGGATCAATTGTCCCGCTGCTGAAATCATCAAAGAATTCGAAAGTATTGAATCCGTTGGCAGCCGGTGCTGCTTCGTCGTTCCCGTAATACAGATAGATTGTAGTTGCCAGAGGGGTTGCGGCGATAGTGTTCACCCTGACCCAGAGCGAGGCACTGGTACCATGGCTCCATTGTTCAATCCAGTATGGCAGTTCTGTCTGTCCGTCAGCTTCTGTGAACCTGATATCTGACCCATCTGATGCAATATGGCTCCAGGGAAAGTCCGTATCAAGTAAAACCTGAATCTGGAAAGAGGCAAGCCCGCTGCCAGGGTTGGTTATTTCAACGGGCATCCTGTATTGCCAGTATGCATTGTACCATGATTGGGCATTGGCTGACTGGGAATACAGAAACAATGCCAGCAGTGCGACAGATATTTTTGGATACAGACCAGCTGATAGTTTTGAAGTTTTCATAACTGTTCAGGCATGATGTGACAGGCATTTGCAGGGCTTATATCGCCATGCATGGCCTCTTCATTTTAACAGGTTACAAATCAAAACTATAAATGTAGGAGACAGGTACCATACTTACAAAGAAAATATGACCAACCCCATTATATCGTAGATAAACAAATAAAGGAAAAGGATAAGACCTGAGCCTTATCCCTACCATTAAACAGGGTAACTGTTTTTAGATTTACTTAAAGTATCGCAATCTTCCTTGTTGTCACCCTTGCGCCATCAACGACTCTGACCAGGTACAAACCCCTGAGAGTGTGAGGAATGTCAATTGTATTAAGTTCACTATCGGGAAGCTGACGCTTAAGGATCAACTGGCCGTTGATGTCAAAGATCTCGCATATTGCCTTTTCTCCAATTTCTCCTTTCAGAATCACCTTATTATTTGAAGTCCATATGCGCACCCCGCTATTATCTGTCTTGGGAGGTTCAATACCGGTCGGAGTATTGACTGATGCTAAAATGAAGAACCGACCGGTTCCGTATGTTTTTGCAGGTAGGTTAACAGTATAGCTCTTTGTTGTCAGGTCGGTAAATATTCCGGTCTGCCGGTCTTCCAGCCAGAATCTGTTACTCCCTATTGGCACTGTAACGGCCGAGAAGGTTACTTCACCTCCCGCCTCAAAATCAATTCCAACAGGGACTTTGATCTGATCACTGCCTGAGACCGGTAATGCCTGTCTAACAAAGTTTATCCCGTTATCACTGGCCGGCAATGAAGTGTAGATTTCAATGGAAGATGCTTCGCTCAGGAGTCCGACATCATAACCCGGATCAGACCCTGCTGACATTTCCATGCCATAAACCACGGTGGTATGACGATTCACGTCACCGTATTTGACGTTAAGCCGTATTCCGGGCCATGCATCTTCAGCAGTGGCTGATTTCAGTAATGGGACGCTGTTACTGTGAACCTGCATATCCGGAGTAAAATTAAATTGAACCTGGTCATACAACGCCAGTACAAAGAATCCCTGTCCGACCTGGATCACACTTCCTGCCGGGCCTCCTTCCTCATAATAGGGATCCTCTTCCCATCCCGGAATGCCCGGTGCCACATATTTATAATTCTCCTCACCAACCCTGCCATCATAGATATAAAGTGCCACATACCACGGGTCAAACTTGCCTGTATTCTCAGTAATGAATTCAGTGGCGTCCATGGCAGAGGTGAACGGGTTACCCAGCAGGTTCCATCCGCCACCTCCGTAGTTGGTTGTCCAGTTTCGGTCTGTCGTCCACAATAACGGATCTGGATTACCATCTCCATAATCAAATGCAGTTAGCCTGGGGTTGCCATTGTAATTTGCATATGGAGAAGTTGCCGTAATAGATACCGAGTTTGTAACGGTGCCGGTGAATTTGAGCTGGCCGTCACTGCCTGTTGCCTGGTCAACATTATAGCCCCTGCCGGGGATAAAGTCATCGGTAGAACTGGTTATCTCAGGCCAGCCGCCTGTAAACTCATCATAAATCCAGAGGCGACTGACTTTGGCAACTGCAGGTTCCCCGAATGTATTGGCTGTCCTGAAATCATCTATTCCCAGCCCTACCACAGGTGATGAGAAGAAATGGCGGTCTCCGCGGGTAGCCTCCGGACGAAGGAAGCGGTTATACGTAACGGTCAGCGGGCTGGTGCTCAGGTTAATGAGTGAACCGCCATCATTCACTGAAGATGAGTTAATCGTGATTGTACCAGTAGCTGTCAACCCACCGTCAGCATTAATTGTAAGGCTTCCTGACGGCTCAATCACCAGGTTATTGCAGGTAACTGTAATACCTGAAATTACCGGATCATACGGACCGTCAAAGATGGCAATGTTGCTTACCTCCTGGGGCACCGCACATGATAACCAGTTCGAGGTATTGTTCCATGCAGAGGAACCCCCTTCACCGGTCCACTGGAATCCATTGTACTGGGTGCCCCTGAGGCTGGTTACAGGTTCATTGGCAGCATATTTCCGTACCCTGATGTCATTGAATTGCGCTATGGCTCCCGTTTCTCCAAAGAAACCTACTGCTCCGTTCGCCCAGGTATTATCAGTTGCTGTTCCCTGGAAAGTATCATTGAAATAGAGGTCGAATGAATTCCCGTGCGCTTTGACTTTGAGTTTATACCATGTATTCATATCAATGACACCCAGATCAGCATATACATCTCCCGGTGCATCGCCATTTAACCATGTGTAGTAATGCAGATTGTGCAACGGGCTACCGTCAAGATCCTCGTACAGACTCAGAGTGTATGTATTCCTGCGATCCTGAGCTCTGACACCTAGTCCCCAGACTCTTCCTCCGATCTGTTTGCCGTAGGCCTCTACTGTATAATCACTGCCAGTGAAGCTTGATCTGAGAAGCTGCCTTTCGCTCGTCGAGCCCTGAAGTACGAAACCTTCGGTCCCATCCTGTTGAGTTGAACTGGTCACAATCCAAGTGCCTCCATCGGCGGTCCATTTAGTGTTATCCAGCTCCCCTTCCTCATACATTATTCTTCCTGTGGCTGGATCTACTACCCTCATGTCGAGAGTCCATGTCCCGTTTGTAGCTTGTTTGCAGTAGTACTCATAGATTTTTGTATCTATAAGGTGCTGGAAAAGACATGCACTGCCGTCATCCAGTACCGGGTTACCAGGCAAAACGGTAAATGGTCCCTGTGGAGAAGCGGAGGCATACATCCTGACCTTCCATACCCCCTCGAATATCTCTGTAGACAGATAGTAAACTCCGTCATAATACATCATTTGAGGTGCTGCGAGTATGACGGCTGAGTTTATCAGTAAAACATTTGATGCTGATGCAAGACCTGCAACGGTCGATGCTGTCCTGTACATTATGCTCCATCCGCTTTCCCCCCTGTACCAATAAAGATAATAGTTTCCTGAAATAGGGTCTTTAAAGAGACTTGGGTTCTGATTATTGGTTCCGTCCTGAATAATTGTGGTTGGAGCAGTCCAGCTTAATCCATCCACACTAGTACGGTAAACAAGGTAACTTGGCCCGTCATAATTCATTGTATGAACCATATAATATGTACTTCCATCCTTGTAGACCGAAGGCCATCGTTCTCCGTTATTGATAAATATAGGGTTGTTAACCCCGCTGTTTGGCGGCGGGTTGTACGGTAGCCTTGTCCACGTGAGCAGGTCATAACTGCCAGCTATCCCAATATATCCGCTTTCCTGCGGACCATAATAGCCGTAGTAAAGATATGGTCCTGTTCCCGGGTTGTAGGCGCCAGGTGCAGGTGCAGCAACCACGCTCAGCGTATGAGGCGCAGAGCCTTCCCCCCAGGCTGACTCCTGCTGCATTATCGTGGATGAAGGTCCGAAGGCAAAATATCCGGGTTCCGGCTCACTTGCCACAGATGAAAAATCATCAAAGAATAAAAATGTATTGTCTCCGCTTGATGCAGATGTTGCTGCATTGTTCCCATAATACATATAAATCCCGGTTCCTGTTGCAGGTATTTCATTTACCCTTACCCATATGGTTGCATTTTCTGTTGATGACGACCAGGTCTCAATCCAGTATGGCAAAACTGTTGTGCCGTCTGCTGATGTGAATCTGATGTCACTTCCGTCGGCTTTCGCCTTGTTGAAATCAAACGAGCTGTTAAGATCAATCTTCAACTGAAAATCAGTCAAAGTTGTCGCACCGGGATTAGATACTTCCACAGAATCACGGTATTGCCAGGCAGGGTCAAGCCATGCCACCGACCGGGCAACCGTAACAGAGATGCTCCCCGGGCAACCATTGGCATCAGTTACATTATATATCGTTGTACCGATTCCCTGACTGAAGCTTCCGGTGCCTGTGTATGGGAGAGTACCCCCTGATGCAGAAATAAGTATAGTGGCAGGTGTTGTACAGGTGGGCGCAACAGTAACCGCAGAATATACTACCAGGGGATCAGGTTCTGTTATATCTATACTATGGCCAACCTGATTGCTGGCAGCGTCATTGACTGTCACATTATAATTCCCCGCAAACAGACCGGAGATATCTTCAGAGGTTGAGGTATATTCCGATGGCCCTGTCCATGAATAGGAGTAGGGCGGGGTACCGCCTGATACGGAAAGATTTATTGAGCCATTTGAACCTCCGTGACAGCTTACATTCGTGCTTGTGTAAGACAGCAATATGGAAGGTGTCTGAACTGCCCCCAGCGAAGCAGAAGGCTCAGATGCAGCATATTTTCTTACACGTACGTCATTATAGCGTGCAGTTTGCCCATTGTCGATAAAAAGTGCCACAGCTCCGTTTGACCATTGAGAATTTGTCTGCGTGGTCCGATACACGTCATTAAAGAAAATATCAAAACTATTTCCATAGGCCTTGACCTTTAGTTTGTACCAGGTATTCATATTGATTACCCCCAGGCCCTGGTTCCAGATTGTCGTGGCTCCGCCATTCCAGTTGTAAAGATAAATGTTGTTACTTCCGTCCAGATCTTCATACAGGTTCAGTGAGTAGGTGTGTGTCACATCAGTTGTACGGATACCAAACCCCCAGGTTCTTCCGGCTGTTTGTTTGCCATATCCTTCAAGTACGTAATCACTTCCGGTAAAGGATGATTTCAAAATCCTGTATTCTGCTCCTGCAATCCCTTCTGCCACATACCCTGTAGTTCCGTCCTGTTGCGTATCCAATTGAACAGACCAGGTGCCACCGCTTGCCTGCCATCGCCGTTCGACACCCTCGTCAAGCAACTCACTGTTGAAATCATCAAAGAAATCAAATGTATCAAACCCGTCACTGGCACTTGAGGCTCCGGAATTACAGTAATACATGAATATCGTTGTTGTTGCCGGACTGGCATCTACTGTGGGGACCTCAACCCATATGCTGGCCGAAGTCCCGGAGTTCCAGCTCTCAATCCAGAAATCAATCTCGGACAGCCCGTTATCTGATGTGAATCTGATATCTGCCCCACCAGCCAGGGTATTTCCCCAATCAAATGACGGGCCCAGATTAACCTGCACCTGAAAGTTGGTTAATTCACCTTCGGTATTGGTAATGGTGACAGGCACCCTGTACTGCCAGTTTACGTTAAACCAACCCTGCGCTGACAAAGTGCTGATTGTAAAAAAGCCGGTTAGGACTAATACTGTAAAGACCCTTACGAATCTGCTGGCTGATAAGCAACTTGTTTTCATTGTAATCAGAATTAAATAACTCCACAAGAATCAAAACCGGAATCTGGTGTCCAGACTACGGGAAAATCGACAATAGAATATAAACGCCCTAAATTAACTAATTTTTAACTTACAAACAATTAAAAAGTTGTAAAGAATATGACTTCCTTTAAGATTATTCAACTCCTGCCTCTCATGATAAGCTAATAAAATAAATACAATCAATTAGGCTGAATGAAAAAAATAGAAAACTCAAATCCTTATCAGAAGCCCCAACCCTGTCATCTCTCTGATGTATGAAGACACCTCCTCAATACATTGCCCGGGGTCAACCTCATACTCCTCCAGCAGTAATTCACAAAGACTGTCTATGTCATTGGGATTTTCAAGCAAATCCCATATCCTGGTGGCTATTGGATTAAGCGAAAAGTACTTTCCCTGCGCCGGATCCATCATCACCATCTCGTCATGCAACCGTCCTGAAATGGCTTTATTGTTTCTGCAATACCTGTTCATGAAAAATCATTTTGTCAAAATCACTTTCAGACCTGAAATGTTTTATCAGCAAAGATTCAAAAATATTACACCTGGCCATCAGTATTTCAATCTTTTCATCTCCGGCAGGCCCATTCCCGCTTTCTTTTATAAGCTTACCCATTTCTGCAAGGACCTTTCTGAAGTATAACGAACCGTCATAGCCGGTTATCTGCCTGAATCCACTTAAGATCTCCTCGCGCAATCGTCTGGCTTCCAATACCGTCTCCTTTGCTTCTGAAAGAGCTATCTTCCTCTCAGCCAGGTTATGCAACAGCTGACACCTGTATGCGGAACATACCACAGCTCTTTTACTGTCATATATGGTGCACTTCCCATCAAAGTATCCGCAGGGTAGCAGAAAATAATCACCCTCTTTGCCTGAGACAACATTCTGTTCTATCTTATCCGGAAGACTGCCTTTCTCGCCCTGCCAGAGCCCTGCCTGCAGGAATAGCGTGCCGTCACAGCAGAATCCGCACCAAACACAAACCTCCTGCTCACCGGCAGGGGCAGCCTGTTCAACAATGAACAGATTCCCCGGGTCTTTCCCTGTAATGCCTGGTGAACTCATTTATTGACTTTATCAATACAATTAACCTTGACAACAGCTTCCGGTCAGGATCAGTTGACCCGGATCTGTACCTCTCAATATCCTCTTCCAGCAACCCGAAATCCAGGAAGTCCATATCAGGATTTGCTTTCCATTTCTCAAACTCATCCATGAACAGTTCCGCTGACACAGCATTAACCATTGTCAGATACTCGCGGTAGACGTGATCATCCTTGTCCCAATGCAGGCGGATCTCGTCCGGAAGTATCCCGGCGCCAATATCCCGGATGAGAGGACGGAAATAAGGCGTGGCACACAAAAGTTCAGACGGAACAGTAAGCATAAACTCAATAATTCGCCTGTCTAAAAGCGGATACCGGTATTCTATTCCTTTCCGATACCCGTTTATGAACCATATTTCGCATCTGTCCTGCAAATGATAGAAGCTAAGCATCCTGAGATGCATCTGATGTCTCGAGGTATGAAAATAAAAATCACGGATAGCCCTTTCATCACTTCTTTTCCAGGGCTTTTTAATGTATCTCGCATCCCTGGCAAAAGCCCTGGCCGTTCTGCGGTCTAGCTTCCCCAGAACAGGCAGAATAACAAAGTTGAGCTGATTATGTATAAACTTGCGGATAGGCCTGACAGGGTTTCTTCTAAGAAACAACCTGAACCTGAAATGCCTCAACAGGTCAATCTCAACAGCCCGGTCGCCTGTGCTTATAAATTCATCCCCGCCCCAACCGCTGAACAGCAGATTTATGCCGCGCGATTTTGCCTGGTCTATCGAAACGTCCTCGGCAAAAAAGCCACGGTTGAAATAGAATGAACCGGTAAGGCCAGGTATTTCCTCCGCCTTCATTTCAGAAAAAACCGGGTTAATCCCGGTTTTCTGACAGTATGACCGTATAATTTCCCTTTCATCATACTTGACTTCGGGCGGGATGAAGTCCTCAGGCGTCCAGGAAAAACCGTAAAAATCTTCCTGATCCTTATACTCCTTTCTCGTCATTACAGATACAATGCCTGAGTCAATACCGCCACTGACATGTGCTCCCGCTGTAAAGCGATTGTCAGCACGGATTGCAACAGCATCGTGAAGCAGAGATTTTAAACCTGTAATCATAGAGTCATATGACATCCCGCGGTCAGCCCTAATTCTCTCAGGAAACCAATACTGGTAAATGGAAGGGCCGGATTTGTCATATTTGATGTAGTGACCCGGAAGCAGTTTATGTACGGCAGGCTCAGGCGATCTCCTGTTATCAATGTATTTGAAATGTCCGAGAAGAAATTCTCTGTCAGCGGTGCCTGTCACTGATATCGCCCTGCATAAACCATATATGTCAGATGAAAACAAAAAAGCATTGTCATCAGCACTCCATGCCAAAGGACGTATCCCCAACTGATCACGGTACAGCCAGGCTTCTTCTTTTACGTACATATAAATGAATAATGCGAAGTCTCCGTTCAAGCTTTCCGCAAATGCAGGTCCATAACGAAGGAATAAGTCAGCAATAAGCATCGGATCAGTAACATCGTTATTTATGCCGATCTTATCACGGAGGGATTTTCTGTTGTATATCACTCCGGATATGAGGACAAGAATATGATTTGACTCATCATGAAAACAGAATTCTTCCGGAACATAGGGGAGCTCAGGATGAAGTGTGAATCCTCCCCTGAATGATCCGAGAGAAACCGGAGTGGTCTTCAGTTCCCTGAAATCTTCCGGATCCGGACAGATAACCTTACCGTCAGCCACACTACCTGAAACAGAAAGTGACCCGAAAATCATTTAGCAATAAAGGTTTAGGAAGAAAAAGCAAATAATGAATGTCAGATTACCACTTGCTGGGTATGCCTTTAACCGCCCCGGCAGCTTCGGATCCGCCAGACGATCCACTGAAGGTGTCTTTCTTGATATTCAGAACATGAACCTCCGGTTTAACCCAGACTTTCTTTTTAGTATCTGTTGTCTTCATTTCCGCCTATTCGAATGCAAAGTAATACATTTTAAATAATACGCAAACAACTTTCAGTATAAAATTTCAGATATTTA
>Ga0302236_1001648_pt1 | contig 15169 bp, 8 predicted proteins | sample AAG_UR_Gly_MG_FD_193509 | JGI IMG/M metagenome (GOLD analysis project Ga0302236, IMG submission 193509) | Enriched activated sludge microbial communities from anaerobic digester in WTTP, New Holstein, Wisconsin, United States - AAG_UR_Gly | ecosystem: Engineered > Bioreactor > Anaerobic >...
TAGTACCCCGGAATCTTTCGGATGAAATTCCAGAAGAATTTTATATTCATCAATCTTTGCCTGTGTGGCCTGGCCAAAAGTTATATTGAAAATATCTTTATATTCAGGTATAAAACTAACTGCTTTTTTATAATGAGTAAAAGCCGAAGGGTTATTTACGGCTTCCTCACACTGGGCCAATCCTATATAGGCCTGCTGAGATTTAACAGGGCATTTATCTATAGCTACTTTATAATATTCCATACCTGATTTAAAATCCCCGAGTTTTTGATAGGCAAGACCAAGATAATAATAATATTCAGGATGAGTAGAAGCACCGGCTTTAAGATAGTCGATAGCAGTCTGATAATTTCCCCTAAGAATTGCCTCTTCTATTTTCTTTAATGACTCATCTGTTCCCTGGGCATAGACAGGGATTAATAATATTATTGTAAAAAGTAGAATTACGGTTAATGATTTCATAAGTCAATTTCTCCTTTCACAGTGTTCAAACTAGCAATTAGACTTTTTCTTTCTCTTCTTTTCTCATATCTTCATCCCATTTTTTCTTTTCTTCCTCTAACCACTGTTGCATTTCCTCCCATGACATTCTGCTCATCTTCTTACTTAATTCTCTTTTTATCTTTCTTAACTCCTTCATAATTTTCGATTCTTTCATAACGTATCACCTCAAAAGACGTCCACCCATTAATGTTAACAAGTGAAATGGCTACTGATTTAGGCTCTGCTGATTTGTCAGAGAACCTTGATAATTATATTTATAAGAGGCCTGTTAATGAATAGAATATATTTTATTGATACCAGCTACTTGATTGCATTAATTCATAAAGGTAATCATAGATTATTGATCAATCACATTGTTCCCAGATCGATTACACCTCCGCCATCTTTATTTCCGCCTCCGGTATTACCTCCTCCTCCATCATATCCGCCACCATCATATCCGCCACCATAATAATAATCCTTCCCTGTATTAGAACCTGTAATGGTTTTCTCTTCTATTTTAGCCAGATATACTTCTGCTTTTTCAAAGATCTTTCCTTTCGTAATTATAGACTTAACCTTTAAAAAATACTTACTGGCATCACTATAAAGAGATTTTTCAAAAAATTCCTCACCTTTGCCAAGATACGCCTCTGCCAGTCTCTCATTTGCTGGAGTATTTTTCTTGTCTGTGTCCATAATTCTGGTAAACGTATCAATTGCTTTATCAAATTTTTTATTCACCAGGTAATTCTGGCCAACAGAAATATAGTATGAAATAATTTTAGATTTCTCTTCCACTCCAGGGCTGGATTTCAGTGCCTTATCAAGGAATTTTATGGCATTCTCCAGATCTTTTTTTGCAAGATATGCTTCAGCAAGAAGTATATATCCTCTGATATTATTAACTTTCTTTCCTAAGTCTATAGTTTTATCATAATCTTTTTTTTCCATATAATAAGAAGCCATTAAAAATAAACTTTCAATATTTTCAGGTACCAATTTTAGAGATAAATCCAGATGCTTTTTAGCCTCTTCAAAATTTTTTGCTTTCCCATATTCTTTACCTGCTATTCTATGAATTTTAGCCAGATCCCTGTCAAAACCTTTTGTGTCTAATTGTTCAACCTCCAGTAAAATTTCACTTACTTCTTTAAGAGAAATTTCCTTTTGTTCAATATGTTTATTCAATAAATCCACATAAGCTTCCACAAGATCCTTCTTTTTACTCACATTAATTTCTTTTACTGTTATAAGAATCTTTCTGACACTCTTTAAATCAGGTCTGGTTCCTTTCATTAATAAATTTCCCCACTCAAGCCAGTTGGTTTCAAGGAGGCTTAATTGTTCCGGAGAAAGGTTCTTGCGCTGTTGCATTAAATTCTCCATATTCTCTGAAGCTTTAGATAAATTTCTTTTTTCCATTACACTGGAAAGAGTTGTTGTATAAAGACGATTTATTCTGGCTGAATCAATAAAATAAAATATACCTGCTATTACCGGAATCATTATTAATACTATTACAGACATAAATAGTACAGGTATTTTAGTAACTTTTTTGGACTCTCCTGAAACCTCAGGAGGTCTACTGACAGAGGCAATAAGGGTTTTCTTTGTTTTATCCTGAGAAGATTGATTTTCTCTAAAAATCAGAGGAAGTGTTTTTTCGGAATCTACAATTTTTTGAGGCATATCAGAAAACGTTTTTTCAGAATCTCCAATCTTTTGAGGTAGATTGGGAATTGTTTTTTCAGTATCTATAATTTCTTTTGGTGGAGTTACAACAGTAAGAGGTACTGTTCTTTCATCATCGTCACCTGTTTTCTTTACGAATGTTACCTGTTCTTCCATAGACAGGGCATCCAGTTTACGCTGAATAATTTCCTTTACATCAGAGCCAAGTTCACTCTTTAAAATCTTCAGATAATGTTCTCTGGCTTTATCTTTAAGCCCCAGATTTTCATAAGTTCTCCCTATCCCTAAGAGAGCTTTCTCATTATTACTGTTTAGTTCAAGTGCTTTCATATATTCAAAACTGGCCTTCAGATATTCTCCGGCACTTTCATAAGACTCACCTTTTGCCATATGCTTGACTTCAAGTTCTCTGGTTTCTTTCAATTTTTGTAAATCCATGAGGTCTTTTTCCATTTCCTGAATTGTCTCATATCTATCTGTCAGTTTCGGTTCTAATGCTTTGAGAACAATATTAGCAAGTCTGTTAGATATGTGAGGATTCATTGTCGCAGGATTGGGAAAATCAGGGCCTAACTTCTGGGGGTTTATTTTCGTTATAAGATAAATCATGGTAGCGCCCAGAGCATATATATCAGATCTTGGTTCTGCCTTGCCAAAAAACTGTTCCTGAGGGGCATAGCCTTCAGTAAGAAGAGCGTACCTGGTTGTAGCAGTATTTGTTCCCTGAAATACTCTGGCTATCCCAAAATCTATCAATTTCAAATGACCTTCTTCATTTATCATAATATTATCAGGTTTCAGATCTCTGAACACTATGGGATTGGTTCTATTATGTAAATAATAAAGTATCTCACATATCTGAAGGGCCCAGTCTACTATCTGTTCTTCAGAAAAATATTCACCTTCAGGAAGTTTTTTAATTAATTTAGAAAGAGACTCTCCCTTTATATAATCCATAACAAGATATAGTCTGTTACCTTCCCCAAAAGAATCTATAATCCTGGGTATACACTTATGATCTAATTTTGCCAGCATCTCAGATTCTATTTTGAAACTCTTTTCTATTATTTCCTGATCACATTCATTCTGCATCTCTTTTATAGCCCAGTATTTTCCGGGAAGGCTTATATCACGAACCAGATAAACTGTTCCAAATCCTCCGCTTGCTATACCTCTCACTGTAACATAACGATCTCTCAGAGTCTTACCAAGTGTTGGATATAACATCAAACGTTCAATACTTTTTTCATCTTTATAATCCAGTACTATGTAACTTTTACCTTTATAGAGAAAAAAATCTACTATTCTGGGAGAATCAGGGTTCTTATCTAACTTTACACCTTTTTCAGCTACTCTTGTTAATTCTCTTATTACTGTCTGAGAGATAGAATCATTTACATTATGAAACATCTCTTTTAAGGTATAAGTTTTTTTAGATCTCACTTCCTGAACAATATATATAGAGCTAAAGTCGTCCCTGTAAATACGTTTTGTAACATTATATTTATCTTTTAATACTGAGGTTTCACTTAAACCATCCATTTAGACTTTTCCTTATCTTTATAAATACTTGCCGGAATAGGCGAGGCATACCTCGCCCCTACAGATCTTTCACACATCTGAAACCAATATCGGGTCCGAATTCAAAAGTAAATGCTTCAAATCTCGTAAAACAACCCTCATTCTTAAGGTTATTCAACCAGGAACCACCTCTTATAACTTTCCCTGAATCCCTTACCTCTATACCGTCCCTGTAGGGATAAGGACTATAGGAACTGCATGTCCATTCCCATGTATTCCCCATCATATTTGAAACAGAATAAGGACTCACGCCATCAGGAAAATTATCAACCGCCTTGGGACCACCAATATTACTTTCTTTACTATTTAGTTTTCTTTCATCCCACATACTACCCCAGGGGTATTGCCTGCTGTCTTTGCCACGGGCAGCTTTTTCCCATTCTGCTTCAGTGGGAAGTCTTTTTTTAGCCCAGCACGAATAGGCAAGAGCATCATTATAAGTAATATTTACAACAGGATAATTCTCTCCTGTAAAATCACTATTCCATGATCCCTCACATTTATATCCTGTGGCATCAACAAAATTTTTGTATTCAGAATTAGTTACAGGAAACATATCTATATAAATATCCTTTATATAAACTTCATGTAAAGGAGATGCATAAGGGTCTTCGTTACAACCCATAAAGAAGGGTCCCTTCTCTACAAAAGCCATAGGTCGTTGACATTCAGTCTCTTCTTCAGAAGTTATTATTGCAGGTATTATAGTAGATTCACTTTCATTTCCATTAGAAGAGAGATAACCTTTTTCCCTGAATAATAGGAGGGTATTTTCTCCAATTTTTATATAATCACCATGACGTAATATGGTTTTCTCCAGAACCTGTAAACCATTAATAAGAGTTATACTCTTTTTACTTTCATTTATAAGATAAAAATCTTCTCCTTCTCTTATAAGTTTTGCATGGTTTCGTGAAATAGTTCTATCAGAAGGGAAAAATTCTATATCTCTATGTAAAGAAGATTTTCCCTTTGATTTTCTTCCTATTGAAATCTCTTCTTTATTTAAAGAAAAAATCTTACCTTTCTCATCACCTTCTACCATTTCTAATTCATATTCCTTTTCAGTTTTTAAATCTTCTTTAAAATCAATTTTTATATCAGTCTTATCATTTTCAGGAGAAAGAGTAAAATCATCATGAATTTTCAATTCTTCATCGTCATCAAAGAGATATTTATGAGATTCATCAGGAAGAATATAATCTTCACTTGTTTTTGACATACTTGAAGAATCTTTATTTACACCTGTAAATATATCCTCAGAACCGTCAGCACCATCCCCTGAAATCATAGAGTCGAGAGTTGGCGGTTCATCACCATAGTGGGTTTTCTCATATTGAAGTATTACTTTACCCATTTCTATCTTATTTCCCGGATAAAGAGGAGAAAAATTATATACTTCCTTATTATTTACTTTAGTAGGATTTGTAGTCTTTCTTGGATATAAGACATGGGTATTTAAATTATTATCCCACTGTATATCAGTCTGTGAACTGGACATAGTAGAAGTCTTATCTTCTATTAATATATAATTCTGTCTTGTATCCCCTGAACGTCTTCTCCCTATAGTTAATTTTTTACCTGACAGAGGATATTTAACACCTACCTCTTCACCTTTTATAACTATAAGTTCATAATCTCTCGGATTGGAATCCTTATTTTCTTTTGCCTTTTCTTTTGCTTTCATTCGTCTATCCTCATTTTATCTGTTCCAGGCAGGCCATCCGTCCTCTGCTGAATTATTAGTAAGGTTAATTGCTTTCCCATCAATTATAATATAAATTTCATGATTGCCATCACGATTGGTTGTAAAAACAAGACTTTTCCCATCAGGTGACCAGGCCGGGTTTTCATCATCTGATAGATGAGAAGTAACATTATGTTGATTTGTACCATCGGCATTCATAATATAAATTTCATAATTTCCATCGCGATTTGTAGAGAAGGCTATCTTTGTACCATCGGGAGACCACGAAGGATCTACGTCTTCTGATACATTATTTGTAAGATTAATTAAATTTGATCCATTAATATTCATACTATATATATCAAAATTCCCATTACGGTTAGATGTGAAGGCTATCTTTGTCCCATCGGGAGACCATACAGGTCTTTGATCCAGACCAGAATCTCTGGTAAGATTAGTAGGATTTGCACCATCACTATTCATAACATAGACTTCATAATTCCCGTCACGATTGGAGGTAAAGGCTATTTTCGTCCCATCAGGAGACCAGCATGGAAAGTTATCTTCAGCGTGATGGTTACTGAGATTAATCTGATTTGTGCCATCAGCATTCATAACATAAATCTCACCCTGTCCATCGCGGTAGGAAGTAAAGGCTATTTTCCTACCATCTGGAGACCAGGCAGAAAGGCTGTTATTCCCCTGATTTTTAGTAAGATTAAGGAAATCTGATCCATTATCATTCATAAGACATACATCTGCCTGGCCATCACGATTGGAAGTAAAGGCTATTTTATTTACATTTGTATATTTAATCTCTATATTTACATCAGGAATCGTTACAGATATAGGACTTCCATTAGCAGGTGGAAATTTTTTATAAGATGCCAGTTCTTTCTGATAAACCTGTTTAAGAGCTTTATCCTCTGTAATTTTTATCAATGTCTCCAGAACTTTTTCATATTTATCGTATTTCTTTTGTTCTAAAAAAAGCTCTTTAGAATAATCAAGCCAGACAATAGAAGCATCTTTATTGCCACGAGCATAATGACAGCTACCTATATTATAGTGAGCTTCTCCATAATCCGGATAAAACTTTATGGCCTTTTTATAATATTCAATAGCCTTTGAAAATTCTCTATATTTTTCCTGATATAATCTGCCTGAAAGATAATAACCTCTTGCAGAAAGAGGATCAAGCTGAATAATTTTCTGTATCTTGGCTTCAGCTAAAGAATACTCCTTTTCTTCTATAAGTTTTTCTGCTTCTGAAAGAAGAATTTCTATCTGAGAACTGCTCTGAGCAAAAATAGTAAAGTTAAAAGAAAGCAAAATTGATAGAAAAATTGATAGAAATATAAAAAATTTCTTTAATAACTGCAATGTATATTCACCTTTCTTTATTAAATTAGCTATTAGCTATCAGCTATCAGCTCCTTATATCTCCTTTAAGTTAAAAACACCATAATTATTATATACTAAATATAAAAGAGTGACAACAAAATTTTTCATATAATTGACAGCTTAATTATGATTGTGTTATTATACCCTTCACGAATCTATAAATGGAGATGATTTAGAATGGATATTAATATAAAAGAATGCAATCTCTGGGAAATACCATGCAATGGACTGATTATAGGAATTTTCTTAAATGAATTACCATCTGAAATTAATAATCTGGATAAAGAAATACAGGGGAAAATAAATTACCTCTTTAAGGAAAAAGAAATAACCGGTAAATCCGGAGAAATAACTATAATTCATACTTTCAATGAAATTAAACCCGAAAGAATACTTATTGCAGGAATGGGAAAAAGGGAAGATATAAATACAAACCAGTTAAGAGAAATCTTTTCCATGTCGGTTAAAAGATTGAAATCCATAGGATGTAAACAAGTTGCATTACTTCCACCTTCTTTTAAAGAATTAAAACTGGAAGACATATCCTCTTCTATTGTAGAAGGAATAATTCTTGGTCTTTACAATTTCACAAAATATTTAACCCTGGAAAAAGATAACCAGAAGATAGAGAATATAACATTTGTTCTTCCTCCTGACTGTAATATACAAAAGGAGATTCTCAATTCCGGTATTAAATATGGTACTATTATATCCAGAAATGCTAATCTGGTTAAAGATATATGTAATGAACCATCAAACTATATGACTCCTGAAGTATTTGCTCAGCAGGCAAAAAAGACCTTCGAGGGAAAAAAAATCAAATGTATTATTTTAGATGAACATGACCTGGTTCTGGAAAATATGAATCTCTTACTTGCTGTAGGCCAGGGAAGTCCTAATCCCCCGAGACTGGTTGTTCTGGAGTATATTAAAGATAAAAATCTTCCCACAATTGGACTGGTAGGAAAGGGAATAACTTTTGACACAGGGGGAGTTACGTTAAAACAGACTAAAACAACACTTTTTGAAATGAAAAGAGATCTAACAGGCGGTGCCGTAGTACTGGGGATAATAAAAACAATGGAAGAACTTAATTACCCCTTTAACTGTATAGCAGCTATACCACTTGCAGAAAATGCAGTTGGAAATATATCCTATAAGCCAGGAGATATTTTTTATTCTATGTCAGGTAAAACCGTTGAGATTTTTGATACTGATTGTGAAGGAAGGCTTATACTTGCTGATGCTTTTACTTATATACAAAAATATTATTCACCAAAAGCCATTATTAATCTGGCAACTATTTTGAATATTGGTTCTATCCTCGGTAATGAAAGAGTGCCATTTTACACTAACTCTAAAGCTCTTATTTCAAAACTCGAAGAAGCCTCGGAAATAACCGGAGAGTATATCTGGCAAATGCCTCTGGATAGAAAATACAGAGAAAGAATCTTAAGCCATTTTGCAGATAGAAAAAATAGAAGTTATAAAGGACCTGAAACCATATCAATGGCCCTTTTCATGGAAGACTTTATAGAGAAAGAGGTAGACTGGGTACACATAGATCTGGCCTCTGTAGATACCAAATATGGAGAAAAATCCTATATATCCAGGGGAAGCACTGCCTTTGGTGTAAGACTTATTACCAGGCTGCTTTTAAATTTACCAGGAGATTATCTGTAATAAATATAGAGAGAAATCATCTCTTTTCTATATCTCTTATAACTTTCATAAGAAGCTCTTCTACTCTTATGTCGAGTTCCCTATCCAGAGCTCTTCTGAGAGCATCAAGAGATCTCTTATCTTTTAATTTACCGAGAGCTGTTACGGCATTAAAACGAATCATTTTATCAGGATTATCCACTTCCTGAATTATTATATGAATCTGTTCGTCTGCACCCTGTTTAACAAGGGAAAAAGCTGACCATATAACTAAAAGCTTGTTTGGAGATTCAAGAGACTTATAAAGTGTTGTCATTAAAAGTTTTTTTTCTTCTTCATTCTCCGGTTCTATAACGCCCAGAGCCTCAACAATTCTTATCTTAACAGTATCAGTAGTTTCAAATAGTACTTTTGACATAGGCTTTATTATTTTAGAACCACCTATTTTATGAAGAGCCCTTGTAGAGGCATAACTTACTCTTGGAACTTTATCTTCCAGTGCTCTAATGAGGTTCGGTATGGCTTCTGTAGCGTTCAGTATACCAAGAGCAAAACAGGCTTCTTCTCGCACTTTAGGAGAAGGATCATCAAGGCACTTTATAATAGGATAAATACATTCCCGACTTTTCAACTTAACGAGAGCATTAATAGCCTGAGCTCTGACATTTTCATTTTCATCCTTGAGAACGTCCAATAAAATCCATACTGCTATATCTCCACCGAGTCTTTCAATAGCCTGAATTGCCTGCTGACGATGAAACCAGACATTCGATTGTAATGCCTGAATAAAAGGTTCAAAATCTTTTTTATCCATAAAAATTACTCCCAGTACTTACAATATTCAAATTTTTCAGCCAACTTATTTCCCCGGAAGTTAAAAACTTTTCTATGTTTAAGAACATAACAAAGGGCAATCCTAACATATATTCTACATTGCCAGGTCTTTTGACTGCCAACAATTATTTTATCTCATAAACAATCTTTAGTCAATCAAATAATTCAAAGGGGACGATCTAATATCGCCCCCTTTGTAATGGCGGAGGAAGAGGGATTCGAACCCCCACGGCTTTCGCCTACACCGATTTTCAAGACCGGCCCCTTACCGTTCGGACATTCCTCCACACATTCCTTCAATTGAAATTAGTATAACAAAATCTTCTACCCTGTGTCAATAGAAAAACGTATTACTTAAAACATCCAAGGGAACAGCTTGTTATTTTAAGCTTTAGTTCATTTGCGGCTTTACCCACGTTACGAGTGGAAAAATTCTTTTCTGCTGCCAGTTTAAGCGCTTTGCCACAGGTAATCTTTCCATCTTTAGATATTTTCTTAACCCTCTCTATAAGGGTAATTATCATGAATTGAAAATTTTACTGCTCCACAATTACAAAAATGTTGAATAAGATATACTGCCAGAGTAGTTTTACCTGTATCTTTGTTTGAGCCTGAGATAGATATGATTTTCATGGATACATTATAACAGAATAATTTGAAAGGTGAAAGATAAAAAATGAAAAAAAAATGGTGAAGAAAGAGTACAGTGTAGAGAGTGAAGAGAAGTTTATAGTTTAAGGTTGAGGGTTGAGAAAGTTCAGGGTTTGATAATAAACTCTCAACGTTAAGCTCTAAACTATTACTTATAAAAAGCTAACTGCTGATTGCTGATTACTGAAAGCTATAAAATTACTTTACTTTTCCCATCTTTTAAGTTAGAATACATATAAAAGGGAAATACCAACATCCAGAGGAATATGTATAGATTCAGATAAAACAACTATAATAAAAACTTACGGGACAGATTACAGAGAAGAAAAAATATCAGGTCATGCCAGTGGTATCACGTACGACACATCCAGAGGAAGTATATTTTTCGGCCTTACTGAAAAAGAAATTATTATCTATCTGAAAGGAGAATGGTAAATATTCTAGAATTTTAATTAAACATATCTGGGTAAAGGAGGAAGTTAAGTGGCTCGAGTTTGCCCGAATTGTAGCACAACAAATGAAACCGGTGACATATGTATTAACTGTGGTAATTATATACCAAGAGAAGATCTCACTAACAAAAAGAAAGACAAAAAACTTAAAGCAGAAATATCAGGTATTTTATCAGTAAGCCCTAAATCAATAGAACTGACAGAACTTAAAAGAAATGAGGTAAAAGAAACTTATTTACTTTTAACAAGAACAGATTTTGAAACAGATAGATTTTCAGGCACTGTCAAAGCTCCTGAGATACCGGGATTTAAATTTAAAACAGAAACCTTCGAAGGTTTGAGAAATGTTATTAATGTTCAAATAGAAGCAAAAAAAATGGAAATAGGTATATTATATGAAGGCTTTATAGAAATAAATACTACAATAGGTGAGGCCAGAATTCCAGTACAACTGGGAATTTCTGGAGATTCACCACAACTTGGACTCGATTATACCCAGCTGCAGATAAACCTTAATAAAAAAGAAAAAAGTGCTATCTTTAATATTGTAAATGTAGGTTGCGGAACACTTATGGGCACTGTAAAAACTAAAACTCCCTGGCTTACTATTGACGATTCGTCTTTTTCGCTCAGTAAAGATGGTCAGGCAGAAATAGTGGTTACTTTAAATAAAAAAGAACTAAATAAAATAGAGAGAAGAGGAAGAATGAGTCTCGAAGGTTCAGTTAATGTAGAGACCAATGCAGGAGATGAAGAAATAAAAATAATTTTATACCTGCCTCCAAAGAAAACCCTGGATGATTATAAAAAGTACGTACCTACAGTTCTGATCTCAATAGTTCTTATCTTTCTTATAAGTGTGAGTTATTCTACAGTAAAAAAAATCTTAACTCCAAAAGAAATTCGCAAAACAGGTCTCTGGGGTGAAATGGTAGGAGAAAATGCAAGTAAAAAAATGACACAACTCAAATGGAATCCCTTTAGCGAGGCAGAAAAACTTGTTTATACCATTATAAAACCAGGAGAAGGACAATTATGTGAGATAAAAATGGATACCCGTGTTGTAACTGTTATTAATGCTACTGGTAAAGACAGGCCCTATACCCCTGCCTGTTCTCCAGATGGGTTTATGTTTGCCTTTGGTCTTCCTGATCCAAAGGGAGTTAGTAAGGATGGGAAATATAAGTGTATAAATCTGGCTATAGCTAATGAACAAAAGCTAACACCCAATGTATTAACTGTTTTTCCTGTTGAGGGAAAAGCTATAAACCTTGCATATGATCCTGTATGGTCTCCTGATGGTATGAAAATTGCTTTTGTTAAAACTTCTTCCTCTATTTCTCTCTATGGTGATATTATGATACTAGATTACAATAACGCTGAACCTTACAATGTTTCCAGTTTATCTGAAAAGAAAATTCATTTATTAGGAAAATCACCTCAATGGTCACCGGATGGAACAAAGATAGTATTTGAAGACCTGAATAAAGAGATATATATAATCGAACCCAAAAGTAGAAAAGAAAAACCTGTTATTACAAAGCTGACTGACAAAGATACATATAATTCTTACTGTCCCAGATGGTCACCAGAAGGTGACAAGATTGTTTTCACAAGAGATCTGGGGAAAACTATGAAAGATAGAGGGGATATATATATTATGGATAGTGACGGAAAAAACATGAAATCTGTAATAGCAAGAGCAGATTATGAGGATCTAAATCCGGATATATCTCCAGATGGCAAATTTATAGCTTTTGATTCAATGAAGTACGGTCAGGAAAAAGGCGATATTTACATAGTCGGTTCTGATGGGAAGGGTTTGAAATGTTTAACTAATACTCCGGATAAAAATGAAAAAGTACCTCTATGGTCACCTGATGGTAAAAAACTGGCTTATCTTGGTTATGATGAAAAAGGATGTGAAATATATATAATTGATATGAGTGATAAAAATCTGTCACCTCAAAAGTTGACCAGTGATGGTAATGAAAAAAGTATACCCACATGGTGGGATCCAAAACATTATGATAGATATCAGAAGTTAAGTAGCGCAAAGGCTGGAAAAAACAAGTAATTTTCTAATAATTTGAGAGTTGAGGGTTTTCTCTCAACTCACATTTATAAGGTGCCCTATGCCAATCGTCTGTAGCAAATGCAGTAACCCAAATAATTAAAAGACTCGCAAATCTATGCTGTAAAAGAATTAAAAATTCAATATATCTGTGAGAAAGATGAAGTTTATAGTTTAAGGTTAGTTTATCCTTAAACTCTTAGTACGACAACAAGTAAGTTGGTAGCCATATGGAGAGACTGTCCCTGTCCGGGCTCTTACGCAAAATCTATGATCCTGTTACAATGAAATCTGTTATTACAGAATATACAGTTTTGTATTTATTTAAGTTATACCAATCTGCCATCAAATGTAGTAAAAACAGCCTTGAGGCTACGGAAAAACGAAGTTCTCCGAAGGACAAAAAGATGGCGTATTTAAAGGAAGTTTTAAGTTAATTACATGACGAAATTTAAAGGATATTGCCTCAGACAAAAAAGTATAAGCCTTCATATTTTTTCTTGAGTTTGACAGAATCGTGCCGAAAATGCCGAAATAGCATCAAAAAACCCTTGTATAATCAGGGGGTTATTTTTTTAGCCTCAAAAATCTGGTGAAAACTTTTTAAATTTATTTACCTAAAATATCTTTACAATACAATAATTATATGTTAATATATCTTTGGTGAAAAAAATGTTTTTAAGAAAAATAACAACAAAAGGCAGAACATATTTAAATATTATAAAAAGTTACTGGGACGATGGAAAAACAAAACATAAATCCATTGCTTCCTTTGGTTGTATAGATAATATTAATGAAGAAGAAATAAAAAAATTAGGATTATCCCTGATAAAGTATTGTAATGAGAAATCAAATATACTGGATATTGATACTGCTCAGGAGAAGTATAGAAAGAACTGGGGAGCAGTAAGGTTAATAAAAAAAATATGGGAAAAATTCGACTTTCCCAAAATACTAAAAAAAATAGGTAGAGGTCGAAAAATAAAATTCAATTATTTTTCCGCAATATTTCTAATGCTTGTAGACAGACTGTTTACTCCTAAAAGTAAACTTGGTGTTTTCGAAAAGCAAAGCTTTTATTATGGAATAGAAGAGAATGAATTGCACCATCTTTACCGTGCTCTCGATCTGTTGTCAGAGAAGAAAGAAGAACTGGAGGAGTATATATTTGATAAAAATACAGATTTATTCCAGATGTCTGTAGATGTAGTATTATATGATGTAACGACCTTCCATTTTGAAAGTGTGAGAAGTGATACATTACGAGATTTTGGATATAGTAAGGATTGTAAATTTAATGAAGTACAAATAGTGATGAGCCTGCTAGTGGATCTGGAAGGAAGACCAGTTGGATTTGAATTGTATAAAGGCAATATTTATGAAGGTCATACATTAAAAGATGCCATAGAGAAAATAAAAAAACGGTTTAAGATAAATAAATTGATATTTATAGCAGACCGGGCCATGTTATCAAAAGAGAATATAGAATTAATAAAAAATAGTAATTATGAATATATAATAAGTTCAAAGTTAAAAAATAAGCCTGTCCAGGTCAAAGAAGAAGTGCTTTGCAAAAAAGATTATATATCCATATCTACAGATGATAAAGAAGAAGAATTTAAATATAAAGAAATAAAGATTTTTAAAGTTACTCAGGAAACTATAAATAAATTAGAAGGCAAAGTTTTTGATACTGATAAATTGATTAAATTAAAAGATAAGACTTTTTATCGCAAAGAATTTTATAAGAGGTTGGAAAAGCTTAAATTTAGTCAACAGGAAATCATAGAGATTATTAGAGAGTCTGTAAAAAATGACAGAATAATATGCAGTTGGTCAAATAAAAGAGCCAGAAAAGACAAACACGATAGAGACAGACTGATAGAAAAAGCTAAAAATATGGTTGAGAAAAACAGGGGAAGGCTTCTATCACAGAAAGGAGCTTTAAGATATATAGACATAGCATCCACAGTTACAGGAAAATTAAAATATGAGCAAATTCAGCAAGATGAAAAATGGGACGGATATTATGGAATAGAAACCAATTGTGATATTACTTCTGCTGAGAAGATTTTAGAGTATTACCACCAGTTATGGAGAGTTGAAGAATCTTTTAAGGTCTTTAAATCACATCTGGAAACAAGACCTATGTTTCACTGGAATCCTAACAGAATTAGAGGACATATGGTTTTATGTTTCATTGCTTTTTTAATAGAGAGAACCATTGAGATAGAATTGAAAAGAGCTTCTATTGATTATTCAACTACAAAAATTAGAGAGGCTATTGCAGGGTTACAGTTTTCTGAAATAACTGTTGAAGATAAAACCTTTTTCCTCAGATCACCAGTGCGGGGCCTTGCCAATGACATACTCAGAGTTTTTAGAATTAAAATTCCTCCTTATATTACTACGCCGGATAATTTTTGACAAAGGTGATAGACATGGTGAAAACGTTTTTAATTCAAAATTTATCTTCTCTTTACGGTACAAGAGATTCCTAAATTCCAACTGTCAAACTCAGGAAATAGACAGTCTTATGACTGCCTGCTGGTTATTTTACGACATACTATTTCCTTAATATGGCTTCAATTTTCCTTAAAGCTCTCAAAACTGTTACAGCTCTTCTCAAATTCTGTACTACTTTTT